>Ga0190313_1001628_pt1 | contig 11881 bp, 6 predicted proteins | sample 4870071011_MG_FD_169989 | JGI IMG/M metagenome (GOLD analysis project Ga0190313, IMG submission 169989) | Hydrothermal vent sediment bacterial communities from Southern Trench, Guaymas Basin, Mexico - 4870-07-10-11_MG | ecosystem: Environmental > Aquatic > Marine > Hydrothermal vents > Sediment ...
TAGGACCTATCACATATATTACAAAGAAACCAATACCCACCCAGCACAGAACGGTTAGAAGAAATGTTGTGTATTCGTTGTTGTAAGGTGGCGGAAGAGGATTATCAAAAATTCCAAGGATTTTATATGGCCTAATAACCAGTATGTTGAAATACTCACGATGCTCGTAAAATTTCTCCTGTCCATAAAATATATACTTTATAATCACAGTTATGTTTGCCTCACCCTTCGGAAGGTACTCTGGAACTTCTATTCTCACTTTTATAGTTCCGTTTGTGTATGGGTCAACAAAACCCATCATCGGGCTAACATCCACTTTCCAACCCTCCGGAACATTTTTAACATCAGTGGAAAATACCAAACGAGTGGTATTGAGATTATAAAGTTTTATGGTGAAAGTGACTACCTTCTCCGTCCGTAATGTCGCTTTATTCCCGCTAACCTCAAAACTCACCTCCTGTCCCTGCGATACGGGCATTGCTAGGGAAAGAACTAACAGCAGTGTGAGTATCACGAGAAATCTTCTGTGCATGTATACCCAAATTACCAAAGCATATTTAAAAATTCCTCAAAGAAAAATAATGAAAGAAAAATTACCTAAAAATTACCTGAAGATCGTTAGAATCAGAGAGATTATTCCTCCTGTTAATGCTGTATAGCCGCCGATACTCATAGAATCTATGATAGGCGTGTAGAGCGTTGGTGGTACAAGAAACATCGCTATGAATGTTATCACTAGGATCAAAACAGCGAATATCAACGCTATCATCTTCGGGGATTTCTCAAATATCTTTTTGTTCACAGCATACATTATACCGCCTATTAAACCCATTCCTCCTATCATCGGAAGTAAATAGAGCAGCCAGAATGTATAAAAATTGGAGGCAAGGTATATCCCTGTGTACACCTTCTCCTCGCCATATATGTTCGCTGTGTACCACGGCAGAAATATGCTGATAAACACCAGAAAGTTCCCTATGGCGACGCCTATGTCCTTCACCGTAACATTTCCCCATACCTTTTCTGTCAGACTCATTCTTCCTCACCTCCTTCTGGCTCTGATGGCTCTGTTTCTTCTAATTCTTCTAATGTTTCGCTTGGCTCTTCCATCTCCTCCTCTTTCGTCTCTTCTCCGAATTTTTCCTCGGGCATTTCGTGGAATTTGGGTATCTTCTTTCTTTTCATAGCAAGAATAACCACTATGAGAAGTATCACCAGAATAACGAGGTATATGAATGGCGCATAGTTGGGCACATCCACATAGAAGTCCTTCTCCCAGATTTGTTCGTTGCCCGCAGAATCCACCGCCTTTATCCTTATCTTATGTACTCCGTTGTCTTTGATGTCTATGTTCCACTTGTAGGATGCTTTGCCCCCGCTTAACTGCATGGGTATCCATTCGCCTCCATCTATGCTTATCCACACCTCCTTAACCTGCGTAGTGGAATCACTCACACTGAACTCAAGTACCGTGGATTTGTGTATTATTATGCTGCCACCATAACTTATCTTTGGCGCGCTGTTATCTATTGTGAAAGTGGATGTAGCCACTGATTCCTTGCCGCTCACATCCACACCGTGGATTTCTATTGTGTATATGCCATCATCAAACCCCGATGTATCCAGATATATCTCGTAGTAGCCCGTAGCCGAATTATACGCCATATAGTATCTCGCCACGCTCTCGTTGCCCTTCTTTATCACCGAGTACACCTCGCTCATCCCAACACTATCTCCTACCTTAACCTGCACATGCAATGTGCCGCTGACTATACCGCTGGGCAGCGATACATCTATTATGCTTGGGTGCGTATTGTCAAAGTATACCGTCACGCTCCTCTCAGTTATATGGCCTGCCTTATCCATCGCTCTCACAGTTATTGTGTGCAATCCATCTTCATACATACTGGTATTTAAAGGAGTATCTATGCTCACAAATCCCACATTGTCAACGCTGTATTCCACTGCAGACAAGAACACATCACTCACTTCCACATCTATGTTTACCTCTCCGCTCAAAACTTCCATGTCGTATGGTGAGAGTATGGCAAGATAAGGTGCGTTGTTATCCACGTAGAAATTCACAGTGGTGGTTGTATAATCCTTTCCGCTATCATCGTATATAACAGCGTATACACTGTGATTTCCATCTCCCAAAGTATGGGTGTCTATGCTGACCACATAGTAATCGCCCACCTTCAGCATATCGTAGCCCGAACCATCCACATAAAGAACTACCCTGTCTATTCCCACACTATCGTATGCATAAACGCGGAATGTATATGTTCCCTCCAAATAAGATGATTCTTCGGGACTTTCCACATAACCGTAAGGAGCATTGTTATCCACAAGAATAGAGACCGATGTTTGTGTGGTATGTCCGGCAGAATCCACAGCCCTTATAGTGAGTATATGCCAGCCGTCGGAAACGGTATTTGTATTCCAAGGAACCGATACGGAAATCCATCCGGTGCCATCAACATTATATTGCACCCTATCCAAGTAAACATCGTATGCATAGTACGATATGTCCACCGTTCCCTCAACAATCTCTCCGTCAATCGGATATACAAGCGTAAGTTCAGGTGCATTATTATCTACATTTATGCTCACGGAATCACTAACGGTATGACCCGCTGCATCGGTAGCATAAACGGTTATCGTGTAGTTACCATCGGATAACGCTGTTGTATCTATGGAATAAACCCAGTAGCCTTCACCACCCTGGTCAACGGAGGCATTGTTTACTATTACCTGACCTGTATCATCACCCACAATCGTTATTTTTACTGAAGACACATCCACATAATCACTTGCGTATATTTCTATATCAATGGCGCCAGTGACAAATTGCTCATTAACAAGATTTGAAATTTTTACCTCAGGTGGGTTGTTATCAATTATTACATTAACATATGTTTCTGTCGTATGACCTGCACCATCCTCCGCTTTGAAGTATATCGTGTGTGAGCCATCGGAGTATGTTGTAGTATCCAGCGATGCTGTCCAATTTGGTGGGCCTCCGCTCATCGCTACCCATCCGCCGTTATCTACCTTGTAATATACATTCAGCGAGTTAGCATCATCCGATTCCACCTGCAAATTATACACTCCTGAAATAACCTCGTTATCTGTTGGACTTATCACCGCCAGCGAGGGTGGAGTATTATCTACATAGAAATTAACTGTGCCCGTTGTGTATGAATTTCCTGCTGTGTCGTATACAACAGCGTATATATTATGAGTGCCATCTGTTAGCGTTGTGGTATCTAAAATTACCTCCCAATAGCCGCTCTGGGAGTTGAACGCTGCACTCAATGAATTTCCATCTATGTATACTGTAACATTGTTAACCTCTATGTTATCTGATGCGTATATCCTGAATGCATATGTGCCCGATATATACTCTCCGGAAGCAGGATTTATTACATTGGCCGATGGTTGCGTATTATCAATCACAATATCTATTGTTTGCTTTGTAACCGCTCCCAGACTATCTTCAACTTCAAAGGTTAATGTATGCTCTCCATCTGCATATTGCATGGTATCAAGTACTCCACTGTAAACTCCACTGTAGTTATTTCCGCTTACTCTCTGCATATCTATGCGTTGAGCATTATCCACATAGAATATTGGGTTATCTGAGGTGTCTGGAATACCATCCTCGTCGGATGCATTGATAGATATACTCACCTGCCCTCTAAGAACATCATTATTTGCCACAGAGAGTATGTTAACTTCAGGTGATACTGGTGGAGTTCCACTGTTATTTACTACAACATTTACATACTGCGATATGTAGTTATTTGCATAGTCATATACCGTTATCTTTACCTGATAAGTTCCCGTTGCCAATCCCGTGGATACGGTTATATTGGGTGATGTATATATTCCATCGTTGGCCAATAAATCATTTCCCTTTCCATTGTCGTAGAGCACTATATTATCACTACCACCTATGCTTGTGGCATCAAGAACAACCTTCCTTATTCCTGAGTTCACATCGGTTGCGTTAACCTCTATGTATATTCTCTCGCCATCCTGCGCCCATGTCTGATTTTGTGGATAAACCACCGTTATATTGTGGATTACAGGATTGGTATTATCTACCTTAATAAGCATAAATGTCTTATTTGTATTTCCTGCCAAATCTATTCCATGCATCCATATTGCTGCAAGTTTAGTGGCATCGGTGTTTACTGTCACATAATCCGTACCATATAAATCATCGCCCGCCGCTCCATCTCCATGCTCACCGTCATCGTACATAACTACAGGAGTGGTTATCCCTAGATCACTAAGATCAGCATATACCTCTTTGAATCCATGAGGTGCTGTCATTCCAAACCACTGTACTCCAACATACTGAATAATCTGGCCTATCTGGGCATATATACTCGTTAGCTGTGAAGAATTAGGAGCGAAGAAGTATTGGCCACCAGAGGACTTCGCAATTGTTATATTAAGGTCATATTCGGTCGTAAAATTGTATGTGTAAGCATTTGGATCCACATACGAAGGTGCACCTCCAGTCGTAGATGTATTTTCTGTGGGAGAGATGTAGCCAGGTGCTGAGGAATTTGAGGCTTGTGGTTGTACTCCAAGTCCTATAGTAAATATGGGTAATGGCGCCCCATATAATCCATATCTCGTGTTATCATGAACTTTATCTGTTAAATCTAGATCGCTCCAAACGAGTCCGCCGCCCCCTAAGTTTTGCGTATATCTTGCTATGTGCCAAGTATAAACCCCTAAACCAGAACCCCAGTATAGGTCTCCAGTAATATTCCATGTTTTATTTGCATATCCCGTTCCAACTTCAGACCATCTTGCACCCGGGCAGAATGTTTCACTTCCTGCCTCTCTTCCACTGGCAACACCCCAATTCTCACCCCAGTCATCACCGTCGGTTATTGCAATAACAACAGGCACATGTCCTGGCAAGTGGTTATTCCAAGCATATAATGTGGCGTTTCCAATGGCATCCCAGATAGGCGTGAAGGCATCAGGATCACCATTAGAATCTGTAAGGTGCTGTCCATCATCCGCCGTAATTACATGGATTGCAAGCTCTCTTCCAGTACTAAAATTAGCACCGCATATTGGACATGTCGCCGGTTCACCGGCTGTTACAAACGGGAGATACAGATGGTCTTGTTCACCTCCTGACTGCGGATAGAATGAAACTATGGCAATTCTATCTTCATCGCTGAGATTTTGAATGAACTGAGTTGCAGCTTTTTCCAAATCAGCCCATGGTTGTCCAGCCATAGAACGAGAGTTATCAATAACAAGAACAACATCTATGGGTATATGGGTTGTTACCTTTATATATTGCATTTTAAGATCTCTGGCATAACCCACAATTCTTATTTTATCGCCGAGTTTTACTGCTTTTTGTCCAGGGGGCAAAATTGCCTGCATTCCCCAAAGCGTTGGAGGATAGTTATCCATCTTTACTTCGCAAGTGTAATTCTGGAAATTCCCAACATTGTCTATGGCGGTTATATTTACATACTGATATCCTGTTTTTGCATATACTGTAAATGCTCCCGTACCATAGATTCCATCACCCGCCGCCTTATCTCCATGAGCACCATCATCGTACATGTATACTATTCCTGCACCCAGTGCAGAGGCATTTACGCTCACATTTGCGACGCCCGCTATTTCATCACTTACTTCTGCTGTTATGACAATCTGCGAGCCGTTTTTTGCCGAATCATATCCATAGGGATATATCACAGTTATATTCTTTACCACAGGAGCAGAGTTGTCAAACCACACCTGCGAAGATTCGACATCATCTCCCCCATTACCGCCAATACTCCTCACCTGGATTGTATGCGCTCCGTCAGCAAAGCCTCTTGTATCAAGAAGATAGAACCAAGTGCCTCCACTAGTAGACTCCATATACGCGTATAGATCCCCATCTATCCAGAGTTCGGATCTGTTAGCATTTCCATCATCATCTACTGTTATATTTGCAATACCATATGTTATTACTTTTCCGTCAATAGTAATACTTGGTGATATGTCAACACTTTTAATCGTTGCGCCCCTAAGTAATGGAGATAATGCAACTAAGACCACCACTATTCCCGCCCAATATGCAATCCACCTTTTATTCATAGGGCAAATCACCTCCGAGGAGGATAGGGTAGTTATCATATATAAAGTTTTTAGTGCGATTTTCAAATTGCACAGCAAGTTTGAAATACCCGAATGCCATTTAGTTTTATGCAGGAGGAGATAATTGAATTAATAAAAAAGGAAGAAATAAAGTATGTGAATGTTCTCTTCACAGACATACTCGGCTTCGTCAAGAGCGTTTTACTGCCCGCCGAAAAGTTTCCTCATGCCATAGAGAAGGGAGTCCTTTTTGACGCATCGAGCATTGTTGGTTATGCAACAAGAGAGGAAAGCGATATGCTCGCAAAACCGGATTTACGGACATTTCAGGTATTCCCGTGGATTCCGGGTAAGAAAACCGCAGGAGTAATTGCCGATATTTACACTCCCGAGGGCGAGAGGTTTTCCGGGGATCCGAGATATGTGCTTCAAAGAATGCTTGCGGAGGCGGAAAAAGAAGGATATAAATTTATGGTCGGTCCCGAATTTGAGTTCTTCCTCTTCAAGATGAAAAACGGTTTTCCCACTACGGAAGTCGGCGATTACGGCTCCTACTTTGAATTTTCACCCGCCGAGGATTGTGAAAGCGTGAAAAAAGAGATTATTGATTATTTCCAGCATATGGATTACGATCCCGAGGCAGCTCACCACGAAGTTGCCCCGGGACAGCACGAAATAGATTTGCATTACTCCGATGCTCTTACGATGGCTGATAGAGTCGTCATTCTAAAAATAGCCATAAAGAGCATAGCGAGAAAATACGGCTACCACGCATCTTTCATGCCCAAGCCGATATACGGGGTGAACGGCTCGGGAATGCATGTCCATCAGAGTTTGGTAACCCTTGATGGAAGGAACGCGTTTTACGATGAAAACAGCGAGGATGGTTTGAGCAGTGTGGCAAAATACTACATAGGGGGATTGATGAAATATGCAAGAGAGACATGCGCAATCCTGGCTTCGTGGGTTAATTCTTACAAAAGGCTGGTTCCCGGATACGAAGCACCCACCCTAATCGCGTGGGGATACAAAAATCGCAGCGCGTTGATAAGAATACCGGCAAGCAGAGGAAGAGCGACCAGAATAGAATTAAGAAATCCCGACCCTGCCGGAAATCCCTATTTGCAGTTTGCCGTAATGCTGGGCACAGGGCTAGAAGGAATAAGAAGGAAGATAGAACCACCGAATCCAGTAGAACTTGACCTCTATCATCTCACGCCGGAAGATAAAAAAAGACTGGATATAATGGAACTTCCGGAATCGCTGGGCGAGGCCATAGAATGCATGGAAGGGAGCGCAGTCATGAAAAAAATTCTGGGAGAGCATGTTTTTAACCATTTCATAACAGTGAAAAGGAAAGAGTGGGAAGAGTATAGGGCACAAGTAACAGACTGGGAAATAAAGAAACTTCTGCCTGTACTCTAAATCTCGCTTTTTCTTTTCAAAATAAGCGCATTTATTAGCAAAGCGATACCCATACCAACGAAGGTAAGTGCGGCCAAATTAAATATACCTATTTTTCCAAAGCCAAAATAATCCATTATAACACCACCTATAAGAGGAGATACTACCGCTCCGAAATTTGATGACATATTTATGTAGCCGAGGGCAGCCCCTATATTTTTTGTTCTGGATGCCGCATAACTTCTTGATAGAGGCGTAAATGCCCTCCCGCTTATGTAGAACAATAGAGTGCCGAGAATCACGGTAAATAGATGATCTACGGAAATTAACAGACAACTTATCATTCCGAAAATCGCTGTGAGAACTATCGCCTTATCCATACTTATTTTATCCGCATAAAATCCCGTGGTATAGCTGCCGAAAAGCGAATAAAGACCTGCAAAGAATAGAAAAGAGGTGGTTGCATATTTCCCCATTTCCATAACCTCTGCTAGATAGAACATTAGGACCTCATTACCCAGACCCATAAACATCCCGAAAAGAAGGGTTATTGTATATACCGCTAAAGGAACCTTGCCATCGCTTTCTTTCTCAACATTTCTATCAACTTCTCTTGCCTCCTTCTCAAATCCCTTAAAAATCAAAGCCATGAAAGCCGCAGATAACTGCATTGCTATTACTGTCATCACCGCACTATAAAGATTTCCGAGAAGAAAATTGTATACTATGTACCCGAGGGACATGCCCAAACTTCCCATTATGAAGTAAAGGGACATCAACCGCGCCTTCATATCCTTTTTCGCCGCTAAATGCACAAATGCCTGCATACTCGGCCAGACCATAGCTCCATACATTCCATCAAGGGCGCGCAAAATAAGCATATATGGATACGGGATAATGGTATAGAGATAAGAATCCAGAGCCAGCCCAAAAAGACCGGATACTATGAGAAAAAGGCGCCTGTATCCTCTATCCGCGAATTTTCCTATTATCGGTGAGAGCAATCCTCTCGCAAGCATAAATGTTGAGGAAAGGAGTGTTATTTCAAATACGGAAAGTCCGTAATCTCTGAGTATAAAGGCAATGGTTACCCTCAAAAGCCTAGCGGCTATTCCGCCCATAAGAGGTATGGAAAGAATTGCTGTGTATATTGCGTGCTTGGAACGCATTGTAATGGGTATGATTTCAAAAGATAAAACATTTAATATTGTGCGCACATTCCCCTTCGGTGAGAGTATGAAGGTTGGAGAAGCCATTTATTGGATAGGTGCAAGGAATCCCGTTCACAAAGAATTTGAATTTATAATACGGGCGGAGTACGGAACAATTTACAATTCATATCTAATTTTGGATGATAAGGTATGCGTTATTGATGGTGTTCCCAGAAAATTCGGAGAAATATGGGTAAACAAAATTAAAGAACTGACCGATAAGGTTGATTATTTCATACTTACGCATTCATCGCCATACAAATCCGAATCACTGGAATTTCTTCTCAGGGAGTTTCCGAATGTTAAGGTTCTTGGTTGCAAAAAATGCCTTGAGAATTTGAAAAATATTGTGAATATGGATTTTGAAGGAAAAGTTGTAGAAAGCAGAGAAAGAATAGATATCGGAAGAGGAGAGCTGGTATTTGTGGATATGCCATACTGGCCCTGGCCCGATACATTTATGATATATTACCCTCCCGAATCAGCCCTTTTCTCAGCGGGCGGGTTCTCCGCAAATTACTGTGAGGAAGGAATCATGCTAAGCAAAATAGCCAATCACAGAAAGTACAGAGAGGCTTTCAAGAATTACTTTACATATGTACTCTATCCAAACAAAAAATACATAAAGGCTGGATTAAGAAAAATATACGCTCTTTACATAAAGAGAATATATCCTGCGTATGGCCCAGTAATAGATGTTGATGTAGAAAGGGCCATAGAATCCTACGAAAACTGGATTATTCCTGAGCACCGCGAAGTCGCCATCATTTATGTATCCTCATATGGCTACACAGAGAGTATGGCTAGAGCCATAGCCAGAGGCATCAGAATGGTTGGCGTGGATGCTAGGGTTATAAATGCAGAGGAGCATTCAATTGAGGACATAATAAGCGCGATGACCGTGGCTAAGGGGATACTACTCGGCACATCCACTGTTCACAACTTTATACCCAAGCCCATGATGGAGGTTCTCGCATCTCTGCCTCTTATTCCAGACTGGAAGGACAAAAAAATAGGAATATTCGGAGTGGAGACCTACAGCGGGAAAGGATTGGATGCTCTGGAAAAACTCCTGAGGGTTATGGATATCAAACACATATTCGGAAAGATAAAGGTGAAATTTAAACCCTCTCCGGAGGATTTGGAAAACTGCAGAGAATTCGGGAGAAGTTTTGCCGCGATAATCTGATATATCGGTAACCTATATATAGGATAGCGATATATAGATTTTGATGCAGTGCGAAGATATAAAACTCAAAAGGCAATTGCGCAAAGGATTTCTGAAAATAGCGATATTAAAAGTGCTAAAAGAAAGGCCCATGTGCGCTTATGAAATAATGAAAACAATTGAAGAAAAGACGGGAGGATTGTGGGCACCGAGTTACTCCACAATACATGCCCATCTCATACAGATGAGCATGCTCGGATATGTAAAGGGAGAGGGGGGAGGAGAGAGAAGAAAAATAGTTTACAGAATTACTCCACGTGGAGAGGAAGTCTTGAAAAAAGCGATTGAGGTAATAAAAGAGTTTGTATATAACCTGTCGGTTTTTGTGGACGAACTTTTCAAGGAGGTGAAGGAATGAAGTTAAGATTTCTTGGTAATGTTGTAAAGAGCATACCGGCTACTATTGTAATAATCATAATTTTGCTTACAGGAATGTTTTTTGTTATGATGGAAGGCATGCAAACACAGGTTGATATAGAGCACTACCTTCCGGATATAGAGGAAGTAAAGGCGGAAGATTATATATCAAACACATTTTCCACCGGAGGTACGGATTCTCTGCAGATAGTTATTATAGGAGATGTTCTCAACAACTCCGTTATGGTTGAATTTTACAATATAGAGAAGAATATATCGGAGGATGACAGAGTAGCGGGTGTTTTTAGTTATGTGGATCTGATAATAAACGCGTATATTCTGTACAACATTCTCCAGAATATTTCTGACTACGGCAGCGAATTCTTAAACATGAGCATAAATTTCACGGATATGGAAAATATGCTCTCCATTATTGAGAATATAACCAAAAATTATAATGCCAGTGTGGGAAGTGGTGTGCAGTTCTGTACAGATAATCTTTTGAGAACTTTTGTGGAGATGCACAACATAACGATTTTTATGGAAAATACAAGCATGAACATAACGATATATATTCCTTCCTTTGAAGGGAGTTACTACGAAAAGGGACAGGATGCCATGTATCTTCACAATCAACTTGAATGGTATTCCATAACAATAAACGCCGGATATCAGATGCTGAACACAACCTCTCCCGATTATCGCGGGGAGATATCCAACTGGAGCCTCGTTAGAAAATCTGTGGAGGAGGATGATAACCAAACTGCAAGAAAAATACTCAACGATATGAGAAATTCAACGCAGGAAAATATCACATATATGAAACTCGGATGGAATTTTGTGTTTGGACCCTACAACACTTCGCTTACAAATCTCTATGAAAATATATCGCAAGGAATCTTAAAAGATGAACTTTTCATGTATGTTCATCAGAATACCACCAAAAACATCAAAATAATGGATATGATGCAAAACAGTTCTGGCTGGAATACAACTTATGTTAAGTATATGCTGGAAAGATACGACGAGAATGTAACCACCCTCTGGGAAAAATACAACCAGAGCGCTGTTGAAGAATATATGATAAATACGGTGGAGTACGAAACAAAATATCTCATGGAAAATTACACCATGCAGATGTATACGATGATGGTTTCTTTACAAAAAGATTTGGAGTTCATAGACGATATTTTAAATTCCCTGGATAACTCATCTGTACCTAAATCCGATGTTCTTAGCAAAATTGACTGGAAGATTGAGGAATTGAACAAGGAGATGTGTGAGTTTTCACAAACGGTAAAAATGATTGAAGATGCACGGAATTTCTTCTCGCTTCCTATGTTCTTGTATTTAAAGAGAGGGTTGGGTGATTACTATCTCGTTATGGTGGGTGGATACAGCGATGACGAAAAGAAATATGTGGATGATATGTTTCAGAACATCTCCGCATTTTTCACGATAGGTATGAATATGAGCTACGGAATGAATAACAGCTATGGAGGGAATTTTACCCTCAATATGAGCTTTGAATTTCCTGAGTACAATGGCA
>Ga0190313_1001629_pt1 | contig 11872 bp, 16 predicted proteins | sample 4870071011_MG_FD_169989 | JGI IMG/M metagenome (GOLD analysis project Ga0190313, IMG submission 169989) | Hydrothermal vent sediment bacterial communities from Southern Trench, Guaymas Basin, Mexico - 4870-07-10-11_MG | ecosystem: Environmental > Aquatic > Marine > Hydrothermal vents > Sediment ...
TCTACAGCTATTCCTTGCGACGTACATGGTTATACTACTTGATGAGATGCTTCAGAAGGGATGGGGATTAGGCAGCGGTGTTAGTCTATTTATTTTGGCTGGCGTGGCTCAGAGAATGATATGGAACACATTTTCTCCCATGGTGAATCCATTTACTGGTGAAAAGATAGGTTTTGTACCATTTCTTGTAGATCTCGCCGCAACAGGCGGAGATTGGGCAAGAATGATTATGAGGAGCTATGGCAATGACCTAGTAGGCTTTATAACAACATTATCAATAATACTATTATTAGTGTATCTAGAAGGTATTAAGGTTGAGATACCTGTTACATCGCCTAGACTCAGAAGTATTAAGACTAAAATACCATTAAAATTCTTATATGTTACAAATATCCCTGTACTATTAGTAGGTATACTTTATAGTGACATACTTGTATTTGCCAACTTAGCCAGGATGTATATCCCAGGCGCAGGAGGCATAGCTGATCTATTAGCACAATATGATGAAACTGGTAGAAGGCTTATTGGCGGATTAGCATATTATCTTTCTCCTCCTGGAAGTATACTAAGCACGTTATCTGATCCTATAAAGGCATTCATTTATGCCATAAGTGTTCTTGGACTAGCCACACTATTCGGTATAATGTGGGTAGAAATTTCTGGCCTAAGTGCATCAGCTCAAGCTGAAGAGCTTATGAAGTCAGGCATGGAAATACCTGGTATTAGACGTAATCCGAAGATTCTCGAGAGAATACTTGCAAGATATATTACCCCGTTAACCGTGCTTAGTTCATTAATCGTGGCATCAATAGCTGTTACAGCTGATATGCTTGGAGCTTATGGTACTGGTACTGGAATATTACTTGCTGTAGGTATAGTACAACAATATTATATGATGATAGCTTATGAGAGAACATTAGAGGCATATCCATTACTTAAGAAGATCGTTGGAGAGTAGTGATATAATGATTCTTATCGGGGCTCTACTATTAGGTTTAGGCTTTTCCTTGATAGCTTTATACCTAGCATATTCTATTTCAAGAATAAAATTCTTTCAAGAAGCTTTTGAATTTCTTGCAACATATTCTAGTGAGCCTATAGGAAAAGATAAGCGGAGTATGAGAAAGCTACGTAAGATAAAGAAGCAATTAGATAGAGCTAAAAGAAGGTTAATGCTTTTATTCTTTGTTCATTTAGCAATATTTATGTTATCATACACTGCACTTATATCAACAACTTATCTTGTGATCCCAATGCAAGATATGATTGTAAGAATCCCCATAGGGATACCCTTAATTAGTAATACTGAAGATGGATATTATATTACCCATATATTGTTTATAGTATTCATAGGTTTTATGGCTCCATCATATTTATTTGCAAGAATAGTTAAGATGACACAGCCAGCTAGATAATTTGGAAAAATACCGATAAAGCTTTTAGGCTTAAAACACTTGATATGAGAGTCTAGAGATAATGCTGTGGAGGGTCTTAAGGAATGCCTAGGCCCGGTTTAAGGACACACTCTAAAAGGAGAGTTTATAGAAGAACACCTGGTGGTAGGACAGTCATACACTATGAACCACGTAGACCAGGTATTGCTAGATGCGCTATATGTGGTAAACCATTAAATGGCGTACCTAGACTAAGATCATCAAAACTTAGAAAACTTTCTAAAACCGAGAAGAGGCCTGAAAGACCCTATGGAGGATACATATGCCATAAATGCCTTGCTAGGGCTTTAAAGGCTTCTATTAGAGAAATAGCTTCTCTCTAGGTTAACCTAATTGTTTAAATACTCTACTCATTCTCGATAGATATATAGGTGTTTAATCAGGTTGCCAGTAATAGTCGTTAGCGGGCCGCCAGGTAGTGGTAAAACTACACAAGCTAAATTAGTAGCTGAATATTATGGATTAAAGTATTATTCCGCTGGAATGATATTTAGGAAAATAGCTAGAGATAGAGGTGTTTCTCTAGAAGAACTAAGTAGAATAGCTGCTAAAGATCCAAGTATTGATTTAGAGATCGATAGTAGGAGTTTAGAGATTGCTAAAAAAGGAAACGTTGTTATTGATGGTCATCTGACTGCATGGATCGTATCAGAATACGCTGATCTAAGAATACTCGTCACAGCTCCGTTGCTGACTAGAATAAAGAGAATTGCTCAACGTGATAAAATACCATTTTCTAGGGCTGTTAAAGAAACAATTAATCGTGAATATTATCAAGTAATAAGGTTTATAGAATATTATGGAATAGATCCTAGGGAAACAAATGTATTTGATATTATTATTAATACTGAACAATACACGGTTGAGGAGACTTTTAATATTATAAAGAAAGCTATAGATAAAATTTTAAAGGCTAAAAACATTAGGTAGCTAGCTAGTAATAGTGAGGTGGATAAAAGATGCCAGCTATAGAAATTGGCAGGATATGTGTTAAAATTGCTGGACGTGAAGCTGGTAGAAAATGTGTTATTGTGGATATCATCGATGATAATTTTGTACTAATTACAGGTCCCAAGAGCCTGACTGGTGTAAAGCGTAGACGAGTAAATATAAAACATATCGAGCCACTTGACAAGGTTATCGACATACCTAAGGGAGCATCTGACGAAGATGTACTGAAGGCAATAGCTACTGCAGGACTAACTGATTTTATGAAAGAGATAGTTAAACCAAAGCTTACCCCGGTTTAAACATTATTTATATTATTGTAAGTATTTTATGAATATTGTTCGTTTTTATTAACTATTTTAATAATGGTTAGAAGGAATAGGTATATTACTATACTCTATAAAATAGTTATGAGGTATAGTAGTTATTGAGGGAGATATTATTGAGTACTAGAGAGGGCTTAGAATTCCTAAATAAACTGATAAAGTATAGTGGTTTAGAACAGGAATGGATTATATTACGTGATGAAGAAACGGATCCAAATTATGGTATCCTACCCTATAAGAGGGAAATTAATGAGCACATAAGGAATGGTGTTATAAATATTGATAAGCCGCCTGGTCCTACAAGCCATGAAGTTGTTGCATGGATTAAACGCATGCTAGGATTAAGTAAGGCTGGTCACGGAGGTACTCTTGATCCTAAAGTTACTGGTGTTCTACCAGTTGCTCTTGAGAATGCTACTAAGGTTATAGGTAATGTTGTTCATACTAGTAAGGAGTATGTGATGGTTATTCAATTTCATGAACCAGTATCTAAAGAACAGCTTGAAAAAGTCCTTGAGGAATTTACTGGAAAAATTTATCAGAAGCCACCATTAAGATCCAGTGTTAAAAGAACCATACGTATTAGAACAATACATTATATAGAGCTACTTGAATATAATGGCAGATACGCATTAGTTAAGGTAGGTTGTGAAGCAGGCACATATATGAGAAAATTAGCTCATGATGTGGGATTAGTTTTAGGTGTTGGAGCCCATATGAGAGAGCTTCGTAGAACTAGGACAGGGCCATTTAAAGAAGACAGCACTCTTGTTAAAATGCAGGAATTGTCTGAAGCTATTTATTTATGGAAAGAAGAAGGTAATGAGAAACTTCTTAGAAGGATAATACTACCTGTTGAAGTAGCTACGTGTCATCTGCCGAAGATTGTTATTAGAGATACAGCCGTAGATGCCCTAGCTCATGGAGCCCACCTAGCTGTACCAGGTATCGTTAGACTTACGAACGACATAGTCAAAGGATCAAAGGTTGCAATCTATACTTTAAAAGGTGAATTAGTGGCTCTAGGACAGACTCAATATAGTGTTAAAGAGATAGCCAAGATGAATCGTGGAATAGTTGTTAAAATAACACGTGTTTACATGAAACCGGGTGTATATCCTTCTGTTTGGAAAAAACGTGAGGCTAGAAAAGGTGGTTAGCCAACACTATTTCTCGAAAAAGCCTTTGAGGAAAGGGAAAAAACAGTATATATCATTATTTATCCATGGATATACTTTTGAATTTTTAACGTATTCCAGTTTATTTTCGGGAAAAGAAGTGGATATGGGTACTCGTTTATTGTTAGAAAATATGAAGATACCTGATAAAGGTAATGTATTAGATGTAGGATGTGGTTATGGAGTTATAGGCATCGTATTAGCAAAGCTTAACCCTATGCTTAGAGTATATTTGGTTGACATAAATGTTCTCGCCATAAAGACTGCCAAATATAATGCGCAATTAAATAATGTAGCTGATCGTGTAATAGTTCTTAAAGGAAATCTGTATGAACCCGTGAAAAATATAGTATTCAAGGCAATATATTCTAATCCTCCATTGTCTGCGGGTAAAAGCGTTGTTAATAAATTAATTACTGATGCAAAGAAGTACCTAGCTAATGATGGTTTTCTCCAAATAGTATTAGCTAAGGGACATGAATATTATTTAGACTTAATAGAGAAGAACTATGCTGATATAGAAAAGAAAAGTAAGAAGGGATATTTAATAATAGTGGCTTATAAATGACTAATAAATGCCCTATATCGTTAACTAAAGGATAAGAGCAAGTCTATACGCTTTATCTATAAACTCTATAAAGTTCTTAGGTTTTATTCTAGCTACAATGTATAGGGTATTGTTTCTAGGCACTAATGCAATATGGTTTATTATTGAAGGATTGCTGAGTTCTTTGACAAACTTCATAAACTTATTTAAGTAATTAGCATCTTCATAAACTAGTAGAATCTAGTTCCTTTAATGGATACAGTATCTATTCTCATTCTTTCTATATTCTTTATTGCCCGTTTAATTCCCGTCGGTTCTTTGGGTAATATGGGAACTTTTAGTATTCTTATGTCTCTGAACTCATTATTTATTAGTTGAGTAGCTTTTTGTCTGCTCAGCAAACTTTACATTAAGTTCTTTAGGTATTATTTCTAGTTCTAAAACCTTATTAATTATTATAGCCTTAACATGTATATCGATCTTTTTAAGGAAATCATATGCTCTACGAGCTTCAAGTACAGGTAATAGTTCTGGATTAACAATCATTACTGTAGTAGTTATCTTAGGACTTGTAAATATTTCATTCACAAATTTGACTCTTTTATAAAGGCTTCTGAGTTCTTTATAAACAAGATCTTCCTCTGCAGTAGAGGCCATAACTACTCCTTGTCACAAATTTTAGCTTTTAATTTTTCACCATATATTTCTTTCAAAATCTACGTCTATCTAAAATGGCCATTCTTATTTCCATCAATTTACATATCCAAATCGGCAATATAGATGGAAGTGCCATAATCCTAATAGTAAGATGCTGCAGCGGCAAACATGGTGTTTATTTTACCATTCGAGGCTATGGTTGTCTTCTCAGCATTATGGATTACAGGCTTCGCATTAACATCTCTTGATACTGCTACAAGGCTTGGCAGATTTGCTCGGCAAGAACTAATGTCTCCATTAAAGGATAAAGCTCCATCTGCATATAAAGTATTAGCAGACAGATGGATAGCTTCAATAATAATAGTGGCACAGCTAGTGCCACTTGCATGGAGAGCAGCGTGGAAGATTCTATGGCCGGTCTTTTGCTGACATGAACCAGTTATTAACATCACTAGCCTTAATGACTATATCGTTATGGGCTATTAAAGTTCAGAAAGCACCATCACTAGGTAGGATACTGACACTTACTCCAGCAGTATTCCTATGGATAACTGTTACAATTGCTCTTATATGGTATGAAATAGTCGTTATACCGCCAACACTAGCTAAGAATGTGGCAACGGGTACAGTAGTTGGAATAATAATTGGAATAAGCCTGATCCTCAACTTAATGTTGCTAGTAGACTTTCTATCAGGTTTAAAGAAGAAAGAAGAAACCTAAATTATTTTTTAAACAAAATTATATACTATACTTTCCTCGAAATATCTAGTAAATTATAATTGCTTAAGCCTAATTCTTCGAAGAATATATTAAAATTACAAAACGCCGGGGGCGGGATTTGAACCCGCGCGGGCCGCCAAGACCCACCGGCTCTCCAGGCCGGCCCCTTAGACCGCTCGGGCACCCCGGCTCCAATATTGTTTATTTATTGATAGGGATTTATAAGGATGGTTGTACACGGTTTATAATGTTTTTTAATTTTTAATCTTTTAAACATTTTATTTATAGATTAAGTATCTTCTTGATAATATGTATAACTTATACAATAGGTTTAATAGGTATTAAACATACATATGAGGCAACTACTATAGTTTGAATCGGGTTAGTTAAATGTCTAAAAGGCTCGGTCATAGGTCGAAAATAGATATTATGTGGGCCATTCTTGACTTTATTGAACGTGAGGGAGTTGCAGGTAAAACTCATGTATTGTATGCTGCTAATCTAAATTCAAGATCACTTAAGAAATTTATTGATGAACTTGTTAGTATTGGAGCCATCAATGTTAAAAGAGTTGATGGGAGATCTCATTATACTTTGACAGCATATGGTTATAAACTATTGTCTCTTTTAACCAATGTTAGGGAAATACTTAATAATAAATCACTTATTAGAGCAAAAATATTTACAAATAAGGCTATGTCAGAGATCATTAGAAACAAGTTGAAATTTAGTGAAGATAGTTCAATAGAATATGGAAAACGTGTATATGGAGAATCTGATCTTGAATATGTAATAGATATTATGAGAAACGATACAGGCTCTTATGTTGTTCTTAGCTTAGGCTCAAATATGAATAAAGAAGATGTAGTTAATGTACTTGGCAAAGGCTTACTAATACTTATAGATACTAGTCTTAAATGTATATTCGTTATAAGTCATTGCTTAGATCACGTTATTCCCAGATTTAGGAATATGCTTGATAAAGCAAATATTGATTACAATCGCTATATGTTTATAGTTGTAGATGAACAATGGTATATTAACTAGATAAATTAAATACATATCTTTTATATATACACTTTATCCATATATTAGATGCCTTATCTTCTTATATACTCTAAACTATCCTATTTTCTAAGGTGTATAAGGTGTACGCTTTAGGTAAAATATTTGCCATAGCATTAGTATCAATACTATTGATTGGATTCGGTGCAGCGCTAGCAATGTGGAGTGAGACATTAAAGTTAAACGCCTACGTTAATACTGGTGAAGTAAAGGTTGAATGGAGTGATTGGAGCTGTTCAGACATTGGTGCAGATCCTCAAGCTCCAGGTTTTAATAATACTGAAGGCAAGGATGTAGCTAAGTGTATAGTTACTGTAGAGAAGAATGACGCTGAAAGTAATCCTATAAAACTTAACGTGACGATCATAAAGGCCTATCCAGGCTATGCAGTAAATATAACTTTAGTTGTAGACAATATTGGTACAATACCTGTAAAATTACTATCATCTTCATGGTCAAACCTATCAACGGCAGATGAGGAAGCATTAAACATTACACTATACAAACCAGCAGATACACAGATGCATGAAGGAGAAAATACAACATATATACTTGAAATAATAGTTACTCAAGAAGCAAATGAAACATCAACATACTCATTCGACTTAGAATTAACGTTTGCACAGTGGAACGAAGTTAACGGTCCATAAAAACTATATAATGGCTAAATACAAAATAAATATTTTTAAATACACTCGTGTAAACCCGATATCGTACCATATAATATGTAGGTGTAACATAAGTTGAAAAAAAGTATAACTGTAGTAATAGTAATAGCTGCTCTAGTATTGCTATCAGCCTCAGCTATAGCAATGTGGAGCCAGACTTTAAAGGTCAATGTATACGCTGGTACTTCAGAAGTGGATATAGAAATAGTAAATGGAACAGTAGTTTACAATGATGCATGCGGTTTAGTTCCGGGATACGGATTCTTTGGTGGTAACGACTGGAATGCAACTTGGTATCCAAGTGCAGGCTCTAAACAACTTGATAAGGATGTAGGATGTACAAATGTATCTCTCATAGATAGTGATGGTGATGGAGACTCTGATACCATGAATATAACGCTAGTCAATGTATACCCATGGTACTATACACACATAGCGTTCAAGATACATAATAATGGTGGAATACCAGTAAAGATTTGGAGAGTAATTCTTAGTAATGGTACACATAACTTTACATATTATGAATTAAATGAACAGGAACTACAACAAGGAGAAGAGATAGATGTAACAGGTGATGGCAAGCCTGATTTAACAATATGGTGGGGAGATAACTTTGGAGTACAATTGCATCCATGTGAAAGTGCAGACATAAGTTTGGATATAACAGTTCTTCAAGATGCTCCACAGGGAAGTACATTAACATTTACGCTATACTTAGAAGTAGTACAATGGAACGAATACGTAGTTCCTCCATAAAATATAATCTCATTTTCTTTTTTAATATTCATAACTAATGAGCAAAGGTGTACTAATATTGAATATAAGGTATATTTTACTTATACTTCTTTTCATAGCTACAGTATATTTCCTAAAAAATAGTCGGTTGTTATATGGATTCGCATATTATATAATTCCCATATTTATATCCTTTAGTACACTTTTAATCTTTAGGGAATTCCTAAGAGAGAGATATACCTCTATCCTGAGAGAAAAATATGAAACGATCTTTATTGTTTTAGCTGGTATACTTCCAAGCTATATAATGGGGTTTATAACTGGTTTTGGATTGAATATACTGACTATTACGCCTACACAATTTATAGTAAATGTTCTATATTTCTTAGGCTATTATGCTCTACTGGAACTATTAAGATATAATATTGTTGAGTATATTAAGAATATTAGTTTATCCCATGTAATTCTAATATCCTTATTTATAGTGATTCTTGAAGTACCATTCTCTAAACTTCTAGTGTTTTATCCTCCATTCATACTTGAATTTACATCTCTGATTTCAATTAGCATTGTATATACAGTAATTGCTAGTAGATACAGTTTTAACCAATTATTAGTAATGAGATTATTAACCATATTTATGACTAAATTATTTCCAATACTTCCGGATATGCAATGGTATATTGATATACAAATAGTATTATTAACATCAGTTATTCAACTATCGGTACTCTATTTGATCTTTAAATATCCATTCATGAATAAAATGTCCTTTAGATCTATCGATATAGGTAAAATAGTTAGTAAAAGAGTTAGATTAATTTCCAATCTAGGTAAGGCCTTAGTAATCATATTAGTCCTTTTATTCTCAATTTCATTATTTTTAGGTTATAGATTTCTTGTAATATCTAGCAGCAGTATGACGCCAACGCTTAAAGTAGGCGGTCTTGTTATTACAGGGAGAGCCAATGATGTGAGGGAGGGAGACATTATTGCATTTATGTTAAAGGATAAGATAGTGGTGCATAGAATAGTAAAAATTGATACTAGTTTATCAAGGACAATATATTATACTAAAGGAGATGCTCTAGATACTATGGACCCGTGGAAATTAAATAGAGAGAATATACTTGGTAAAGCAGTTTTCATAATACCCTATATAGGTATGCCGATGATATATATGATGGGCTTCTTTGGGGATTACATAACCTCGGTTATAGCTACGATAACTTTTATACTGGCTCTAAACATACTATACGTAACTAAAGAATTGGTGCAACATATTTGATTTATAGATTGAGTTTGAAAAATATAGTTCTTATTTTAAAAATAATATTTCTCAGTACTCTAATAATGTTTATAGTGTCATCACTAGCATTATCACATGCATACTCGTTAAAGCCTATAACAACACGTAAACATGTTATTAACTATGGAGAATTATCTCTAATGCCAAAGACAAAGTTCTATGTTAAGCCAGCATTAATATATGATTATAAGCCTTATATTGAAGAAAATGAGGCTGTCCTCAATCTTGTTAAGGATATAGAACTAAATATATCTTTTAAATCAATTATCTACAATAATACAGAGTTTGGAAAAATAAGGGAACAAAAAATACAGTATAAGTTATACGGAGTAATTAATGTGGGTGAATGGTCCAAGAATATAAGAATGGTTAACGAGACCGTGGTGAGAGACAGTTCTTTTAAAAGAAGAATCTCTGTAAACTTATCTAACATAAGATCTATTGTCGATAAGATAAGTGCCGAAACAGGTATTAGATCATATGTATTTAAGTATACTATTTATGTGCAAATAACGAGTTTAGTAGATTATGATACTGGTAAGAAGAAAGAGTATAGTATTACACCTAAAACAATACTAACTTTCTCTACAGAAAGAAACAAATTATCAGTATCTTACACTGATCTTAATAAAGAATATAAAGATGAAAGAACAGATACTCGGCAAAACATGGTTCTTGGATCCTATACAGTTTATGACTTTAGAAGATTAGCACTGATATCAACCATAATATCGGGGACAGTAAGTTTCTTTATGCTCGCCATTATTATTCGAAATAGACATGTTGGTAAAGAGGATGAACTAAAATATTATATTAAGAGATACAAACCTTTGATAATAAATGCTCGTAGGCTAAGTAATTATCATAAAGAGAAAATATATGTTAATACTATGGGTGAATTATTTAAAATAGCTAAGGCATATAATGTCCCAGTAATTATTGATGAAAAACAATGTCTTCATGTAATATTGGATAATATAGTCTATGAGTACTGTATACAAATTAAAAACGGGGATTAGAGGCCCCTTATAGGCCTCCTAGGTTAGTTATTTCTCGGGTAGCCTCTTCAAGATCTTTATGTGTGTCTATACTCCTCCAAAATATATCGGTATATCTTACTGCGGCTAATATTCCCTCAGAGGCCATTCTCGGAAATGCTGTTTTTTCAATATCACCTTTCTCTGGCAGGTAATCAAATACATCTGGCGTCATCGCATATACTCCAGCGTTAATCCAATAATTGCTTAATCTCGGCTTCTCTCTAAAGCCTTTTACAATATTACCACTTATTTCTAGAATACCATAAGGACTTGGTAAAGGTATTGCTGCAATTGCTGCTATAAACCTCTTATTACTTTCTAAGGTTTCAATTAATTTTCCAGGATTTAGATTAGTCAATATATCCCCGTTCAGTACTAAGAATATATTACTTTTAGACAATATATGTTCAGCATTCTTTAAGGCTCCACCGGTACCTAACGGCTCGTCCTCAACAACATAAGTCACTCTTACTCCGAGACGACTGCCACTACCTATGTACTCTATAATTTTTTCTTTTCTATAACCAACAAGTAATACAAATTCGTTAATATCATACTTCTTTAGCCATTCAATCTGCCATTCAAGAATAGGTCTTCCAGCTACTTGAATCAAAGGTTTTGGAAGCTCCTCAGTATATGGACGGAGCCTTTTACCAAATCCGCCGACAAGGATAGCTGCCATCATATCCTTTTCACCTCCAGAACTCCTCTAGAATACTATATATTTTATACATTAATAAAGAATAACTATAAAACAATATAATCCCTAAATTAAATTATTCATATAGATGCTGAAAACGGCTAAAACAGATATGATGAAGAACAACACCTAGGCTTAATCCGGGATGAGGATACTGGCCTGAACCGATTATGATGCGGGGATTATGTAGCCGACTGTTTCTAATAAACACATGTCTTTATCTAGTTCAAAATATAAGAGTCTCTATGTGGATATCCGTCCGGAGGTGAAACTATTGGTTAATGAAGCAAAAATCGTTGAACATGGTTTGCCAGGTAAGTTTGACTACTTAGAACATACAGCTGATGTATATATACTTGCCTATGGGGAAAATATTATTGAGTTATTAGAGAATGCTGGCATAGCATTATTTGAAACTATGACTGATACAAATAAGATCAATAAGAGGGTCTATAAAGATATAGAGGCTCATGGAATAGACCTTGAGAATTTGCTTTATAGCTGGCTTGAAGAATTGTTAACAA
>Ga0190313_1001631_pt1 | contig 11860 bp, 10 predicted proteins | sample 4870071011_MG_FD_169989 | JGI IMG/M metagenome (GOLD analysis project Ga0190313, IMG submission 169989) | Hydrothermal vent sediment bacterial communities from Southern Trench, Guaymas Basin, Mexico - 4870-07-10-11_MG | ecosystem: Environmental > Aquatic > Marine > Hydrothermal vents > Sediment ...
GTTTCTGTATATTCTGTGTATATCCGCCACTATCTCCATACCATCATGGCCTATATCGTCCATTCTTCCAACGAAGGGCGATACGAAAGTCGCGCCAGCCTTCGCAGCGAGAATCGCCTGATTCGGAGAGAAGACTAAAGTCACATTTGTCATTATACCTTCTTTGCTTAGAATTTTCACTGCCTTTAATCCCTCCACAGTCATCGGAATCTTTATGGTGGCGTTATCGCCCAATTCTGCCAGTTTTCGCGCTTCCCTCACCATTCCCTCCGTATCGGTGCTTATTACTTCCAGGCTCACTGGACCCGGAACTATTTTCAAAATTTCCTCCACAATGTCCATAAATGTTTTTCCGTCCTTCGTTTCCTTGGATATCAGGGTGGGGTTAGTTGTCACGCCATCCACTATTCCCCAAGATACTCCCTCTTTAATCTCTTCAATGTTTGCGGTGTCTAGAAAAATCTTCATTTTTTCACCTCCATTATTTCCTTGACCTTGCCAACTATACTCTGAGGAGTTAATCCGTATTTTCTCACCAATTCCCATGCGGGACCACTTTCCCCGAACTTATCCTCTATGCCCACCCTCCTCATACTCGTGGGATAATTTTCAACGAGAACTTCGGCCACCCTGCTGCCTAAGCCGTTGTATATCGTGTGCTCCTCCGCCGTGACTATACCGTTGGTGTTTTTGGCGTAGGATATTATCAACTCCTTATCTATCGGTTTTATGCTTGCCATGTTTATTACGGCGGCATCTATACCCTCTTCCTTGAGCATTTTAGCCGCTTTTAGAGATATCGCAACCATAATCCCGCATGCTATTATTGCAACATCGCTCCCGTCCTTCATAACCGTGCCTTTACCGAACTCAAAAGTTCCGTCGGTGACCGTAGGTACTTTAGCACGGCACATTCTGGTGTATGCTGGACCTTCAACATCTTCCACCATGGCCCTCACAACGCTCCTAGTTTGAGGGGCATCTGCGGGAACCGCCACCTTCATATTCGGCAGAGAGGTCATGAGGGCTAGATCCTCAAGCATTTGATGACTCGCTCCATCCTCACCCACGGTTATGCCTCCGTGAGAGGCAACTATCTTAACATTTAGATTCGGATAGGCTATGCTCTGCCTTATCTGGTCGTAAGGTCTTCCCGTAGCGAATACTGCGAATGTGCTTACAACAACTATCTTCCCAGTAGTAGCTAAACCAGCGGCAACGGTCATCATATTCTGTTCCGCAACACCCACATTGAAAAATCTTTCAGGAAAAACCTTACCGAATTTAGCGGTTTTTGTGGAGGATGATAGGTCAGCGTCCATAACCACGAGATTCGGATGTTTTTTGCCAAGTTCTATGAGCGTTTCCGCATAGGCCGGACGCTGATGCTCAAACTTCCAGTCCTTCTCAAACAAGTCCTCCATAAGAATCACATCTCCATAATTCTCTTTCTCTCTTCTTCAAGTTCCTCAATCGCTTTTCTATACTCTTCCTCATTTTGAGGAGGTTTTCCGTGGTATGCCGGATTATTCTCCATATAAGATATGCCTTTGCCTTTTATTGTTCTCGCTATTATAACGGAAGGTCTGCCCTTGTACTCTATCGCGTATTTCAGGGCACGAACTATCTCGTTGAAATCATGACCGTTTATGCTCTGAACCCACCACCCGAAGGAGCGCCATTTATCCGAGAAGGATTCAAGAGCCACTATTTCCTCGGTAAAACCGTCCAACTGAATCATATTTCTGTCCACTATCGCCACAAGATTATCCAGTTTGTGGTGTGATGCGAACATCGCGCCTTCCCAGACATTTCCCTCATGACACTCTCCATCGCCGAGCATTACGAAAACCTTGTAATCCTTTTTATCAATTCTTGCGGCAAGTGCCATGCCTATCGCGGCGCTCAATCCCTGACCCAGAGAACCGGTTGCCATATCCACGCCCGGAGTTATCAAAGAGGGATGACCCTGAAGGCGGGAATTGACTTTTCTGAGGGTATACAATTCTTCTTTCGGGAAAAAGCCCTTCATAGCGAGAACAGCGTAGTAGGCGGGGGCGGCGTGTCCCTTGCTCAGAACGAATCTATCTCTATCCTCCCATCGCGGATTTTTAGGGTCAACCCGCAGAATCTTGAAATAAAGGGCGGTAAGTATATCCGCGGCGCTCAGCGAGCCTCCTGGGTGACCGGATTTCGCGTGGTATGTAAGTTCAATTACCCATCTGCGAACTTCGTTCGCTTTCAACATCAAATCTTTGATTTCATCTCGGGTGAGTACCATACTGGAGTGGATATCACATTAACAAATATATAATCTTTCGTTGGAGAGGATATGACTTTTTTCAGACAGGGATAAGATGTGGTCTTATTGAGAAAACCCTTTGAATAGAGGGATAATGTTTAATAAAATCCACAACATCCCCTATTCCATGAATTTGAAAGAGATAGGCAAAAATCTTGATTTGCCTTGGAGTTATGAGACGCTGGGCAGTGATGAGGGCCTTGAGATAAAACTCGTGAGGTATTATGGAGAATATCCGAGGCACAGTCACGATGGGGACCAGTTCATGCTCGTTATAGAAGGAGAAGTGGAGATTGAAGTTGAAGGGAAAACACACAAACTTTCGGAGATGGATTTCTTTCATATTCCAGCACACAAAGTACATAGACCTATCGCGAGGAAAAGTTCTCTGGTTCTCGTTATATGGAGGAAAGGAATAAGAACAAAAACGGAGTAAAGTTTCAGGGTTCATTTACCCATATATTTTCAGAATCCTCTTTTTAAATTCTGCGAATTCTCCGTTTTTTATCGCTTCCCTCATTTTTTCAAAGAACTCGTTTATGAAGTGGAGGTTGTGTATGGTCAGGAGACGCTTTACGCCCATGTCATCATCCTTGAAAAGATGGTGCAAATACGACCTGCTGAAATTTCTGCAGGTATAGCAGGAGCATTCTTCATCTATGGGATTTTTATCCAAGCGATATTCGCTACTCTTTATATTCATTTTTCCATGCCATGTAAGCAGAGTGCCATGTCTGGCGTTTCTTGTAGGATACGCGGAGTCAAACAGATCCACGCCCATTTCCACAGCCTTAACTATATCGGTGGGGGAGCCAACGCCCATGAGGTATCTTACCTTCTCTTCTGGCAGGAATTTAATTACACTTTCAAGAATGCGAAAAGTTATTTCCTTGGGCTCACCAACACACAACCCACCTATTGCATAGCCCTCAAAATCAATTTCAACCATTTTTCTCGCGCAAATCTCCCTGTATTTTTCATCAAAGCCGCCCTGCACTATGCCGAACGCCGCCCTTTCATATGATTCTCTGAAACTTCTGGCCCATCTGAGCGTATAGATGTATGAAAGATTATCCAACCCATTTGAAGGATACGGGGCGCAAAAATCAAGAGCCATGGCCACATCCACACCCAACCTTTTTTGTATATCCGCACACATCTCTGGACTAAAAAGAACCTTTTCTCCCGAATACGGATGGACGAATATTATGCCATCCTCAACTACTTTGAAAGAAAAATCCTTTCTTATTATCTGGAAGCCTCCGCTATCCGTGAATGTTGTTAGGGGGATTCCCGTGAATTTATGTATTCCGCCAACATTTTCTATGAAATCCACGCCAGGTTTAAGATACAAATGGAAAGCGTTGGCGATTATTGCCTGTGTTCCTACCTTGATAACATCCTCCGGCGTTAGGGTTTTCACATATCCTCTCGTGGCAACGGGCATAAAAGCAGGAGTTTCCACGCTACCGTGGGATGTGGAAATATTCCCCAATCTGCCCCCGCCCTCATCTTGAAGTACAAGATGAAACCGATAGCTCATTTCTCGATTATCACTACGAGTATTCTATTTTCCTCTGTGGGAGATAACTCTATAATTAATGTATCCGTCTCTATGGTTATCTTCTTTGGAATTTCGTTTTTTATGTGCGTTGTGGATGTGTATGCTGCCCCGTAAACCGTGGCCATCATTATTGATAAAGTTTCTGTATGCAAGCTGGGCGGGAGTTTTATAGCGGCCGGATAACCATCCTTTCTTATCACGAGGGCACCCAGCGCGTTCTTCTCTTTTATTATTTCATCAAGATTCATAAACCTTCACCCATCATATGACATTTATCTCAAACACGCAGTTTTCTCCGCCCGAAACGGCGCGACACTGAACTTCGTTAACAAAAACCAGACCTTCATGATACTCCTCGTAAACCTTTTTCAGAATTCCACGAAGTATGTGACACACGGGCTCACTACTACCGCTCAATCCTTCCGTCTCGGCGGTATTTTTTAGAACGGCTTTGTTCTCACTAAGTTCAGCGCTTTCGGCCCAGCCCTTCTCCACTATGATTTCCGCGATCTTGTTGAAAAATGAATCGTCTTTGGGTACATTTTTGCAAATTTCTTCTCCGATAACCTCTCCTTCCTTCTCCAGTAAACCCTGTGAGGCAAAGGACATGATTCCAGCGAGCATATCTTTTATTTTGATTATTTCTGTCGGAGTGTATTTTACAACTCTCATTGAAACCCCTTATATCATCTTCTGATATAAACTTACTCATGCATTGCACATCACATCATTTAAACAGAAAGATTTATTTTCTCCACATCCATTTTGGAAATATGGAGTACGAAAAGTGCCTGCTCTCCCGCCTTCCTGAGGATGTACAGCGGGAAGTTTTTACAGGAAAATTTTCCGTGGTGGAAAAATTGATTGACAGATATCTGGGAATGAATATTCCCGAACTGCTTAGGAACAGATTGCTCTACGAAAAAGAAAGGATAAAGAGATTGAGGAAGGATTTTCCTTACACTCGCAAGGAAGCCATTGCACTTCTTCGTGAAAATATTGCGGGTTTTAGAGATGAAGAGATGGATAAACTAATAGAAGAGGGCTGCATTGACAGAATGTACATAGATGGGGAGGAGAGATTTTATGTCCGATTCGTGCACAATGTTTTCTTTCTGAATCCAGAAATGGAGAGAAGAAGAGTTAAGAGAAATGAGGAAAGAGAGAATATAAGAAAAATTGTTAACTCCACAATTGACAGGATTCTGGAGGAGAGAAAAGGGAGAAAATATAGAGTAACCGCGGGTATAAAACTAAAAATAAAGGGTGATGAGAAAGGCCCTTTTAAGGTATGGCTCCCGTTCCCTAAGGAGATTTATCCCATAAGCGATGTTAGATTGGTAGACGCTTTTCCGGAAAATTTTAAAATCAGCGAGAATTCATTTGAGCAAAGAACGATTTTCTTTGAATCGGAAAGCAGGGAATACTTGGTGGAGTTTGAATATACCATAGAGGAAAGATACACAGAGGTTGATGTAAGCATGGTTAGTGAAGATATTTCTGGAATGGATAAATATCTGAGCGAAAAGCCCCCGCACATACTTTTTACCCCGTACCTCCGGAGGCTGGCGGAGGATATCGCCGGGGAGGAAAGAAATCTTTATCTGCGGGCCAAGAAAATATACGACTGGATAACAAAAAACATAAGGTATTCCTATGTTAGGGAATATTCAACCTATGAAAACATACCTGAATTTGTAGCCACATCCTTTAGAGGGGATTGCGGAATGCAGGCGCTTCTTTTCATAACTTTATGCAGGATTTCTGGAATTCCTGCCAGATGGCAGAGCGGATGGTTCATCACGCCACTCAAAGCGAGTCCCCACGACTGGGCGGAGTTTTACATCCCTCCCTACGGCTGGTTACCGGCCGATTTATCTTTCGGAGGTGCAAGGAGAAATATTGATAAGTATCGTGCATTTTATTTCGGAAATCTGGATGCTTACAGGATGATAGCGAATACGGATATACAGGGGAATTTTACTCCGCCCAAAAAATATTTGCGCTCGGACCCCGTGGATAATCAGAGAGGCGAGGCGGAAACAGAAGAGAGAAATATATATTACGATGAAATGGAATACGATATGTTCGTTAAAAAATTTGAAGAATTTATTGTCTGTAAAAGAATTCGCTTGGATTTAAATAGTGAGAAAAAGCTCGGGTAGTGAAGTTAGATGCAGAGGATTCCGTCATACAGAGTTTTATATTTTCCATAACTTGCGCACAATATTGCCCACGCCTCTAACTTTTTCCATATCACCATCCCAATCTTCAAGAATTTTTCCGTATTTTTCCCAGATCTCTTCCAGAGTTTTTCTCATTTTTAATCTTATCATTTTGCCTGCCCTCCCTCTATATACAACAACAAGGAATATGGATTTTAACCTATCTATGAGCATCTTTTTTCCATGGAGTTCAACGCTCTTTAAATGTTCTTTCTCATCTTTGTATGTATGTTTTATAAAATCAGATATTGCAATGAGCATAGCACTAACAGTATCCTCGTCTGTAGCCGGCTTAATCCTGCTGGAGTAGTGACTTAGCAAAATACCATTTTTATGAATTAAATATATATCTTCTATTTTTCCTCTGCCTGCAAGCAGAATTAATATAATTATCGGTATGATAACAGCGAGAGGTATTATATACGGAAACACACTTCCCTTTCCGGCAATGTTTACCTGAACATACATTCCGCACGTAGAGAATGAGCCATCATCATCCACAACCCGAAGAGAGACATAATATTTTCCAGAATCTTTGTAAGTGTGTTCAACAGCTTTTCCGTAGCCAATACTCCCATCACCAAAGTCCCAGGTATAGTTAAGGAGAGGTAAATCAGATGGGGTGTCTTCTGTTGGAGATGCATCAAATCTGAATTTGTTTTCCTTTTGATAGGTAATTATGAAACTGGCTTGGGGCGGAACATTTATAATTTCAATATTTTTTGTGGCGATTACCTCAGAGCCATCCGAATCAACAACTTTAACCGCCATGGTATACATACCAGATTTGGTGAAAATGTGGGAAATGTTGAGTCCTATCGCATCGGAGGTGAAATTTCCGGAGTAGTTGAAATCCCATTCCACGGAAATTATAGGGTCTACGGCAGTTATGTTTGCATAAAAATGCAATTCATCATCTTCCTTCGCCCTACTTTTTCCCACAATGTTTACCGACGGAGACGAATCCAAAACATTTATTGTTATACTTCCATTTGCTACGGAACCATCAGAATCAACAATCTTAACCTTAACCAGATATGTACCATTTTTTAAATATGTATGGTTTACACGAGTCCCCTCTCCACTACATCCATCACCGAAGTCCCAGAATATGGAAGAAATCGTATCGTAAGAGGACCAAGAGCAGTTGAATAATATTGTTTGACCTTCCACAGGATTAATCGGATGATATGTTATTCCAAGTAATGTGGGAGATGAATCCTCTACGAATATGAATTTGCTGGTTGAATTTACACTTCCATCAGAATCCATAACCGTAAGAGTAACCTCGTATGTTCCGTTCTGCATAAATTTATAATCGATGCTCTCGCCATACATAACTTTGTTCTCTATTTTCCAAGAATAGTTTACTATTGGATCATATGATTTGCATCGGGCGTAAAAATGAACAAAATTACCCTCTGTGGTGTTCTGCGGAGAAAAGGAGAAATCTACTATAGGCATAGAATCGAGTACGGTTATGTTTTTTGTGGCATTGCCATACAATCCCTCATCATCCCTAACAGAAAGTATTATGGTGTATACTCCCTGCGTTTTGAATGTAATTGTTGTGTTTTTCTCGTGTGATAGAAACATCCAAGTTGTATTGTTCAAAAGGTACCATGTGAAGTTGAGATTATCTATATCGGAATACTGATCATAGGAATCGCTGCCATCCAAAAATACTGTGGTATTTTCAACAACAATGTCCGGTGAGTTTATAACAGCAACAGGCGGAAGATTTTCAAACTCCCATGCTTGAACTACGCCTGGAAGAAACTGGTTCTTTGATAGAATGCTAACGGATAATCTCCCGTTGGAGTTAATATCTCCCAAATCCATATATGTGGCGTTTATCATACAGAGGTACTCTCTCCATACAGTTAGGTTCTCCCACAAAATTACAGCGATTTTTCTGGGATAGAGAACAGCTAATTCTTCGCACCCATCATCGTTGAAATCTCCAATCTCGAAATCTTTAATTGAGCGAGTTTGATAATGTTTTTCGAGCAAAAGGGAATCTCCCGATATATGGTAGAAGTATATGTCCGTGGAGTTTCCGACGATAACATAATATTTTCCAGAAATACTGGCTGTTTTGATTATGCTCATATTTTTTAGGGAATAGGTGGATATGTTTCCTGATGATATGTTTAGAAGCCAGAGATACTCGGAGTTTATTCCACAAATATAATTTTTTATTGAAGATATTTTGTATGCTGCCGGTGATGAAATAATTGTGGTATTGAGCGTACTGGAATTTATGAATGTAAGGTTTCCAGTAATATGCGAGACGCAAATATTGAAATTATCGTAATTTATCTTTTGCACGTCCGATGAATTGCTTCCCGTAAATATCGATGAAATATTTCCTGTACTTCTGTTTATTATGGAAAGAGTATCGTTGTAAAGAACACCGAATGTTGTCTCGCTAACAACCAAAAGACTTGAAACATTTAGACTATAAGTTTCACGCGAGTTTTTCTTTACTATTGAAACTATTGTTGAGTTCCATATGTAGTATTCTCCAAAATCAATATCCATTCCGAGGGGATTATAAATGGATGTAAATTCCCACGAAGCCATTGCCACAAAATTTTTTATGTTTTTGTAATGTATCTCAACGGTCACATATTGCCCGCATAGATATATTTTTTCATCGGAGTAGTGAAAAAATGAGAAGGGTATTCCCAAATAACTCCTACTTACCAGATTAAGATTTAAATCGTAGTAATTTATGGAAAAAATCTTATTTGAAAACCCTATGATAGCCAATTCATCCTGCCCATCAGAATTAAAATCATTAGCTTCCAACCATCTTCCACCTATACTGTAATCAATGGGGGTGGAAAGGTTCCAATAGATTTTGAGAAGAGAATCGCTAAGTACGGCGAGAAATTTTGAAGTACGATTGTATATTTCAAAGCATAGAGGATTGTCCTGAGTGTCATATATTTTATTTGGTGCATCTGAGACGGTATTTTGCATCTTATAATACACTTCCACTTTCTTGTCTGTTGAGCAGAGAACATATATGTCGTTTAGTCCATCGTTGTTGTCATCGCCCAACTTTATATATTTATTCCCCTTTGAGGTTTTTATCAGTTTTGATGGGATTATCCCTGCATATACAGGACCATCGTATATTTCAATCCTGCCATTGCCACCATCTACATATACGCTCACGGCGATATCGTATCCATCTCCCGAGAAATTTCCAACGATTATACTACCTATAGATGCTGCTTTACCCCCTTCGTTAAAAGATTCTATTTTTACATCATATGCTGGCTGTGAATTTTGCTGCACTGGTAAATCGTAGATAAGAACACTATCTTTTATGCCATTAGGTATAGATGCCACTGAGGATTGATTGTGACTTCCCACAACAAGTTCCTCTAAACCATCCCCATCAACATCTCCCAAACAAATCCATACTGGTATTTCCAATCCATTGTTTTTTCCAAGAATGACGGTATTACCTGAAGAGTATTGTATTAATACCTCCCTTGATTGTGGAGATACGAATATTTTGTCAGATAAACTATCGTTATCAATGTCCTGGGCAATCATCATATTTGTTGAGAGATTAAGAATTACATCAGCATTATATAATTTTTCATAGCTCCACCTGATTCCAAGATTTTTTATAGCTGAAATTCCCTCAACATATTGAAAGCTTACCGTTATTATTAGTATGCAAATTGCTATAGGACATAGTCTCATTCAATTGATGTATAAGTAGGATATACTTAAATTTGGCGTTGAGTGAAAGCGAAAAGTTAATCTATGTATTTCAACTCCACCATTGTATGGGAGTAGCTATAGGAGATTTGCTTGTAGCGCATACCAGAGAAATAAAGGATTTTGAGGGCAAAGCGATAGCCATAGATATGTACAATACACTCTATCAATTTCTGGCTATAATAAGGCAGCCGGATGGCACGCCTCTTATGGATTCTAGGGGCAGAATAACTTCCCACTTATCGGGTTTGCTATACAGAACCGCTAATATTATTAATGAAGGAATAAAACCCGTTTATGTGGTTGATGGAAAGCCTCCCGAATTGAAAAGAAGGACGATAGAGGAAAGAGCAGAAATTAGGACCGTGGCGCTGGAGGAATGGGAAAAAGCGTTGAAGGAAGGAGATTTTGAAAAGGCGAGAATGAAGGCACAACAGGCAACTTTTCTTACTAAGGAAATGGTTGATGATGCCATTAAACTTATTGAATATATGGGGATACCTTGGGTTCAGGCCCCCTCTGAGGGAGAGGCTCAAGCCGCATACATGGCGAAAAGGGGCGATGTATACGCTGCCGCATCGCAGGATTATGATTCCTTGCTTTTTGGCACACCTATACTAATAAGAAATTTGACGATAACGGGCAAAAGAAAACTGCCGCGCAAAAAAGTTTATGTAAATGTAAAACCGGAGGAAATATTTCTGGAAGAAAATCTCAAAAATTTGGGCATAACGAGAGAGCAACTTGTGGATATAGGGATACTCATAGGCACGGACTACAATGAAGGGGTAAGAGGTGTAGGACCCAAAACCGCTCTGAACCTCATAAAAAAGTATGGCACTCTTGAAGAAGTTTTGAGAGTGAAGAATTATGATATACCCAATTGGCAGGAGGTCAGAGAGATATTTCTGAATCCGAATGTTACGGATAATTACAAACTCGTCTGGAGGGGAGTTGATGAGGAAAAAGTTATCCGTTTCCTGTGCGATGAGAGGGATTTTTCGGAGGACAGGGTAAAGGGTGCCCTAGAAAAACTCAAAAAACTTGAAAAGATTATGAAACAGAAAAGTTTGGATAGTTGGTTCTGAAAATCACTCCTCTATCCTCGGAGCCAGTAGAAAACTGGCAGTGCCATGTCCCTTTACTATCTCAAAATCTATTTTTATCGGATAATCTGTGCTCATGCTTACAGTTATGAAATCTGCGGTATCTATTTGTTTCACGAGTTTCACGAGATACTCTATTGGATATATGCTTCTTACTTCCTCTTCGCAATCAATCTCTCTTACTTTTTCTTTTGTTAAAACCATCCTCGTAGCGTCACTTTCGCCCTCAGAATACATTTCAAAGCTCTCGGGAGTAATTTTAATTACTATATGGTCCGAGAATCTATGCGCAGATTTCAAGGCAAGTTCAAAGTCCTCTAGAGGTACAACTGCTCTCGCTGGAAGAGAAAGTTCAGGAACCTTAGGTATACTCATGCCGGATGTATCTATCGTACTCATACTGGTAGTCAGATCACCTATTGCATAGGTAAGGCGAGAATCCTCAAGGGTTATATCAACGATGTCTCCCTTAGAACCTAGTTTTAAAATATCTTTCATTTTGTCAAGGTCTATGCCCACCTCTGTATCCTCCTCCACACTATATTCTAGAAAACCGTCCTTTGAAACATTTATTACGATCATGGCCACATGCGACGGGTCCACGGCACTCACAGAAAGCCCATCCTTTTTAAACTCAAACTTTGCCTCGGGAACCAGCGTTAGGAGAAGATTGTTTATTTCCAGCAGATCACGGAGTTCTGATTTGATTTTCATCTCTATGCACCTCCATTCCTAAATTAGGACTTTTGATATAAATTTTTTGATACATCATCTAACCCCCATAAACGAAACGGGGTTGTGAAGGAAGGGATAGAGGAGAAAAGTATAAGTCGGACTTAGGTATGACGGATAGATGATGAGTAAGAGGGAGAAGGATTGGAGGAAGATAGATTCGCGGCTGATAGGGCTAGGGAGAGAG
>Ga0190313_1001632_pt1 | contig 11857 bp, 15 predicted proteins | sample 4870071011_MG_FD_169989 | JGI IMG/M metagenome (GOLD analysis project Ga0190313, IMG submission 169989) | Hydrothermal vent sediment bacterial communities from Southern Trench, Guaymas Basin, Mexico - 4870-07-10-11_MG | ecosystem: Environmental > Aquatic > Marine > Hydrothermal vents > Sediment ...
GTAATATATAATATAATTCTAACTAAAACTAAAACGCAGACTACAACTCCTATGATAAGATACCATTTCTTCATGACCTACACATCAATCAAAATGCTTCGCAGAAATCCTTATCTCTCCCATCTCTAACTTGTAACCTAACCTTTCCCTTATCACGACGTAGGCCATTTCAGGAGGAATTGCCCCTATTTCAGTTACTATCAAGTCTATGTAATCCCTTGGAGTAACATCAAATGCAGGATTCCTAACCTTAACACCCAATTTGATTATCTCCTCTGGCGCTACCTCCTTCGCATCCCTCTCTTCTATGACGACAAGTTCTCCGAAGAGTGTTGCAGGACTGAATTTGTAAGTCTCAGCTGCTACCATGAACGGCACTCTAGCTTCTTTAGCGCACAGAGCTATTTGGGAGGTACCTATCTTATTTATCAAAGCACCGTTTACAGTGATAGTGTCAGCACCAACTATCACACAATCTACATCTTTCATGAAGTATCTAACAGCTGAGTCGACGATTAGAGTCGTAGGAATTCCCTCTGCTACAAGTTCCTTCACGGTCAAATGTCCCTGATATCTAGGTCTAGACTCTGTAGCAATCACTTCAATGTTCTTTCCCTGCTTAAAAGCAGTCTTTATAATCGATAAAGCTGTTGAGGAGTTGCAGTGTGTCATTATGACCCAACCATCCTTTATCCTCTTAGCTCCAATCTCTCCAATTTTCTGTTTAGCCGTATCTACCCACTCTATAAACTCTTCAGCTCTCCTTATAGCACTTTGTCTCTTCTCTTCATCATCCCCACCCTCATACATCATGATGTAGTTTATTGCGTTAAACAAACTTACAGCCGTGGGACGTGTATTCATGAGAATCTCGCTTGCTTTCTTCATGTTTTCGTCAAAATTCTTCTCGATAGTCTTTGCAAACTCTTTAAGAGTTTCTGCAACAAATCTTGCAATTCTACTGGCTCCTCTAACCTCCATGTTAATTATCTTCTTCGCAGTCTCTTCAACAAGCTTGAAATTTGCCATATCAAACGAACTCTAAACACATTTTAATCGCTATCGGTATCTTGTCTAGGACATCTACAGCTGTGAAGTTGTATCCCTTTTCCTTAAAGCAGAGATCTCCAGCTAAGCCATTCACGAATGCTCCAGCACTTGCACTCCAAAATGCATCGTTCAAAGCGAAGAATGCACCAGCAATACCAGCCAAGACGTCACCAGTTCCTCCAACCGTCATACCTGCATTTCCTGTTCTGTTAAACCTCACCCTAACACCGTCAGTTATAATATCTTCCACTCCTTTGAGTAAAATTACAGAATTAGTTTCCCTTGCAACCTTCATAACATTCTCAAGCGTTGGCTCTCCAAAAACTCTTCTAAACTCCCCTTTATGTGGGGTCATTATACAATCTACTTTCTCAGGAACATTTTTCGTTATGGCTGATGCATCTAGTATGACCTTCTTAACATTCTCAAGCTTTAAAAACTCCTCCACAAATTCCGTAAATTCATCGCTCCTCTCAACACCCATACCCAAGATTGCTACGTGATGCTTTTTCATGAGTTCGTTTAAGTTATCAAAATCCTTTAAGTTGAGTTCTCTAACTATCAAATTTGGTGAAAAACTTGCTACGACATTCTTTATTTCCTTTGGAACTAGGGTTGTCACTAAATCCGCTCCAGCACTGTAGCAGGCTAAGGATGTTAGGGCTACCGCCCCGGTATATCCTAAGCCACCTATAACGAGGATTCTACCATGAGTTCCTTTGTATCCGTCCTTAAATCTCTTGTAAACCTTCTTAACATCGCCAACTCCCGCAAGCTTCTCAAAGAACTCTGGAATTCCAATATCTTTAATTACAAGTTCTCCAACAACCTCCTTAGCTTTCAAGAGTCCGGGCTTAGGTTTGTGGAACGTTACGGTTAGATCTGCTTTGACACACTGCTCATACTCACCCGTATCTGGATTTAGTCCCGTTGGTACATCAACAGCAACTTTGAAAGCCTTTGAGTCATTTATTGCATTAACGGCCTTAGCGTAAATTCCTCTAAGTTTTCCTCTAACACCTGTTCCAAGTATTCCGTCTATTATAACATCTGCGTCAAAATCTGGGATGTCATCCCTAAGCTCGAATATTCTGTATCCAGACTTTTTAAGTATCTCGAAATTTCTCCTCGCTATCTCAGTTTTTATATCCTCACTCCTCCCAAGTAGAAATATGGTCACATCGAAACCCCTGAGAAATCTGGCACACACAAAAGCATCTCCTCCATTGTTTCCCAAACCTGCAAATATTGTAACTTTGCAAGGTTTAAATCGCTTAAGAATTTCTTCAGCTAACCCCCTACCGGCGTTTTCCATCAGCTGAAGTCTTGATAAGCCAAAGTACTCGCAGTTTATATCTAAGACCGCCATTTCATCACTTGTAATCGTTTCCATGACGAAGCTTGGACAACGATTTTAAAATGTTAATCGATCTTGATTTATGGAAGAAGAGATCAGAGAGCATTTCAGAGATCTGATTGATGATGAAACCCTTGAGATTTTGATAAGATATGCTAAAGGAGAAATGGTGGAAGTTGATGAAACTTTTAGAGTTGAAGGTGTGGTTGTAGGTATTAACGACAAACTCTTGCTTAGAAGAGGGAGAGAGGTTTATGAGATTCCATTAGAGTGTTGTAAGAATAGCTTCAAGTTGGGTTACCTTGTTAGGGTGAAATCGAAGGTTATAAGGAGTGAGAAGGATTATGATATTCTCGGGGATGTTAGTAGGATCATTCAGGGAGTATTCTTAGGTAAAAATGGTTCTAGGTTTGCTTTGGCAGTGGGTAAATCGGTCTGGATATGTCGTGGAGATGTTGAATGTGAGAGGGGGGATTTGGTTGAGGTTAAAGGGTTCAACGTAGAGGATACATTTTATGTTATTAGTCATAGAGTCTTGGGTAAAGCTAACGTAGAAAACATCTGGATTAAGGTTGAGGATGTTGTACCTCTGAGGGTAATTAACCTCAGGGGAAGAGTGAGTGGATTTTATGGAGAGAAGGTTGTTAAAGGTAAAAAGGTCGCAATCATATACATCTCGGATGAGAGTGGTAGAATAAGAGTTGTTTTAATGGGTGAAAATACAAACTTGTACAAGGATTTGGATGTTGGAGATTGCATTGAACTCTACAACTGTTATGCAAGAATAGGTTATGATGGGGAAATTGAGGTTTTATGTGATGATGGATTGGCCATAAAAGTTTTTTAAACTTGCGCAAATGGCTCTTCTATGGAACAGAAACAGATAGTTTACATAGGTCCAGTGATGCTTGATGAACCAGAGATGTTCAATTTGGATGAGTTCATAAGGCAGGCTATAGCGTTAGAGGCAGAGAGATTGTTTTATTCAAATGGAAGATTGTACCTCATAGATTACGAAACTCTGCATGGAATAATAGATGGAAAGTTTGCGATAGTAGAACTCATAACCTATGCATCGTTTTGTAAAGTTGGGGAATTTAAGAACTGGGTACTCTACTATGGGAACGACGATATTGTAGAATATGTAGATCGCATAAGAGATATTAGAGGTGACATGACTATAATACCTGTTCTGAGAACTAACGACCGATTCATAAGAAAGGTAGAAGAATACATAAACGCTGGTAAATATAGGAGTTTTGTTGAAAAATAATAGCAAGCTTATTATTTCTATTCTTCTCAAATCCTACATGGATGTACTGTTAGTACTCACGACACTCGCCGGGCTTTACATGGCCTGGAACATTGGAGCAAATGATGCTGCAAATTCAATGGCTACATCTTATGGTAGTAAAGCTTTAACGATTAAGCAGGTCATAATTATTGGAGTTGTTTTGGAGTTCTGTGGCGCTTTCTTCTTTGGGCATAGGGTTACTCATACTATCGCTAAAGGTATAGTTCCAATAGACATGCTTGACCAACATCTTGTTATTATAGGTGCCCTATCTGCCTTACTTTCAGCTGGATTTTGGATAACCCTTGCCACCTACTACCATCTACCCATATCAACATCCCATTCGATAGTTGGTGCTATGCTCGGTTTTGGATTGGCTGTAGCATCTCAGGGACATATCACGGTAGATCAAATTAAATGGAGTGTTATGATAAAAATTCTCTTAAGTTGGATAATATCACCAATTTTTGGCGCGTTTTTGGCTTTCACGATATTTACGATAATTAGATTGATATTGTTCGAAAAGTTTGATTTGAACGTTATTGAAAGAATCTTTAGATATTTACAAGTGGGAACAGCTTGTTATGTAGCATTTGCACATGGAAGTAACGATGTAGCAAATGCAACTGGCCCAATTGCTGCAGCCTTAGGGTATATAGGTCAAGAGACGCCAGTTTGGGTATTGTTCTTGGGAGCACTTGGAATATCGATAGGTTTTGCAACTTGGGGTTACAGAGTTATAGAAACGGTTGGAAAGAAGATTACAGAACTAACTCCAACGAGAGGTTTTTCAGCCGAGTTCGCAGCGGCTACAACCGTCTTACTAGCATCCTACTTAGGTATGCCCATCTCTACAACTCATACACTCGTGGGGAGTGTCATAGGTGTTGGACTGGCCGGTGGTTTATCAAGCGTAAACTTAAAGATCATTCAGAGAATTGTAGCATCTTGGCTACTTACAGTTCCAGTAGCATGTATGCTCTCAATAGCAATATACACGGTGTTGGTGATATTCATATGAGGTTTATAAGAAGTATTTCGGAGGTATTTGGATACTCTCCGTTCGAGGATCTGAAGAAGCATGCTGAGCTTATTGCAAGGGCTGTAGGTTTACTTCAGAAGCAATTCGAAGCTTATAGAAGAGGAGATTTGGATGAGGTAGAGAAGTTAAGGGATGAGATAGATGAGCTTGAGCATCAAGCTGATCAAATTAAGGAAGAGATAAGGAGTAAGGTTACAACTTCCCTCCTTTTACCCGTTGACAGACACGATTTGCTTCACTTCTTAGAGGTTCAGGATGGAATAATAAATTACTGTGAACATGTAGGACACATGTTGACGTTTAAGAGGATAGAGGCGCCAGAGAGAATAATGGATGAGTTCAGTGTACTCCTTTCCAAGTTGATGGAGACAATAAATGAGTATGAAGAACTGATAGACCACATGTCAAGGCTTGTAGCCTCATCGTTTTCAAAGAGGGAAGTAGAAGATGCTTTGGAGCATGTTAGGAGAGTTGAAACCTATGAGCACGAATGTGATCTCATTCAGATAGGTCTACTTAACATGCTCTTCAATTCGAAGATGGATCCAGTAGACATTCAATTGGCAATTCTATGGGTTGTTCACTTGGGAGAAATTGCAAACTACGCTGCAAGATCAGCCGATAGATTTAGAACTATGATTCTTGGAAGGCGTTAGCGACATTTAAAAGAGAATGTCCAACATAGGCTTCTTTAGAATGCTTCTATCTTCAGCAATCTCAAACAACTTTTCAATAGCTTTCACAACTTTTGGGGGCATTTCGTACGTGTAGTCATTTACGTACATCAGAGCGAACTCCCTTACAAGCTCTCTTTCAAGTCCTCTTGAGTAATTCATTGCATAATTTAAAGCTTCATCTACATTTTCAAGGGCATATCTTATGCTTTCCTTCATAACTCTCAAAAACTCCCTCTGATCTTCTTCTGGAATTCTCCTATTTATGACGTTTACACCTAAGGGTAGCGGTAATCCAGTTTGATCGTTCCAAAACTCCCACAAATCTAAAACCTTCATCAATCCATATCTTTCGTAAGTTATCTGACCCTCATGAATTAGAAGACCTGCATCAACTTTATCAGTTCTAACAGCATCAATTATCTTGTCAAACCTCATTTCGACTGGCTTGAATTCATCCAGCGCAAGCTTTAGGAGGAGTGTAGCTGTAGTATATCTACCGGGGATTGCAATCTTCTTGCCTTCAAGCCCAATCATCCTCTTAGCAACGACTATAGGCCCATATCCATCTCCAACACTGGCCCCAGCTGAGAGAATCCTATATTTATCGCTTAGATAAGCGTAAGCGTGTACAGACAAAGCTGTAACGTCCAACTTTCCTTCAAAAGCCATTTTGTTTAGAGTTTCTATGTCTTCTATGAGATACTTTATCTTAAGCCTTGTGGGGATCTTTCCGTGCATCATCGCGTAGAACATGAACGCATCATCGGCATCTGGTGTGTGTGCTACTATCATATCGCTCCATACCATCTAATGCTTAAAAATTTGCTCCACTCCGATTCGATAATCTTAAAATTTTACAGAGTCTTGTTGAGACATGGAACTTGAGATAGCTGGGAAAAGGTTTGAGGCTGACGTAAGATGGGCATACGATTTAAAGCCAGTTTTAGCGTACCCTAAAGAGCTTAGGGAAAACTTTCCCGCCTATTACATGTTTAGAGATGTATACTATAGTAAGCAGGATTATAAAGTCATAAAGGAGAATGGTTTAAGGTTTGACATAACCGTAATTCCACCGAAGAAGATAGGTAAAGAGTACATAAAGACGTTTGGACATTACCATCCAATCGCAGAGAACGACTTAAGCTATACTGAGATATACGAAGTTTTAAAGGGTGAGGCCATTTATCTACTTCAGAAGGTTGAAGATAGTAAGGTAGTTGATGTTGTAGCTGTTGAGGCTAAGGAGGGAGATAAGGTAATTATACCACCAAACTATGGTCATGTAACAATAAATCCATCGAACAAAGAGCTTAAAATGGCCAACTGGGTTTACAGACATTTTAAATCAATTTATGAGCCTTATGAGCGTTTAAGAGGTGCTTGTTATTACTACACCGAGGATGGATGGATTAGGAATCCAAATTACAGTGATGTTCCTGAAGTAAGATTGGTCAAACCTAAGATTCCAAAAGAGTTGGGATTGAAGAGGGGTGAGGAAATGTACAAGCTCGTTAGAAGCTTAGAAAAGCTTGAGTTCCTGTATAGACCTTCAAAATACTTAGAGATGTTTGAGGAGATATTTGAAGACAAGAGTTAAATATTCGAGAGGTCAGGAAGGAGGGGGGATGTAGATGGGGTGGAAGTCTCACGGTTTCAGGTTCAAGACAAGGAAGAAGCTCAGAAAGAAAATCAGAGAGAAAGGTATTAAGATAAGTAGGGCTTTACAGACGTTTGAAGTTGGGGATAGGGTGCACATAGACATAGATCCTGCAGTTCACAAGGGTATGCCACATCCAAGGTTTCAGGGTAGAACAGGTGTCGTCATAGGGCAGAGAGGTAGAGCATATTTGGTAAGGGTTAGAGACGGAGATTCCTACAAGACTCTCATAGTCAGACCCGAACACCTCAAGCCTCAGAAAATTTAACTTTTTTGTGAGGTGTTTGTCATGTTTAAAGAAGTTAAAGAGTTTGATTACATAACAATATCTGAAGCTAAGGAGTTGATGGAAAAGATTGCTGAAGAGAGGCAGAAAAGAGCGGAACTACTCTTTGAAACGAGAAGAGCCTTGAAGCACTTGAGAACATTTGCAAGACTTCCTTCTGAAAAGGCAAAGGAGCTTGTCGAGGAGCTTTTAAAGCTTCCACAAGTCCCAAATAAGGAGATTGCTGTTAAAATAGTTGACATAATGCCTCGAATCCCAGATGAGATTAGGATAATATATGCAAAGGATAAAATAACGCTGACACCAGAAGAAATCGAGCAAATCCTTGAGGTATTAGATAAGTATAGGTGATTTAATGAAGGGTAGGAAGAGAGAAATCGATAAGGAAAAGCTTGAGGATTATGCTTACGTATTGGACTTCCTGCCTTACGGTCATCCAGACGATAAGAGACCTTTGCATAAGAGAGAACCTCTAGCCCAAGTTGTTGGTGAAAAGTTCTTTACACTTTTAGAGGTTAGTGTTAAGAAGGATAAGAATCCACTTGTTGCTGATAGAGTTTACATAGGTAAAGAGCTTGATAAGAGGGACATTGTGAACAGGATTAAGAGAAAGTTGAGATATGAAGATCTAACCGCTACAGCCAAATCTGAGTTACCTTATGTTTTGGAGCAGATGGTGAAACAACAGGAAGGAAGGTTTGTTGAATTTTTTAATAAAGCTGAGGCAATAACTACCAAACTCCATCAACTTGAACTTCTACCGGGAATAGGTAAGAAGACTATGTGGGCTATAATTGAGGAAAGAAAGAAAGAACCTTTCAAAAGTTTTGATGATATTACTAAAAGAGTTAAGATCAATCCTGAAAAGTGTATAGTTCAGCGCATCATTTACGAACTTCAAAATCCAAATACAAAATATAAATTGTTCACACTTTAAGTGACAACTTCTGGTAATCTACCAGTTTCTAAAGCTTTCCTTATCTCCATCATCGTTAGATCAAGGGGGTCTTCAATCTTCACACCATGTTTTAATGTCAGATTTCTCATTTCTGGCGATGTTGGTCCTATGCAAGGATCCCCTGGCACTCTGAGTGAAACATCAAAGACAACAAATTCAAGTTTTGTATCGTCTTCTGGTGAATAAGCTACAGCTCCCTGTAATCCAAACAGACCTATTATTCCCGGTGGATATTCTTTCTCACATATCCTTATGAACTTTTCAGCAGTCTCGTATACCATCTCCTGTTTGCTTTCTCTCATAGTCACGCCAAAATGACCTATCTCTTCGTTCTTGACGGGTACGTTTATCTTAAGCTGATCTTTGGCTGGTAGATTCAGAAATCCTTGAAGGTTAACTTGTCTTCTATCACTAAAACCTACGAAGTCAAAATCCCCAAACACATCTTTTAGAGCGTAGCTGTGAAAGTTCGCGTTAAACCTTGCTCCCAATACATACTCCTCAATTCTTGCCTTTCTTAATCCCTCCTCATCTATAACTCCTGCTTTAATTAACTCCTCAGCTTGCCTATAGTAATCTTCTGGTGAGTTAGCATAAAAGAATGCTCTTTCTAAGGGATTTTTGGCCTGTTGAACTTTAACGACAACCAAGCGATCTATCTCTTCTGGAGATTTGAATTCTTTCGGAATTCTTATACCAGCTTTTTTTAGAAGGTAATATTGACTCCTCTCATAGTTCCTCTCTTCAGCTCTCAAAAGGTATCTGTTTCCATATATAGGTACTTTAAACTCCTTTTCAATCTCATCGTAACCCACGTAAACCGCAAAGCTCCTATTTGGAATAAATATCGTGTTCAACTCGATCAACTTTTCCTGAACTTCCTCATTTACCAAATCTTTAAATCTATCGAGAATTATAAACTCATCATAAAGCCAACGGTTATATTTTGTGTACAATTTGTCTCTTCCTTTTTGAACGACTACAACCGTTCTGAAACCCCATGCCTTTGCGGACATTCCAATCTCCTTTGCCGAATGAGAACCAAATATTCCAATTGTTACATCCCTGTAATCTTCAACTAGATTTTTGGCAAATTTCGTAACATCCATATTTTCACCTCACAAACTCCTTGCAGACTGCACTGTTAAAAGACATTTCTCCTATCGATTTTATGTACCTACAAATTTCGAGTAGAGAACCGATTTCACAGTAAGACTTGTCTTTGAGCGTTAGTATGTTTTCTTCAAGCTTATTTGCCATCTCTATCAAATTTTTACTCATGAGTGAGTCCCTACTGAAGTAAACATCTATGGCTATTTTGAAAAGCCTCTTCAAGCTTTGAAAGACTGGCACAAATTCGCTACAGATTCCCATACCCGTTGATATATCGTAGAGTGAATCTGCTATCTCTTCAAGCATTTTCGCTATAGCTCTCGATTCAACCATCATAACTAAGTCACTGAGATTGTAAGAATTGATTAGACGCTTGTAAATCATTCTTAAGGCAAGTATGTAGAATTTGTCGGCATCCTTTTCAAGATTTATAATTTCATTGATCTTTCCTCCATTTTCCAAGTTATTTTCAATCACGTCAAACATTGCGAAAATTATTTGACAAAGTCTTTTCAAAGCATCAGTGACATCAAACGATGTTGTTATGCATTTTAGAATTATTTTATCTGTGTCTGCATCAAAAACCTCCATTCCAACTATATCCTCTATTATCTCACCTATATTTTTGAACAGACTTTCATCTGGCCTTTCCACAACTATTTCATCAATTCCCTGAATGTAAAGACTGTAAAATATGCGTTTCAAAAACTCGAAATCCATCTTTGGTAACCTTATGTGAACACTAAGACCATCGTTAACTTTGGGAATAATCTTCAAAGAGTTGTCACATTCAATTAAAATTAGTTCGTCACCTTGTTTAAGGTTGTTTTTTCTAACCCAATCTTTTGGTAAGCTAACCATGTAACTCGATCCACCAACGAGTTGTAACTTCCTTTTTTCCATGTTAATACGTATCTATACGTATTTTAAGTCTTTTGCTCACTTCAACCTCTTTCTCAATATTTTTCTTGAATTTTCAAATACTCTTTCAACATCTTCTATTCCAGCACCCCTTAGGATTTTCTCTGCAAGCTCTCTACTCACGAAGTCACTTGGACTGTGGGCATCGTTGTTTATTACAATATCACATCCAACTTCCTTTGCAATCTTTGCAACATGCCCATTTGTTAAGCAATGTCCCTTTCTTGTTGTTATCTCAAGATAAACACCGTTCGATTTTGCTATTTCGGCAGTTTCGATATCTATCAATCCAGGATGCGCTAGGACGTCTATCTCCTCGTTAACTGCGTAGTAATTTGTTCCCTCCTTAACAGGTTCAACTATAGTTTCTCCGTGAACTATAACTATTTCAGCACCTTCCTTCCAAGCCAATTCGACTGCCTTTCCAATTAACTTTGGAGGGACATGTGTTATCTCAACACCGATTAGCATGGGTATTTCATAGTCATCTCTGAAGTCCTTAAGTTTGTTCAGTGAGCTGAGTATGTGGTAAATGTTTGAGAGATCTGCGTGGTCCGTTATTGCAACACCTTCATACTTTTTTTCTGCACATCTTCGAATTATTTCTGAAGGAATTAGCTCTCCATCACTAAAAACTGAGTGTACATGAAGATCGATCATACAGTTTGCTTTAAGAGTTGTTAAATCAATCTTTCGTGATTGACATTTTGAAATACCCAATTGAGCGCAACATTTATTTACTCAGCCCTAAAAATTAATTTTCCCTTAGTTTTCTACATATCAAAAACACGCAAAAAGCTTATATATCTCATGAAGATAAGGCATGAACACCGTGGAAAGAGCGTAAGCACAATCCTTATAAATCTTGAAACTCAAACTCATATAGTAACCGCGGGTCCGGCAAGGACCCCGACAGGGCGAAAGCCCAGGATGGGGGGTAGAGTTCCCACCCGCGGTATAGGTGGTGAGGGCGTGCAAAAATGCACGCCTAATATGGGCTTGCCAGCAGGGTAGACCGGTGGGCGCGGGGACGTATTCACCGCTCCCTCCCCCGCCAATTCTGGTTGATCCTGCCAGAGGCCGCTGCTATCCGGCTGGGACTAAGCCATGGTAGTCATGGGGCGCGAGCCGCTTTTGCGGTTCGCGCACCGGCGGACAGCTCAGTAACACGTGGCCAACCTACCCTCGGGAGGGGGATAACCCCGGGAAACTGGGGCTAAACCCCCATAGGGGATGGGTGGTGGAATTCCTCCATCCCCGAAAGTGCACCGTTCCCGTAAGGGGCGGTGCAGCCCGAGGATGGGGCTGCGGCGGATTAGGTAGTTGGCGGGGTAACGGCCCGCCAAGCCGAAGATCCGTACGGGCCATGAGAGTGGGAGCCCGGAGATGGACCCTGAGACAAGGGTCCAGGCCCTACGGGGCGCACCAGGCGCGAAACCTCCGCAATGCGGGAAACCGCGACGGGGTCAGCCGGAGTGCCCGCGCATCGCGCGGGCTGTCGG
>Ga0190313_1001633_pt1 | contig 11854 bp, 12 predicted proteins | sample 4870071011_MG_FD_169989 | JGI IMG/M metagenome (GOLD analysis project Ga0190313, IMG submission 169989) | Hydrothermal vent sediment bacterial communities from Southern Trench, Guaymas Basin, Mexico - 4870-07-10-11_MG | ecosystem: Environmental > Aquatic > Marine > Hydrothermal vents > Sediment ...
AGTATATAGAGCTCATACTGGAATGGAAGAACTGTATAGACCCGAGGGAATCCCGCTCACTACTCCTATTCGACGTCCTTAGAGAGCTATGGGTGGAGTAGCCACGTAAGCAAGTTCTCCATGTTGATCCAGTAGCGAGAACCCTGGTCTACTAATGAATGCTATGTATCGTGGTGGCCGTAGAGGCTGGGGGTGGCGATGTATTCAGGGATCCTATCCCGTGAGGAGCACAAGCGCCTGTTTAGAGCTGGAGGGGACGGCGAGTTTCGCTATGCCTCGATGGGTCTCTTAGGCTTAGAGGTACTAAATGGGATGTCGAGGCTACTAGTATATTGACATGTCTATGACCGCTACTAATTACTCATGTAATAACCATCGTATTGGCAGAAAATACCTCCTTTACGATCCTAATCAATTGATATCCTTGTAAAGGCACATGACAAACCTCTGTAGACCGTTACAGGTATCTCCAAGTACCTTAACGAAATACCTTAGATACAGCGGGCTGGTACAATGACTAACACAGGCTTCCATAGGGAGGAGGTAGAGCTCCTCAAGAGAAGGAGCATAAGGATGCTAACCCATGCTAGGGAGTGCATTAAGAGCGGAGACTATGACCTAGCCGCCTTCCTTGCAGAGCAAGCTACTCAGCTGTACTTGAAATCCGTTATCCTTGAACTAACAGGCGAGGTTCCAAGAACACACAGCATTAGACAACTTCTCCATATGTTAAGAACTGTTTTGGGTGAGGAGAGGGCTAGATATATAGATGAATTCGTACGTACAAATAGGGAGCTCCTATCAGGCCTAGAGGAGGCCTACCTGGCTTCAAGGTATCTGTTCAGGGTATACGAGAGGGACGAGAGTGTTGATCTAGTTAGGTTCTCAGAGAAGGTGATGAGGTTTGTCGAAGATCTTAGAGTCACGGATTGAGATGGTTAAGCTAGCTAAGCAGTGGAGATACTGGGCGAAGAGAATAGCTGAGGGGGCTAAGGAGATACTGGGTGAGTGCAAGGTCTACGTATTCGGTAGCGTAGCTGAAGGCCAGGCAACTGGAGGTAGCGATGTCGATATCCTCATAGTTTCGGATAGGATACCCGATAGGTCTAGAGATCGGTGGAAGTTAAGAGCTGCGATCGAGGAAAAGGCAGGACTTCCCCTATACCATCCATACGAAATACATTTAGCTAATACCAGAGAAGCTGAATGGTATTTCAGATTCATCAAGACTAAGATAGTGGTAGAATAGGTAGTTTCTGCACCTATAACAGCCATCTGGTACTTCCTACAAGATCCATACTGGGTAATGCTAATTCCACATTCCCTCCATGGCAATGATATGCTAGGAGGTTGCAGCAATGCATATCTTAAAAGGCATTGAGCGGCTAGGTGCAGCTTTGCTAGGTATACCTAAGGTTGCGTTACTGATGATCATGCCTATGGTTGCTACGAAGCTCGTGTCCTATACCCTGTTCCTAACGCCCTACGTAGGTAGCTACGTACCTATAGAGGTTCTCGGTGTAGCGTTCACATTGGTAGGGTTCATAGAGCTCGTTGTGGGGTTCTGGCTTGGCCACTTCATAGATACCCGTGGTAGGTTTCCCGGCCTCCTACTCATGTTCTTCCTAGCCTCGGCATCTCTATCAATGCTTTCGTTTATGGACCCTCTGAAGTATCCCGGGTACCTGAGAATGTTGTTGCTCCTAATCGCTATGGCTATGGCGCTTATCTCGTTAACGGGTTTAACCCTAGTCTTCTCGGCAATGATATCCGATGCTGTTCCTAAGGAGTTGCTTCCCAGTGTATGGGGATGGTATAACAGCCTGGTAAACCTAGTGTACATCGTGTCCCCTATAGTAACCGGGTTCATAGCGTCGATGAGCTATAGGCTGATGTTTCTCCTGGCATTAGTGCTGCACTTAGCTGCGCTGCTAATCTATCTATGCCTCTACGTAGCTAACCCAGAGGTCAGGGCAGCTATGAAGAGAGTTCGTAGAGAGGAGCATGGCTCGTTGGTACAGGAGCTCATAGGATTTGCTAAGGCTATCAGGGATAGAAGCGTGCTGCTGTTCCTAGTGATATACAGCTTCGAGGCGCCGTACCTCAGCATGAGATTCATCAGGCTATACGTGGTTAACACGCTTAGGGTACCGCCAGAGGTCTTCGGGTTGGCTGTTGGTGTGGGAAGCGCTGTAGGTGTAGCAACCCCTTTACTGGGCAGCGCTGTGACGAAGAGAATTGGGTACAGAAGGGCTATTACACTTGGACAGGTTCTCCTCTTCACCTGGATCATCTCCTACGCCTTCGCATCTGAGCCGTGGCACATATTCGTGATCGAGGCTCTGCGTGCGCTAACCCTAATCTACTACCCTGCAAGGGACTCCTACCTAATGGCCTTGATGCCTCCAGAGGTCCGTGGACGAATACTCTCGATCCAGAACATAGCGTTCCAGCTCGCAACGATCCCAGCACCGGTTATGGGTGCTGCTGTGTGGAGCGGCTTAGGGCCTAGGTACGTATTCATATTCGATGCATTGATAGTAGTTGCACTTGCTGTACTTGCACAGCTGCTCAAGGAGGCTATTCCAAAGGTGGAGAGGCTCCATATCAGTACAAGTACTTAGCAGCTAGCAACACTGTGTAGAGCTGCATCACCACCTGTTTCTCCAGTGGTAGATACTCTATAGGGTAGCGTTGAAGCTCAGCATACAACTTTTCAAATACCTCTAGAAGCTCACCGGTATCGGTGCTGGGGGTATCAACTTCGCATCTGCTAAGGAGCCTAAGCGCTACTCCTAACCTCAGTAACGGGTTCCACAACCCCTTAACTACTAGTATATCGAACTCTTCAGCTCTAGAAGCCTCCCTTTCGTAACGCCTATCCATAACAACCCTTCTTTTAAGAGCTTCAAGCCTAGTGCTCCACCCAGCTATGTATTCCTCGGCTTCCCATAGGTAAGGGCATCTCTTATCCACGTGGGGAAGGATCTTCTCTACAACAGACTTCACGTAGCTAGCTATAGGCGCTACAGATCCTATCATGTCTAGGTATAGGTCCCTCAACCTATTCCCAGAGGGAGAAGTATCTTCAAGAACTCTGCTGTAGATGTACGGCGTTTCACATACTATCGAGAACACTGGAGTTAACGCTTCTTGCATAGCCATACACGGTTTCGCCAAGGCCCTCTATACATGCCTCAGGATCTGGGCTATACTCAACGCATCTGCGATACTCATCACATAGCGTTGGTTCATGGTAGAACCCCTCCTCGAACACCTTGAGATATGAGGCCTCGGGTTCGCCTCGATGTACAGGTATCCCTAGCTCATAAGCAAAGCTCTTCAGATCCCTTATCAAACCTGGGATGCTCTTAGATAGGAAGAAGTAGAGGCCACTGAAATCGTTGTTGTGGAGCGGAGCCACGAGATCGGGTACCGCCCTATCCACGGCCCTCTTCATCGCAAGCGCTTCCGGTGTAGGCTCATCAAATACGTAGCTATTGCATGATCCGGGAAGCTTCCAGTCAACAACCTTGAGCTTGAATCTCTCGAGGATATAGAGCTTCAAGTTGTAGGGGTTCCGAAACCAGTTCTCGTTGAGCTTCGCACTACAGGGGTCGGCTATAGGGATGATGTACCAGGTGTACCTATCTAGCAGGCTTGGCTCTAGATCAAACACGTGAGTTGCTAGAACCTGTAATGCTAGAGCCCCGATAGGTTCATCGGGATCTACAAGACCTAGCAGCAGCTTCTTTGCACCTCTACCGCCTCTGAACATGTATATGTGTTCACCACACCAACCATTACCGAGAACCTCATAGCTTAGCCCACTACGCATGAAGCTATCGACCAGCTCTTCAACCCCAGGCACCTTCTCCAGGGCTAGCCGTCTAAGCAAGGTCTTCAGCTCTTCCAATATCAAGACCTATCTACCCCTAGCACAGCTACTTAGCTAGGTCAAATAGGCGTGATAACTCTTGGTAGTGGTGAGCCCATCATAGATCCAAGAGCGTGGGTTGCGATGGATGGCTTTAGAGCTCCCTGTGATAGATGACTCTTCGTAGCATAGGCAGGCCCTTCGATTTTGCTAAAGGGGTTCTAGAGGATGTTGTAGAAGAGAGAAAGTTGAAGGTACCTGCCCTGAAGGGTGCTTGGGAGAGGTATGGCGGTGCTAGGATATGTGTCTACTGGATATACATAGGTGCACCAGCAGCTGCGATGGCTATGGAGCTCCTAATTGCTGCTGGTGTGAAGAAGTTCGTGTTGTTCGGTGGCTGCGGAGCTATACACCCATCGGTTAGGATCTACGATATCGTCATACCTACATGGGGTGTTAGGGAGGAGGGTACGAGCTACCACTACCTCCCTCCAGACGTGATTCCTAGACCTAGTGGGAAGGCTGTGAAGACCCTGTATGAGGAGCTCACCCCTACTGCTCAGAGACTGGGTATAGCTCTGCACCTAGGCGGTGTATGGACCACGGACGCCATATTCAGGGAGACTAGGGACAAGGTCGAGAGGTACAGCAGTATGAAGGTGCTCGGGGTGGATATGGAGAGCACTGCGCTCATGTCCATAGCTATGTACAGGGGTGCTGAGCTAGGCATAGCGCTGGTGGTTACGGATGAGCTGCACGGCGGTAAATGGAGGTTCTACCAGGACGATGATAGGATGGCGGAGGTTGAGAGAAGCGCTGTTCAGGCAGCGATAAGGGCCCTAGCAAAGATCTATAAGGATCTAATGCGCAGGCACCCCGAGGAGTCCTGGGGCTGTAGACCGGGTACATATCTATTAGTTCTGGTACCCATAGCAGTAGCCTAGGGGGCGCTGTTGGGCCATGTATGGGTAGATGCTGTTATCGGCGATCCTGAGCGTAAAAACACTGTTCGTGTACGTGCGCTTGTGGATACAGGTACAACACTCACGGTTATCCCCAGGGGGCCTCGCTAAGAAGCTAGGTCTCAAACCCACTGGGAAAAGCGTTGTTGAAACAGGGGCCGGTAGGCTGGAGCTTGAGAGGTCACGTATATGGATCGAGCTTGAGGGGCGTGGCGAGATCGTTCCTGTGCTCGTATCCGATATCATCGATAGGGTGCTTATCGGTGTAACAACCCTGGAGGTGCTTGGCCTATAGGTAGACCCGACAACGGGTAGGTTGCGGGAGTGGACCCTTCTCCTCTACACCCATGGAACTCCTTAGGCGCCTCGCTGCGGTGAGCGTTTTCGAAAGAGCACTTCTACACGGTGCTATCCGCATTGTTCAAGACCTTCTCCTGTAGAGCACAGCGGCTACTACGATCGCTGCTGCTACGATTAGGGTCGGCGGTATGTATGTGGTGGCGCTGCTCCTCTCAACGGTTCTCGTTATGGTCTTCGTAGTGCTCACAGTTGTTGTTACCGTGGCTGTTCTCTCAACTGTTACCAGGCTCTTGATAGGCTTCACCTTCACAACGGTTGTTACCACGGGCACGGTTGTTACGTAGGTTCTGCCGCTGGCCGTAACGGTCCTGGCGATAGTCGTGATCACCCTTACGGGGCTTGCGGTAACCGTGGTTACCCGCGTAACCACTACGGTGATAGTCCTCGTCTCGCCCGCTGGCTCTAGGGTTACGGTCACGGTCCTTGTCCGCGTAACCGTTGTGGCTACTCCGCCCCCAACACCGCTTAGCTCAGCAGCCCTCGCCATGATCCTGGACATAGCCCATAGAGCAACCCTTGAGAGGTCCCTACCGCCCAGCGAGAGCTTCTCGAACTCCTCCCTCCCAAGGATGCTCATCATCTGTACGAATACGTGCCTCCTATGCATCTCGACAACCTCCTCGACCTGCTGCTCGGTAATGTTCGTGTACACGGTCTCGCCCTCGAATATGAAGGGGTAGATGATCATGCTCCCAGCTAGGAAGTCTAGGGATACCCAGCCGAACCCGGGTACGTAGGCCATTACGAAAGCGTGTGGCCCAGCATCCCTGAAGATGTATAGGGATCTGCCCACGGGGCTCTGCATAGATAGGTTCAGGTACACGTAGCCCTGGGCGATCTTAGCAGGTATGCCGTAGCTCCATAGGAGGTTCACAAGTATCCTCGACATGTCGTCGCAGTCACCCCTCCTACTCTCGATAACTTGCTCCATGGTTCTGGGGAGCGCCGATGGGCTGTACTCTATGAACACCGCGTATATGAAGTAGGCAGCGTCAACAGCCAGCGAGATCCTGCTCATCTCCCCTGGCTCAACACCCTTCTCCCTCCTAAGCCACTTCTCGAACTCCGGCTTCACCTTCTCCGCTACCACCTCCATGGGCTTCAGAAGGTACTTCTTCGAAACGTTGCTCGGTATGGGCCTCGAGTCGTACTCCTTGCCGTAGGCAGGGTTCTTAAACGCTTTCTTCAGGATTTCGTAGGCCTCCCCAAGACCCCTACCGCAGATCCTGATACGTGCTACGAAGCCCCCAGCGGTGCCGTTGCCTGCCGAGAGCTGAACAGCCTCCTCGCTACTGTTGAACGTGGCGTTGCCCCATAGGTAGATCACGTGGACCTCCTGCCTATAGGGAGGGGATGTGTAGTTCACGGGGGTTTCCAGGAACCCCTGGAAGACCCCGCTTGAGTTTATGAAGTAGATCGCGTTTACGAAGTAGAGCTCGAAGCACTGATCGCTACCCGCTGCGTAGACAGGGGCTGCGGCTACGGGAGGAGCTGCGGCTAGTGGTGGTGCGAGCAGTGCTAGGAGTAGAAGCGCCCAGAGCTTCATACCGCCCAGCACCGTCACGGAGATACTGCGGCATAGAGGCTAAACAGCTTTCCGCTTCTGAACACCGGGGCAAGGAGCTTAAGAGCCCCTGCTGCTCCAAGCGGCAGGCTTGGGTAGGTGGCGTGCCCCTAGTAACCTTCCTAGGCACTGGTGCTGCTGGCGGGGCACCCTATAGGGCGCGCAGCTGCATAATGATCGAGAGCAGAGGCACGAGAGTAATCCTGGACTTCGGCGACGGATGCTCCCAGAGGCTCCTACAGCTCGGGATGACCCTTAGAGACGTAGACGCCGTCTACATATCGCACCTACACCCAGACCACTACGCAGGGCTATTCGACGCAGCCGTAGCAGCTATGCAGCAGGGGCACCGCGGACTCACGATCCTAGCAGCAGAAGAGGTCTACAGCTCCATAGACACCGTGCTCAACACACTACCCATGAGCTACAGGCCATCGGTGAAAACCGTAAGGGTACCCCTCCAAGGGCTAGAGATAGGAGATCTAAAGATAACCCCCGTAGAAGCTAGGCACACCATACCCACATACGGAGCACTGGTAGAAGCGGAGGGAACGAGAATACTCTACACAAGCGACACAGCACCAAACCCAAGAATAGAAGAACTAGCACGAACAACAGACCTAGTAATCCACGAAGCAACACTACCAAGCAACATGGAAGACCAAGCAGAAACACTAGGACACACAACAACAAAGCAAGTGTTAGAACTCCATTATAAAACCCTTGTAATTACACACATGTCGATAATATCGGAACTCGACATTAGGGTTCTTCTACAAGAGAACAGAGATGTCAAGGACCAAAAAATGCGCGTCATTATAGCGTCCGATCTTATGAATATATTCATCTGAGGTCTAACTAGGCTTACAGGAAGTTCTCATCGTCATCGAAGGGATCCCCTAAAGGTTGGGGCTCGTTTGTAATGGCTGCTGCCACGGTCTTTATACCTAGAGCTACTGCGATGAACATTAGCGCCAGCACAAATTTGTAGCTAAACGCCTTGCTTATCCATAGCATTATCTTGGACTTGAGACTCATACATGCCCACCGTATTTTGATAGGCAATAGCCTTACTTACCTAAACCCTGCATAATGCTTTTACACTCACAAAGGGATCCCTTAAAAAGAGGTCACGATGAAAGAAAAGGGTACCTCTCTATGACAATGATTGACTATAAGCTTGCAGTATTTATTGAGAGGCTTTATAATCTAAATGTCGTAGGCGTGAATGCTATCGCTAATGAATTGGGATTACCCTACTCAGTTCTGCAAAGTAGAATAAATCAGCTAATACGCTTAGGTTTTCGATTGAGAGGACTTATCGATAGTTTAGAACTGAAATTAATAGAAACTTATATAATCACAAAAAACGATCCTCCTATGAACATAAAGGAGGTGAAATTCGCCAGAAATATCTCGGCATTGATACCCGAAGGTGGGTTCTTGATATTTTACGTCCCGGTAGATGAGGACTTAAATAAGTTCATCAATAATGTGATTGAAAACTACAATCTAGATGTTGTTAGAATTATAATTGTGTCATTAAAGGAGCTTAAGAAAACTTCTCTTATAAGATATAGATGGGATCTAGACTCAATAACTGATGCCTCAAGAATACATGAATGGACAAAGATCATAGATGATTATGAAAATATAGTTAATAGGTTTGATAATGAAAAGTATAATAACAACTACTTCAAACGTAGCTTTAATGAAAGACTAAAGCGTGTTATGAAGTATAAACGTCTGCCCCTTGATTCAGTATGCCTTAAAGTTCTCAAAGAAATAGAGCGAGACCCTCTACGAAGAATAAGGGATATAGCTGAGATAACGGAAGTACCATTCAAAAAAGCATTGAAGTGTGTTCGAATAATAATGGACTCTAGAATCTATAAAGGGATAAGAATGCGCACAACACCTTGGGGTCGTTTTACAGATTTATATGCCATAAGTATAGTTAAGGCACCAAGCCCCGTAGATGCATTAGCTCTACTCGAATCCGTTACACGATTTCCACTAAGCGCTGGCGCCTCTATTAGTATTGACAAGGAAGTGATAATGGTATTCAGGATAAATAGTAAGATTTATGATGTGTTTAGGTTATTCTTGAAACACTTCGAACGTGACACCGGTTTCGACGTTAAGTGGTTTGGTGCTAGCCCCATATCAATGGTCAAAAGATTTACCATCCCATATAAGCAGGGTTTCGAGTATTCTAAGTATAAGAAGGGTTGGTTAAGCGAGTTCTAGGTATTGCTGTCTCTACCTCTTTATTGTGGTTGCTGCTAGGTGTGCTGCTGCTCCGTAGATCGCTCCGCTTATGGTTGCTGCTATGGCCCATATGGTTATTACTGGTGGTGGTGCTATCTCTGCGAATAGCACTGCGTCTAGGGCTACTGCTACGGGTCCTGCGAATGCCCCTGCTAGCGCTGCCTGTGGGGTGCCCCACTTCCTGTAGTGGAAGAGTGCATACGCTGCTTCGGATGCCAGTCCCTGGAGCGCTCCGTAGACGAGGTTTGTCCATCCTCCAAGGGTCGGTATTATCGTTTCTACGAATGCCCCTAGGGTCTCCCCTAGGAACGCCGCCCCCGGCTTCCTGACCAGTGCTGCTCCCAGCGGCGCCCCTATGAACCACAGCCCGTAGGACACTATCCTTGCTATTACGGGGCCCCCGATCGCCTTGCCGAACTCGTAGACGTTCCAGGTTAGGGCGAAGACAACCCCCGATACCGCTGCCACAACCCCTAGCATAGCTAGGTCTATCGCCGTGTACCTCCTGAAGTAGAGCGCTGCACGGGTTCCGGTACCCGTAGCTGCCATGGGCACCACCGCTGTAACGCCTATCTACACCTAGTTATAAGCAGCTTGATAACCCGGTTATAGGATGTGGATGCGGAGTGTATTCGACAGGCATCCTCCATTTACAAACCCGGAAGGGATGCGGCTCGCCCGGAGCCCCAGTCATAGATATCGAGACCCTTGCCTAGAGGTCTGAGGGAGAGTAGGGGGTGCGTAGAGCATGCCTAAAAGCCTTGTAGAGTAGGCGCAGGGTATGCTGCGTAGGGAAGCTAGAGAGACGGTGGTGAAGTGGGTAGTGCTGGGTTACGAGAGCAGGGCGACGAGCATAGCCTCTGTAGCGAGCGCTGCGTAGGCCAGGGCCTCGGGTAGCCCCACCCTCGGTGTTCTCCGCATGGATCTCCTTAGGGCGAAGCCCCTGAGCTCTGCTGCGATCCCTATCCACCTAGCCCTCTCAACACCTAGGGATAGGAGGGGGTGTAGGAAGCTCCTCAGATCCCCCGGGGTTACGGGGTACCTCCTTAGCCCGCGCTGAAGCCTTGTGAACTGCACCTCCCTAGCATCCCTCTCCAGGACGCGGAGCATCCTAACCCCGACGGCTATGGAGAACGCAACCTCCTTAGGGAGCCTCAGCTCGGATTCCAGGGCGTCTATAAGCTCCCTCGGGCTCACGAGGGATACGAACACGAGGGTCCCACCCATGATCGCGGCGAGCCTCAGGGATACGGCGGCGAAGGACTCTAGGGCCCCGAGCCTCACAACCACTATGGGCGTAGTCAGCAGGGGGCTACCGGTGTTTGAGAATAGGAGGGCGTCGATGAAGATCCCGATGAGCCCTATGAAGAACAGGGCTACGACCCACCTAGCCCTCCTATACCCCAGGGCGATCCCCACCACAGCGTTCGGAACCCCTACAACCAGGCCCTGGTAGATGTTCCTAGCTGCGAATGCGAGCACTGTTATCCCCAGAGCGTATATGAATAGGGCTGTTGGGCCAGGCCTCCTCATCCCAGGGCACCCTCTAGGTACTGGATAGCAGCCTCAACCCCTCTCCCAACAACACGCCCCTCCTCCACCACAACGGCATCGGTAGCGGCCTCGGCAACGAGCCTCGGGTCGTGGGTGGCGACAACAACCGTTGCTCCCGAGGCCACGGACTCCTCAACCCACCTCACAAGCTCTTTGAATAGCCTGAGGTCTAGGCCTGCCGTAGGCTCGTCCAGGAGTATGATCCGGGGCTCGTAGCCGCGGGCTATGGAGAGGGCGAGCCATCTCCTCTGCCCATGGCTAAGGGTGTAGGGGATCCTGCCCCTCAGCTCCTCAAGCCCGAACACCCTAAGCAGAGCATCCACAGACCTCCCAACGGCCTCGGACACCAGCCTGAACTCATCCTCGACCCGGGGGGATGTGAATAGGTAGTCGGGCTCCTGAGGTACGTAGAAAACGGTTCTGGGCCTCTCAAACCTGCCTAGGGCAGAGGGGTCCCTACCCTCAACCCTTACCCATCCACGCGTAGGGCGGTAGAGCCCCGTGAGCACCTTGAGGAGCGTGGTCTTCCCAGAGCCGTTGTGCCCAACAACCGCGAAGACGCTGCGTCTAGGCACCTCTAGGTCGATCCCTCTAAGGGCACAAACGCCGTTCTCGTAGCAGTACCAAAGCCCCCTAGCCTCGATAGCTGTGGGGCCCCTAGGTGCTTCGAGGGGCGTGGGACCCCTCCTAGGGGGAGAGGCGTCGACACCGAACGACTCTAGGCTGTGCATAACACCCTTCCTTGAAGACTCGACATCCCTGCGGGTGAACCTCGCAGCAACACGCCCCTCATCAAGCACGAGGATCCTATCCGCCAGGTCTATGAAGTACCTGGCCTTGTGCTCGATCACTATAACCGCGTGTCCGCGGGCGACGAACTCCCTTACGTAGCGGACCGCCCTTGAGACCCCGCGTGGGTCTAGGTTGGCCGTCGGCTCGTCGAATATGAGGAGGGGTGGGCGGTGGGCTATCGAGGCGGCTACGCACAGCCTCTTCTTCTCGCCGCCCGAGAGGGACTCGGTCTCCGTAAACGCCTTGTGCCTAAGCCCAACCTCATCGAGAGCCCTCATCGCCTCCTCTAGGTAGCGCCCCACGCCGAGGTTCCTAAGGGTGAACGCGACCTCGTCTATGGGATAGGGCATCGCTATCTGCTTATCCGGGTCCTGAAGCACCACCCCTACGAGCCTCGGAACCTCTACGAAGCCCTCGGGCGTAAGGGGGTCTACGCCAAAGAGCTTCACCAACCCCTCGACGAAGCCCCCGAGG
>Ga0190313_1001634_pt1 | contig 11851 bp, 11 predicted proteins | sample 4870071011_MG_FD_169989 | JGI IMG/M metagenome (GOLD analysis project Ga0190313, IMG submission 169989) | Hydrothermal vent sediment bacterial communities from Southern Trench, Guaymas Basin, Mexico - 4870-07-10-11_MG | ecosystem: Environmental > Aquatic > Marine > Hydrothermal vents > Sediment ...
TATCACTTCTTAACACCTTTAATGACCCATTCCCTCCTATACTTATACCATAGGTGTAGGTATATACGTGGAAGGAGTAAGTAGACAAGTATTGGTATTGAGAGTATTAGTGCTAGTTCACTATATAGGATAATTGTCTTTCTTAGATAGACTTCATCTGCAATTAATTTTAGTTTCGTGATTTCCTCCTTAACTTCACTAATTATATTTTCAGCTTTCTTTTTATTTCCTTCCTCAATGAGTTTTAATGCTTGATTTAATTTTTTAATGAGTTCATCTACATTTACTCCTTTCTCATAAAGGTAGTTGATATCTTTGAGGATACTTCCTATTTCCTTGTCAACTTCTTCTGCTTTCAGTACAGGTGATAGTAATAAGGCTACGAGAAATACTAGAAGCAATCGCGTTATTAAGGTCTTTCTGTACATCATGTTTTTTCACTTTCTACTGTTCTTTGTATTGTTCTCTTATTTTGCCGTTAATTAAGGCTAGGTCTTTGTCCACACCTAGGGGTCTATAGAGGTCTGTTGTAGTTATTAGGATTCCGCATTTATTTTCCTTGGATATCCTCCTTAAAATCTTCATTACGTTTTGGGCCGTGTAGTCGTCTAGGTTGGACAGTATTTCATCACCTACTATTAATATAGGCTTCTTAACTAATGCTCTTGCTATGGCTACTCTTTGTCTTTCACCACCACTTAGCTCGTATGGATACTTGTAAGCCTTATCTTCTAGTCCTAGAAGTGATAGTAATTCTAGTGCTCTTTTCCTTCTCTTGTTTTTGGGCATTCCCATCAGCTTTAATGGTAGCTCAACATTTTCTAGTACATTAATGTTGGGTAGTAGTTGAAAGAACTGGTCTATGTATCCAATGTATTTTAACCTAATTACCGAGCGGACTCTATCGCTTGCATTAGAGACGTCTTTTCCCATGAATATTATTGAGCCGTTATCTGGCTTGTAGAGGAGTGCTACTATTTTTGCAAGAGTTGTTTTACCCACACCACTTCTTCCACGAACAGCTATGATCTCCCCTTCATTAATCGTCATATTTACTCCATTCAAGACTAAGTCTTTGTTAATGTACTTCTTAACTTCAATTAACTCGACTATCGTCATTTCAGGGCGTTACCTCGTGAAAGCATTGATGTACGCGTTGTCGTATACTCTATTGCTACTTGATACTATGTAATTAATTATATTAATTTTATATGGGATAAGTGAAATTATGTATCCCTTAACGTAGTTATCCCTATATAGGATTACCAATGCGTTATTCAAGTTAGTACTTTTACTCATAAGTGTTTTCAGTGGTATAAAGCTAGTGTTTTCTAGTAGCATGGTATAGTATCTTATTTTAGCATCACCTATAATGTATTCCTGAGTAGATAGCGCTATTACATTGTTAAGTCCTAAGACTTCGCTTTTCCTGTAGAACCAATAGTATGAAATATTATCGATACCTGTAATTATATCATATACTACTATTGCTCCTGAGATAATGGTAATTAATGGTATTAGGGCTATCAATGGTCTTAAACTTAGCTTAACTTGCTTCCATGTATATGCTATGAGCATGGTGTTCATTAATATAATGTAGTTTGCTAGTCTATGGAATACTGTATTAAGTTCGGGTTTTGCTAGCGATATGAATAGTATGTTTATTACGTTAACTAATAGCATTCCTACGATTAATGCTTCTACTATGTTCTTAGGCCTAAATATCTTTAGAAAGCAAGTAAAGGGTAGTATAACTGGTATTGCATATAGTAGTGTATCCCAAGGTAAAGCTGGAAATCCTGGTAGTAGTGAAGTTCTTGGGACTAAAGAGACAAGTAATACAATTATGGAGAATGATAAGCCTACTACAAGTTTACTCATACCTATTTTTAAGTACAATATGTAGCTTACATAGACTACAATAGTGTAGATCAAGTACAGGTATGCGTCATTGAGAGTGAATGGAATAGTAAAGCCGTAGCGACCATAAACAAGGTAGTAGAGTGTAAAGAATATTGACGTACATGTTATTATTGCTGATAAGTAGCGTTCATTAATACTAGTCGCCTGTATTGAGCCTATGATTTTTGCAATGGATAATACTACTAATGTATTTAATAGGATCCCAATGCACATTACTGTGGCTAGGTGATGAGACATGCTGATCGATAACGCTAATATTGATAATACTATTAACGGCCTCCAATACTCCTTCCTTGACAATATAGTAAGTAAGATTATGGAGTAGAACAGGGGGTATGCATAGACTTCCTTTAACGTAGCTGATGTAAATACTAGCAGTGATGGAATAGTAGCAAAATATAGTAAACTTAGGATAGCGGAGGATTTAGAGTTAAGGAGGTTTCTTAAAATAACGTAAATGAGTAATAGTGTTGAAAAATTTAATGCCATGACGTATGTGAACTTATAGATTTCCTCAAGACCTATTGATGTAACCACTGATGTTATTAGGGATGATAATATTACTCCAGGCCAATGATTATTATAACCATCGAATGCTTCATCAAACCATATTGGAATATTGGGGTTTTCTTGGATTTTCCCGGCTATCCTTATTAGCGGCCAAGAGTCTACTGAGAATGGTTCATTACTTATAACTGTAAATGATAGCCTGAGACATAACGCGATTACTAGGATTAGCGTTAATAGTATTTTACTCGTATTCTTCATATAATTTCACCACTAATATACCGGTTAGCAGAAATAGTAGGGCAAACATAGTTGTAATTGATAGTGTACTTGTCTCTAATTTGATGTTAATTCTATGTCCTATAATGTGTGGATCTGTAAGCTCGTTAATGAGTGGTAATAGTGTTTGAGTGAGGGAGAATGAAATAAGCATAAGTAGAGTTACCATTATTATTACTGCAACCTTAACTCTCATTATGGATAGTCCTTGCTCATGAAGTATTATAAGTCTATCTCTATTGAGAAGCATGACTAGTTGACCAATAATATGGTATCCTATTGATAGTATAAACCCTAGCGCTATAGTAGTGATTACTAGTACATCTCTATGGATTCCCAACCTCATTAGGTATAGTTCTGAGGCCCTTTCATATATAGTTGACCTTACTTCACCTTTAACGTATTTTAACGCTACTATTGCTCTTTCAAGCAAGGGGGCATATTGTTTACGAACTCCAAGCTTATATAACAATCTAGTTATATTTGCTTGCGGTTTTAAGATTACTATTGCTATAGATGCTTTATCTCTTCCTATATTCCTAATCTTTAATCCTAGCTCGTATGGGACTATTAATTCATAACAGTAGGGTTTTGTTATATTAATTACTCCGGCTATGGCTAGCGTAAATGTTGTTTTGGAGAAGAAAGAAGATAGAGTAATTATATCTCCTACTTTAACTTCAAGTCTCCTAGCCAATTCTACCCCAATCCATGCATGAGCTACGTATTTTTCATTGAAGTCTACTCCTTCTACAACATTATATTTGAGGTACTTGTCGAGGGTATTGAAGTCTATTCCTCTTACTATTACGTTTCTACCATTTATGTTAGCTAATGTAACAACCTCGTAGACAACGTCCTCTACATCGTTAGAAATATCTTTGAGTAATTTCTCAACATCGCTTATTCTTATAACTGATGTGAATGGAGCTAAAGAGTAACTACTAATAGTAATCGTTTTTCCGTGTAAATCTACTCTCAAGGCTATGAGATCATCGTATATATTGTAGAGTGATGTCATAAAACCCACATCCAGTAATAATACCATGGTTAGGAGAATTAGGGACGCAAATACTAATGCAATACTTCTAGTACTTAGGCTCCTAATAACAACCATAATCCAAGTCATTACCTCCCACTCATACCCTTAAATGAAAGATAACTTAAGGTAAAGAGCAACGGTATGTATACTCCAACAACTTTCACCATCTCCCATAGCGGGATAAGAGGTCTTGAGGTAAAGTATATGTTGTAGAATCTTGCAATCCAAATGCTAAGGTGTACTAACATAGTACCTAAAGATAAACCATATATTATGAATAAGACACCTAGGATCGTAGATGCTACTGCATAGGAAATCCTAATAGTACTTAACGGTATCCCCAAGTTAACTAGACTTTGAATATCCACTTCAATGTACTTAATTAGTTTAAGGAACGCTAAGAACACTATTATTGAGTAAAACAGCATAGTTGGAACTGCAAGTATAGTTAATATTAAGGAGAAGTCATTATTAAGATCATTTATAATCGAACTTACTAAGGTGCTACTATTAGCTCTAAACAAGTAGTATTTTCGGTTAGAGCTATTCACTATTCCTTTAGCTAATACTATGTAGTCATATATTCCTGACCCTCTATGTAGTGCTATGACTTTTACTGGGAGAGGAGAGTTATTGATGTATAGGGTTATATTTGAGCCTAAAGGAATGTTTAGTCTTTCAGATATTCTTATTCCTAGGGAGACGCAAGATCCATTGATTTCTTCGATGGATTTAATTATCCTTACTCTAGTAGTTTTTAAGAATGCATTAATGTTTTCTACAAGATATATTAATGTACTAACTGAGTAATTCTCGTGACGTATAATTACGTTGAGTACTTGTAGTTTGAGGTAGTCTTTACTTTTAGGTTCTTGCTGTATAAGTACGATAGGGCTACCTTTGTAGTTTTCTAAAAGTACATTGCTTTGATCCTGAATTAAATGCTGGCCATTAATAATTATTGATAGTATTGTTGATGGAACTAATAATACTATCATTAAGGAGATTAATGCCTTGCTACGTATAATTGATAGCATTAATACTAATGCTGTTCTCATTAATGACCTCACAGCGTTCATCATGGATTTGATTATTCAGAACTAACTATTAAAGCTCCATTACCTATAAGTTAAGACTCTAGCCTTAATCTATGCCAGGGTACTACGTTTATGTTCATTTTCCTTAACTTTTCTATCACCAGGTTATGCGTTGTATAGATCCTATATGCTTCTTCTAAGTCTCTTCCATCAATCCAAGGCTTATCTGGGGTTATTAATGTTGTTCTAACCCTTTTATGTGAAAGCTTATCTGCTATGTCTAGTATCCTCTTGGTGTTATGGATTATGTTTGAGACTATTATTATGTTTCCTTCCCTAAGAAGCTTTATGGGTGAAGTTGTTTTTCTCTTAACGTATATGTTTTTGTTTAATAATATTGCTAGTTTTTCTTGTATTTCTCTTAGTGTAGGTGGTTCTATGTATTCGTATAGGTCTAGTTTATCTACAATGTTTAGTTCAAGTACTTTGTTTATAAAGTACATGAGCATGTACTTGGGGTTACTGAATTTAATTATATCACTTCGAGTTAAGTCTACTACCATGGTTATGGGTATTCCTTGTCTAACTACAGCTATTATTATTGATAGTATTGCTGAAGCTACGGAATCGCATGTATAGGGGCCTATACATTCTTCATCAAAACATAGTACTCCTGCTCCACTTAATTCTTCCCTAAACTCCTTAACCATGAGCTTTCTTCTTCTTGAAGTAGCTTTCCAGTCAATTCTCTTTAATGGGTCTCCTGGTGTGTATTCTCTAGTTTCATAGTAAACCCCGCTAATACTCCTTAGCTCAGAGACCTTAATAGTTAGTTCACTAATATCGTGTATACCTCCATAACCTTTACCGATACCCAGGATATTCAATGCTATTATTAACCAGTATAGTGTTTCGGGAAGTACTTTAAACCTAATCAGTACGTTGACATCACTTTGCGTCTTAAATAGATTTAACTTGCTTATTCTCTCGATACTGATGTTGTTAACCTCATATAATCCGTGGTAGGGAAATGAAACCTTTATCCTTATTTTAAGTATATTATCTACTAAATTTACTTGTTGAGGAATTAGCCAGGATGGCGTATTGGTTACGTTTACTCCATTTTTACACGTTATATTTAATTCTATTGAAGGATTATCCCAAACCCAAATTCTCTTCTCAATCCTATCATTACATATACATGGATTTCTCTTTACAGTGTAGATGAAGTATATTAGATCACTTAGTAGGACTAATAATATTATAGCCGTTATTATGGTTATTATTAGATCTAGGGTAATGCAGGATATTATGGTTAATGGTATTAGGGAGAATAGCAGTCCTAAGCCACGTTGTGTTGGTGAAAATTTCAAATTTTTGGCACCTCTATCTCCCTAAGCGCTCTCTCAACTATATCGTAGGACTTTACTCCCTCAGCTTCATATGTAGGCTTTAATACTATTCTATGATCTAGTACATAATGGGCTAAACTTTTAACATGGTCTGGTATGACGTAGTCCATTCCATTAATAAATGCTAGTGCTCTACTCCCCCTACATAGCCAAATTGATGCTCTAGGTGATGGCCCCAAAAGTACTTCTTCGCATCCTCTAATGTAGTCGACTAGGTTAACGATATAGTCTTTAACTTTATCTGATACGTATATTTTCCTAACTAGTTCCTGCATTTCTATGACTTCCCTTGGTGTAAGTAATGCGTTAAGCTTTGCATCCTCTATAATATCTGATTTGACTATGATTTGTACTTCAGCTTTAGGGTCTAAATACATTAGTCTATATGAGTATGCAAATCTGTCAACTAATACTGGTGTTAATGGGTATGTACCCTCACCTCCTACTGGTATTTGTGTAGCTACTACGAGGAATGGTTTTGGTAGTTTCAATGTTTTCCCTTCAATACTTACTTGTCCTTCCTGCATAGCTTCTATAAGAGCTGATTGCGTTCTTGGGGGAGCTCTATTAAGCTCGTCAACTAAGAGTATATTCGTGAATATAGGACCCTCACGTAAAACCCATTCACTCTTTTTAATATCAAAATAATACGTGCCAATGATATCTGAGGGTAATAGGTCTGGTGTCATTTGTACGCGCTTAAATTTACCTCCAATTAGTTCAGCAAATATCTTTGCTATAGTTGTTTTACCCGTGCCTGGAGGTCCTTCAAGAAGTATATGTCCATTGCTAAGAATTGCTATGAGAAGTAGTCTTAGTAGATCCTCGTATCCTACAATGTATTCACTAATAGTCTTGAATATTAGGTTAATCCTTTCTACTAGTTCCTTCACGAGAGTACACCTCTCTCGCTAATCTATGCAGTATGTGGGGATTCCAATTTGGATGTTTCCTTAATACCTCCTCAACTATTTCCTTCAAATTTATTCTATGAGCTAATTTCCTCTGAATAAAGCCTACATATATTTTCTTTCCAAATAAGTACATTAGTAAGCCAATAAGAATTATTGTAGGGTATCTTAGGGAAGTAAAGAATACTAGGTATATGTGTGTGAAAATAGTCTTCCTCATAATAGTATATGGTCCTAATGCCCATTTATTGGTAACAACATATGCTTCCTTATTGCCAATCAATGCTTTTATGAAGTTAGCGTTATCGCCTACAGTTATCATTGAGTTTATGAAAATACTTGAATCCGAAACTACTATGACCTTACCATGACCTACATTAACTAAACACGCTACGTCGAAGGGACCGTAGGGTTCTTCAGGGTCATGAGCTTTATTTAGGTTTAAGTCCATGTAGCTAAATAGTGAAGAATTACCTAGGCTTACTACCTTACTTCCCATACTTATTGTTGATCCATAGTTGAAATATACTTCGAATTCCTTGCCCTTGTACTTTATCTTGACTTGAGGCATATACATGGACTTATACTTAAATAGTGGGTCTGCGATGAGGTACTTATTTATCTTTACGTTTAGGTTCATGTAGTAGAGGAGAGTTGTTCCAGATCCATAGTCATCGGCTATGACTAGTATTCCGCCTCTATATACGTATTTTAGTAGGGATAGTGCTTCGGTTTTTGTAAAGCTTAGGGATGGTCCTATGACGAAGACTATAGTTTTCTGTGGGTTTAGGTTATTGACTTGATTTATAGTTATTGGTTTTACTTTAAACATTTCCGTGAACATAGATAATCCATTCCATAGCGGATTGTCTATTGCAAAGTCGTCTGTTGATGGAATGAATATCATTATTATCGTAAAGACGGCTAATGCGATTATTATGCTGTAGATGATATACTTCATTTTCCTCCTTCACCACCTTTAAGCCTATAAGTTATTGCTAGTATCTCTTTAAGCATAGCCTTAACTTTCTCAATGAGTAATCCTCTTGTCTCAACTCTACCATATATAATTGCCTCAAGACATAATATTAGGTCTTTGATTAAATTGTGAATTCTTTGGGGAAGTTTTCCATGTAATTTAGCCAGGTATTCTCTTAATGTGTAATGCTTTTCTAAGTAAATGCCCGTAATGACTCTAATCATTAGAACTAGTTTATGGAATAGACCTCTAATAGGGGATAACTCGTCTTCAACTTCCTCTATGGGTTTACCTACCTCTATTTCTGGTTGTAATGGGGGTTTTGCTGTAATTTTCGGTAATGGTTCTTCTCTGAGTAAAATGTATACTATTAGAATTGAAGTGATGAATGTTATTGATGTTATAACCATGATGGTATTATACGTTGGTATTGAAGCTACTAGGATTACATTATCATATCTAGGATCTTTAGGCTTAACCTCTATTAGTAGGTTAAGTGAAGTGCCAAGATAGCTATGTGGTACTATAAATGTATATTCAATGGTCTTGTTTCCGGATATATCAATCGATGAGCTTTCTAATTCACCAATACTGATTTTAGCTGTAGCAGTGATATTACTTTTAATTGTTAACTTATGTAATATTCCAGTAAATACTACGCTTGGTGTAGTTAGCTCTACATTAGGTTTCGACTTATATACTTCGATTTTTAGTTTCGTAGAATTTGGTCCAATAATGCCTTTGGGTATGGTTTTAACTATTAGTTGATATAATCCCTTTGCGGTATTCTCCGGTATTTTTATTGGTATAGATAGTTTACCTGTACTTGGTATTAGTCCTTTAGTTTTAATGAATGGTGAGTCTACGGCGACTTCTAGTCTTGGTAGAGATTCAATGTATAGAGTTGTGTTTTCACTAGGCCTAACTTTATTAGTACTTAACCATGCATTAAGTTTAGGGGTTATGAAGTAGACATAAATGAACTCAATATTAGACCTACTATGACCGTATTTTTCTACATCTTCTCCGCTTGGAATGTACTCCGCATACACTTTGATCTTCTTAGAATATGATTTGACGGTGCAGTTGATCTTAAATAATCCATGGATGTTCGTTTCGGTTTTTATTGTTGCAGAACCTACGTGAATTATTATGGTTTTATTTTGTAGAGGAATTTCATGCTCTGTTTCTAGTAGTCCTTCTATCTTTATTGGTTGGCCCATAGTAATGTTATGTGGTTCTACGGATATGTAGAGCTTAGTGTCTATTACTTTAATCATGTACTTTTTTACAACTTCCTCTAGGTTCCTTAGCTTTTCTTCAAGACCATCTATGAGTTCTTTAATTGAATTAAGTATCTTATTGAGTTCAGTTAATGGTATTCTTAATTTACTAAACATTCTAGCAGCTTCCATTAGTTCATCGTAAATGATTCTTGCTCTAACTATCCTATCTAATCCCTTGCCTACAAGCTTTAGCGCTTCATCATATTCAGCTATCCTGATAAACGCCTCTACTGTGTCTGCTATTTTCTTGGTTTCATTCAATAGGTCTATTACTTGGTTTAATAGATCATTGAATCTCGTTATAATGTACCTTAAGTTTGGTGGTACGTATACCTCATAGGCTTTTAGTAAGTTCTCCTTAGCTTTTGTAAAGTTGAATTCGATTATTAGTTCAGCTATGTTACTATATAGTTGGAGTAGTTCTATGGGTGAAGGAGCTTCTTCAGCTACAAGTTTAGGATCTACATGCCTTGGAGGGGTAGGGGTAAATGCGTAAATGATTCCAGTAATTATAGCTAATACTACTGCTATTATCATCGATGTTTTTAGCTTCTTATTCACTTATAGAGTACCTCCATAATCCTTATGCTGACTATTATGCTGAATACTATTAATAGCACTATCATTAACCAGTCTAATCCTATTCTCCTAGGCCTAAATAATGCTTTAACGACAGTATATTCAAGTACATATAGTGCTATGTATGCGTCAATGCGCATTTCTCCTACTGACCATAAAGCCCACGTTGAAATAGTAATTAGGCATGCTAAAACAGTATTTGATAAGAAGTCTCTGAGCATTATCTTTCACCTAGCTTCCTTACAATAATTCTCCTTCTATTACCGACTTTCACGTCTTTCTCCACAACTGACTTAGTCCCCCTGATTAGCGTCGTTATTGATGCTGATATTATGGCATATATACTTCCTAGAGCCTTCTCAATACTTGATGGAGTTGATAAATATGGGTTCTTTACTTCTACGATTACTACTTCATCTTCCTCAACACATTTAATGCTATCAGCTATGTTAAGGAGTTCTGTAGTTACATAGTCTATAGCTGAGCATGCCTCTTCATAGCCTTCAATAACGGGTTTTGAAATAGGTGATTTAAGTACAAGTATGGGTTCTCCATCACCTGTAATAATCATTGCCTTTGGAGGATTATCCGTAATTCGTGGTAAATTTTCATGTCTTGATATGTAGGCGTAGACTTCGTCTCCATGCTTTACATAGATAGATGAAGTACCTATACTAAAGGTTTCAATTACCCTAGCTATATTGGAGAACATATTCTCAAGTAAGATTACGGTTTCTTTAGCTAATGGAGCCTTACTAGGTGTTAAGTACATTGATATTCCAATAATTATTAATCCTATCCAAAGAGCTAAAAGAGGGATTATGCCTAAGAGAATGTACGTTAATGCAGATAGGATTAGTCCTGAGATTGCTATTATTAGCCCAATACTCCTATAAGTGTCTAGGGTCATTGCCCGTCCCTTAGTTATTAGGCCGAACTTACTATCAATATCTCATAGCTTAAAGTTTTCTCATAAACAATCCCTGAGATACTAACTTATAAGTTAATGGAAGACCTAACTTAAAGTTGCTCTTTAATCCATAATAAAGGGGACTTGAAGATGTAAAGAAATAGTGGAGGAAACCATGAAGTAGTAGTTGAAGTTGCTGGAGTTTACGATTATTATGCTTTAGGGTATAAGCAAGGAAGTTCTACATAGGCTATAGAGCTAACATGTCGTGGATATGTATACGTGCATCAACATTGATGATGGCAAGGTTCCATCAGGAGATAGAAATAAGAGGACAAAGATTATGAAGGACACCTATAGTGCTTCGACTAGGAAAAATGTGTACTTACGAGGGAATGGTTGAATTTAGTTAAGGAGAAGAATTGAAGAAAACCAACTACGTCCGTTAATCTTCATAGTATTTCTTGAGGAGTAAATAAATGTAATAGCTACTTTTATAGTCATTCTCGAATGTTATTACTTTGAGGGAAGAAGCTGTGACAACACCTAGCATGGATGAGCTGAAAAAACAGCTAATAGAATTACTCAAGAGAGATGAAGAATTTCGCTATGCTATAGTTGGCCTTATAGGTCTTGGAGAGGTACTTGCTGAGTTACGTAAGCTTCGTGAAGATTCTAGTAAAAGATTTGAAGCGATAGAAAGAAAACTACTTGAACACGATAAAAGATTCGAGGCAATTGAAAGGAAACTACTCGAGTACGATAAGAGATTTGAGGCTATAGAGAAAATACTCGAAGAACATTCAAAAATACTACAAGAACATTCTAAGAGGTTAGAAGAACTTACTCGAGCTGTCTTAGAACAAGGTAGGGCTTTAGAGAAACTCTCATCGTCAATACAGGCACTAGGTCACCGCTATGGCATATTTACTGAAGAAGCATTCAGAGAGGGCATGAAGTATGTCATAGAAGATTTACTTAAGGAA
>Ga0190313_1001635_pt1 | contig 11848 bp, 16 predicted proteins | sample 4870071011_MG_FD_169989 | JGI IMG/M metagenome (GOLD analysis project Ga0190313, IMG submission 169989) | Hydrothermal vent sediment bacterial communities from Southern Trench, Guaymas Basin, Mexico - 4870-07-10-11_MG | ecosystem: Environmental > Aquatic > Marine > Hydrothermal vents > Sediment ...
AAAACGAAAGAAACAATTAGACGTTCTTATAATGATAGATTATAGTATTATAAAAACTGTCGGGGCAATAAGAAAAATAGAAAAAAGTTGTTCAATTTTAGTTAAAGTACTAAAAAAAGCAACCTCAATAATGCATGAAGGTACTAAAGCAGAAGAAATTGAACAGGTAGTTTTAGATATAATAAAAAGCAATAGTGCCATACCAGGGTTTAAGAATTATAAAGGGTTTCCATTTGCAACTTGTTTATCAGTAAACTCCGAAGTAATCCATGGTTTTCCTGAAAATAAAATATTAAATAAAAACGATATAGTAACTATAGACTCTGGAGTGTTATTAAATGAATACAATTCTGATTCAGCCGTAACAATAATAGTGGATGGGGAAGAAACCAAATTATTGAAGGCAACGAGAAGTTGCGTGGAAAAAGGAATAGAAGCAGCAATACATAAGAATAAGGTAGGAGACATTTCTTCCGTGATTGAAATAGAGGCTAATAGCTGGGGATTTAGTGTCGTTAAGGACTTCGTTGGGCACGGGGTTGGCCGAATGCTTCATGAAAATCCCCAAGTATATAATTTTGGAAAAGCAAATACAGGTCATTTATTAAGAAATGGAATGGTGATTTGTATCGAGCCGATATTGGTAGAAAAGAATAATGAAGTAAAATATCAAATTAATGGATGGACCGTAGTAACAGAGGATGGGGGATACGCAGCACATTTTGAACATGTGGTAGTAATTAATAATAATGATCCTATTGTATTAACAAGGTGGTGACATGGAAAAGAGATGCTGTGAATGTAAAGAAGTTAAAGATTTAAGTGAATTTAGTAAAAATAAAAATAGTACAGATAAAGATAAACATAATTCTATGTGTAAATCATGTGTTAGTATGTATGGGAAAAAAAGAAGAATAAATAATATTAAGTTAAAAAATAGTAAAGAATATAAACCAATTACAGAAAAAACATGTATCAAGTGTAATAAACTTAAAAACGTTATAGAATTTTATAAAGATAAAGGGCTTAAAGACGGTTTTAAAAATGTATGTAAAGCGTGTGAAAAAAAACGTCGTATAGATAGATTCAAAGAATTTAGAAAGAATAGAATAGAAACTACTATTGAAAAAAAATGTCCAAGTTGTGGAGAAATTAAAAAGTTAATTGAATTTCATAAAAATAAATATCAACGTGACGGATGGCAAGGAGTTTGTAAAAAATGTAGACATAAATATTATGTAGAAAAAGGCTATATCCGCGTATCTGAATATGGTAAAGAGCGTTATGCAAAAGCAGATAAAAAAGTTTGGCATGAGGCAAATAAGAAAAATTATATTAAAAATAAAAAGCAAAGAGATTTACAAATGAAAAAATATAGAGAGAAAAATAAAGAAAAATTAGCTTTACAACAGAAAGAATATAGAAATTCAAATGCAAAATATAAATTATACCATAACAGATTAACTGTAGATGAAGCTCCAAGAATACATGAGGATGGGGAGTCTCTTGAGGTTTTGTGTAAATACTGTGGGAAATATTTTGTACCTTTAAATGGGGAAGTTACTAAACGTATTGAAGCAATAAATGGAACTTCCCAAGGTATTTTATATTTATATTGTAATAATGAATGCAAAAATAACTGCCCTATTTATGGACAAATTAAATATCCAAAAGGTTTTAAGAAAGGTACCTCTAGAGAAGTCGATCCCTTTATAAGACAGTTATGTTTTGAACGCGACAACTGGACTTGTCAAAAATGTGGAGTAACAGAAAATCTTCATTGTCATCATATAGACGGTTATGCTCAAAACAAGATTCTTGCCAACGATATTGATAATGTAATTACATTGTGTAAATCTTGTCACAAAGAAGTTCATTTAGAAGTTGGGTGTAGATACACAGATTTAAGATGTGGGTAAAAAATTAAATCCGCGCAATAAGAAATATATTAAATATAAACAGGTGACTATTATGATTTCATTAATGGATATTTATATAGCAGAACATAAATTAAAAATAATTTCAGAAAGACAGGGTGTATTAAAAATAGCTACAATTTGGAAAGGTAAATACATATTGATGACTTACAACAAGTTGATGGGGATGTTGGCACCTTTAGATTGGGTAGATGGGGGTGAAGTTAGTGAAGAAGATTATGTAGAATTAATAAAAATAATAAAAAAGTGTATAAGAAATACTTGACAAATTGTATTGGATGACTATATTATAAGTAATATTAATCACTTTAAAGAAAAGGAAGAATTATGATAATACCACACGTTATAGAAGACAAGGGGACAGGTGTTGAGAAAGTTTATGACTTATTCTCCTTGTTAATGAAGGATCGTATAATTTTTGTGAGAGGGAAGTTTGAGCAAGATATGGCAGACGTAATTGTTGCACAGTTGCTCTATTTAGAATCTAATGATCCAGATGCAGATATTTATATGTATATTAATTCCCCAGGCGGAGAAATAAGTAGTATGTATGCTATATACGATACAATGTCATATATAAAGAATGATATTGTTACGATAGGGATGGGTACCGTTGCTAGTGCATCGTCTTTTATATTAGCTGCAGGTACCAGCTCAAAGCGTTTTATTTTACCTAATACAATCGCAATGATACACGAGTTATCTAGCGGAATGGATGGTAAATACCACGATATGAAAAACAGGTTTGAACATACGGAGATGCTTTATGATAAAATGGCTAAACACTATGTTGAATTTACTGGACAAAAATTAAGTAAAATAAAAAAAGATATGAAGAAAGATTACTACATGACCGCAGAAGAAGCATTAGAATATGGGTTGGTAGATGCTATTCAGGATAAAAGGAAATAAAAAATGGAAAAACGATGTAGCAAATGTAGAAAAATTAAAGATGTGGGAGAGTTCCATAAAAATAAATGTCAATATGATGGGTTACAAATGATTTGTAAAGAATGTAGGCATGAATATTATGTAGAAAAAGATTATATCCGCGTATCTGAATATAGCAAAAAACGATATGCAAAAATTGATAAGAATGTTTTATCTAAATTACGTAAAGAAAGATATAATAAAAATAAAGAATTAGAAAAAATTACTATGAAAAAATATGCTTCAAACAATAAAGAAAAGATTAGAGTATGTGGTATAAAAAAAAGAAATTTAAATGCAAAATATAAAACTTATGTAGAAAAATTAACAATCGATGAATCTTCAAGGTTACATGCAGACTGTAAATCATTAGAAGTTTTGTGTAAATATTGTAGTAGATATTTTATACCGAAAAATAAAGAGGTAGACCGTAGAGTTAGTGCTTTAAATGGACATGCAAAAGGTGATAACTATTTATATTGTTCGGATGAATGTAAAAATAATTGTCCAACATACGGTCAAAAAAAATATCCACGTGGGTTCAAAAAAGGTACCTCAAGAGAAGTTGATCCCTTTATAAGACAGTTATGTTTTGAACGCGACAACTGGACTTGTCAAAAATGTGGAGCGATAGAAAATCTTCATTGTCATCATATAGACGGTTATGCTCAAAACAAGATTCTTGCCAACGATATTGATAATGTAATTACATTGTGTAAATCTTGTCACAAAGAAGTTCATTCTGAAGTAGGATGCAGGTATGTTGATTTAAGATGTCAATAGATTAATTTAAAAGGATTAAGTATTTATGGAATACAAGAAAAGATATCAAAAAAAAGATGGCAGAATTCTTACAGGCGGTGGACCTCGTGACCAAAATAGAAGAATAAATACTATAGACACACCTGTAACAGTAGTAAAAGAAGTTGTAACCCAACAACCATCTACTATTATGTTTACAGGTGAAGAAGTAGATAATAAAATAATTGAGGCTGTAAGCAAAGTAAATTTAAAAGTTAAAGAATTAGAATTAATAAATAAAAATTTAACTGAACGAATAAATGATTTAAATCTTAGTATAAAAGATAAAGATGGTATTATAAATAATTTAACAGGGATGAATAATAAATTTTCTGATACAATATCAAAATTCCATAGCAATGGAAAAATAATTGAATCAGAAGATGATACAATTGATATAGATAGACCAGTAATGGAATCAACATTTGTTGACCCTATAGAAAGTAAAGAAGATAGTTTAGTATCACATATAATAGTTAAAGATATTTCTAATGAAGAAAAAGAAGATGTTAGTGATAAAGTAAATAAATTAAAAAATATGTTAGGGTCTTTAAAAAAATAAGGAGTAATATATGAAAAATGTTGGATTAGATATAGGAACAAATCTTTTAGTTGCTGGAATGATAGAGGATGAGAATCTTATTTTTAAGAAAGAAAGAGATGCGTTTTATAAAATTGTACCTAAGACTGAGGTTAATAAGAACAGTATTAAGTTCGCTTTAGATAAACGTGGAGCTAGTTATATTATGGATTGCGGTGATTTTGTAGTAGTTGGAGAGGATGCTTTGGAAATCGCCATCGAACGAAATAGTGTTGCGTCTAGACCTATGAAGTGTGGTGTAATTTCACCTAAAGAAAAAAATAGTCTGCCAATATTAAAATTACTTATAGAGACATTAATCGGTAAAGGAGAAGAAGACAGCACTTGTTTTTTTTCTGTTCCAGCAATACCTGTTGATGCTTCATTTGATATTTTATACCATACAGAAATGATGAAATTGTATATTGGACAAATGGGATATAATGCTTATCCAATAAACGAAGCGTATTGTATAGGGCTGTCAGAGTTAATTGATCAAGGATTAACTGGAATCACTATTAGTTGTCTTGTACCAGGAACTAAAATATATACTAATAATGGTATAGTTAATATAGAAAATGTTAAAGAGAATGATGAAGTAATAACCCATAAAGGTAGATTTAAACGTGTAAATAAAGTTATAAAGAAAGAATTTAAAGGTGTATGTACCAAAGTACAGCTACAAGGTTATGCAGATAATACAGAACAATATAAATTTGTTGATAATCATGAATTATTTGTTAATAGAAATAATAGTTGGGCTTGGGTAGGTTGCGATGATTTAAAAATCGGGGATATTGTAGGAGAGCCTATAATTAAACAAGATCTTAGTTATTCAAAGCCCAGCATTTGTATATGTGAGTGTATAACATCTTCAAAAAAATATAATAAAAAAAGTGTACCTGTGGGCCCAAATGTACAACGGTTAGTAGGTTATTTTCTGGGTGATGGTAGTGTTATTCAAAATACAGGAATACAGTTTGATTTTGGTAAAGATGAGCAAGATAATATAGAGGATGTTGTAGAAATATTAAGTAGAAATTTCAATAAGTCTTCTAAAGTTATTGATAAAGGAGAAGGGTGTAAAAGGGTAATTTGTCATAGTGTTGGTATGGCTTCCTGGTTTAGAAAGAATTGTTATGATGATAATAAAGAAAAAATTTATCCGTGGAATATAAATCGTATAAACAATAGTCAATGTTTAAATTTATTGGCTGGACTGATTAGATCAGATGGCAGTGTTAAAGATAATTATATATGTTTCTATAATACGTCCACTAATTTAGTGCAGTTATGTAAACAGTTATTTTCAAGATTAGGTGTAGCTGCATCTATTTCTTATAGGGAACCAAGAACACACCTGTTTGAGAAGGAAAACAGATTAATAGTTGGTAAAAAACAAGAATGGAAGGTATCCACAGGCAAAAAATCATCATTATTGTCTATGTCAGATATGATTATGGGTATGAATTGTAGTAATAGTAGACAAAATGACAGACTATTTATTCATGATGGGTTTTGTTGTTCTAGAGTACAGGATATAGAATATGAGGAATATACAGGTATAGTGTATGATTTACAGGTAGAAGATGATCATTCTTTTTCTGGCCCATATTTAACAATACATAATTGTGGCGCGGGAATGGTAAATTGTGCTGTTTTACATGAAGGAGAATCACTTTTAGATATGTCTATTGCTAGAAGTGGTGATTTTATTGATCAGAGTGTTGCCAATGCTCTTGATATTAGTCCTAGCTTAGTTCAATTAGAAAAAGAAGCAGGTGTTGATTTATATAAACCTACAACTAAGATTATGGAAGCTGTGAGTGTCTATTATAGTAGCGTTATAGTGTATGCTATAAAGAATATAATTTATGAATTAAATAAAAATAAAGAAACATTACCTATCTTTAAGGACCCTGTGCCTATAATTGTTGGTGGTGGGTTATCTCAGGCAAAAGGTTTTGTAGATAAATTTAATGAATGTTTAAAAATGGTAGAATTTCCAATTAATGTTGGAGAAGCAAAATTGGCTAAGGATCCTTATACATGTGTAGCAAATGGGTGTTTTTTAGCCGCGCAGATGTAAGAGATATAAATTATGAATAAAAAGTGTTCAAGATGTAAAAAAGTTAAAGATATAAGTGAATTTCATAAAAAAAAGATAAATAAAGATGGACACAATTCAATTTGTAAATTATGTATTAATGAATATGATAGAGAAAGATTAAAGCATAGAGCAGAAAGAGAGCACATACCTATTAAAGAGAAGAGATGTTTAAAATGTGGTAAAGTTAAAGACGTTATTGAATTTCAAAAAAATAAATTTAAAAAAGATGGATTAGCGATAAGATGTAAATCTTGTATTAGTCAAGATTTAAAAGAATGTAAAGAAGGAAAAATTAAATCAAGAGAAAAAGATAGTTATGTAGTAATTACAAGTAAAAAGTGTAAATTTTGTGGTAAGATTAAAAATATAGATTGTTTTACTATTAATAGATCAACTAAAGATGGTTTTAGTCATAAGTGTAAGGTATGTGGGTTGATTTATGGTAAGAAAAGAAGAGAGAAGATTCTTTTCTTAAAGGAGAGTAGTGGGTGTAAAGTTATTACCGAAAAGAAGTGTAGTAAATGTGGAAAGATTAAAAAGGTATCGGAATTTTATAAAAACAAGTGTAGTGAGGATAACTATAACGCATATTGTAAGGAGTGCTCATCTGAGTGCAGTAGATTATATCGTATTAAAAACAAAGAATGTATTAGTAGTTTAAAGACTATTTATTATAAAAAAAATAAAGAAAAAATAAATTTAAAACGAAAAGAGTATCAAAGAAGAAACAAAAATAGATTAAGTTTAAAAAGTAAACAGTATTATGAAGAAAATAAAAATAAGGTAGTTTTACAAGAAAAACATTATAAAAATTCAAATGCAAAATATAAATCATTTTATAAAAGATTAACAATTGACGAGTCTCCAAGGTTACATAAAGACGGAGAGTCCTTAGAAGTTTTGTGTAAATATTGTGGGAAGTATTTTATACCATTAGTTAAGTCGGTTGTATCAAGAAATAGGTCTTTAAATGGAACCTCTGGTGGGGATCAGTACTTATATTGCTCAGAAAATTGTAAACAATCTTGTCCGATATTTGGTCGAGTTAAATATCCAAAAGGGTTTAAAAAACAGTCTTCAAGAGAAGTCAATTCCTTAATTAGACAAATGTGTTTTGAAAGAGATAGTTGGGAGTGTCAAATTTGTGGTAAATCAACAGACGAAGTTAAATTACATTGCCATCATATTGAAGGTTATGCACAGAACCCAAGGCTTGGTAATGATATAGATAATGTAGTAACCCTATGTAAATCTTGTCATAAATATGTGCATACATTACTTGGTTGTGGTCTTAGAGACTTGAGATGTAAAAAAGATAATTACTTATATTAATCTAACCTTATAATTAGTAAAGGTGAAAAAAGATAATTACTTATATTAATCTAACCTTATAATTAGTAAAGGTGCTATGTATGAAAACAATATTAGTGGTAGGACATTCGGAAGTAAGTCAAGGAGCAAAGAATAAATCTTTTTGTGTCTCTGAATATAGTATTAATAAAAAGTTAGCGATTGATATAAAAAAAGTATTGGGAAGTAAAGTAGAAATAGTATATAGACTTAATGGTTATATACAACTTCCAAATGGTATAAATAAACTTAATCCAAATCTTATTCTATCACTCCATTGTAATGCCTACAATACAAAGGTTAGCGGTTCTGAAGTTTTGTATTATTATAAATCAGAACGTAGTAAAAAAATAGCACAGATTTTTCAGAGTAAAATAGTGAACGTTTTAGAATTAAGTGATAGAGGCATAAAGGGTAAGTCTTCTGAAGATAGAGGTGGTTATTTGTTGAGATATACAGATGCGCCATGTTTAATAATGGAACCTTATTTTATAGATAATGATAGTGACTTTACAAGGTTTTTATGCAAATACAAATCATATGTGGAATGTATTTGTAATACAATAGAAGAAATAAATAATAATAATTTAATTTAAAAAGGGGTAAGTATTAAAATGGCAGAAACTTTCTATGGAACATGTAAATTTTTCAGTAGTGCAAAAGGCTATGGCTTTATTACAGAAATGGGGGAGGCCGGAAAAGACTATTTCGTACACTACTCGAGTATTCAAATGGATGGTTATAAGGTACTGGAAGAAGGACAAAATGTTAAGTTTGAGGTTGAGGAAACAGCTAAAGGGAAACAAGCAGTTAATGTAATGTTAGACGAGTAGTTAAAAAGTACATGACTTTAAACAAATAGGGCAGTTAGTCGCTGTCCGTAAAAGGGGGAAAAAGTATGTATAATAATAATTTTGTAGCAGCAATAAAATCTAATGGTAGTATTCTACGAGAAAGGGATGATGGTGTAATTAGTATTCCATTTGGCAGTAATTATTCAATTCTATTGAAAAACCTTAATACCGTAGATGTTGTTGTTAATGTAGAGGTTGATGGGGAAAGTGTATTACAAGGGTATAACTTGGTCATTTCTCCCAATACTGATTTTGAGTTATTAGGTAAATTAAAAGATTTAAATAAGAGTAATAAATTTAAATTTATACATAAAACTAAACAAATAAGTGATTATCGAGGTGATACGGTAGATGATGGACTTATTAGAGTAGTATATAACTTTGTAAAACCAAAGTTACCAATTCCCGAACCTTATTTTGTGTATAATACATTTCCAACGTATTCAACAAGGGGTGGGCCTTGTACTGGTCGTATAAATAGTAATTTGTCTTGTAGTAACTTTAAAAGCATAAGTGACGGCATAACCGTTAAAGGAGAAGAATTCAATTGTAATTTTTCAAAAGTCTCAGTTGATGAGCTTGAATACGTAACATACACAATTATTTTTAAGTTAGTAGGCAGAACTAAAAATAAAAAAAAAATAAAAAAACCATTGTATGTTAGCACAGTATTAGTATGTGAAACTTGTGGACAAAAAAGTAAATCTTCTACGAAGTATTGTAGCGACTGTGGAACTTATTTACTATAATGTTGTTATATCAATTAGTAGAAAGAAAACGTAATATAGATTTAGAGATCTCTGAATTAAAGACTTGTTTATATAATGAGGTCTCTGAAGAAAGACTTAAAGTTTTATTTTTATTGTTTAATAAACGGCAAGATTGTTCGTTGTTAATACATAAGTTTAATGCTGAGTGTGATATAGATATTAATAGTAATATTATTTCATTAGAAGATGCTATTTGTATACGAAATATTTTGCAACGTAAAATTGATTTTCTTACTGATTTAATAAATGATAAAAATGAGTTACACTTTTTATTAAACGAACAACGTAAAAGTTTAATTGCAGAGCATGGGATATTACAGATATTAATTTTAGAAAAAGATTTAGAAATGGAAGTGTAACTATGATAATAGGAATTAGTGGTAAGGCAAGGGTAGGAAAAGATACAACAGGTGGGATATTCAAAAAAGAATTATTTGATACTGGAAAAGGGGAATTTCAGTTAATTGAGTACAGTCGTGCATTAAAAGCCGATGTGGGTAAAAATTTTAATTTAAGTCATGTACAACTTTATGGTGATTTAAAAGAAGTTGAGGACAAAAGGTATAAAAAAGGTAATATTGAGGATGGTATATATTGGACACCTAGAGAAATTTTACAAGCATATGGTGAATTTTTTAGAACTATAGATAGTAATTTTTGGACAAATAAAGTTTTTAAAGATAGTTTTGAAAATTTAATAATAACAGATGTTAGACACAAAGAAGAAGTAAAAGCTATAAAAGATAGAGGTGGTTATCATATACGAGTTTATAGAAGTCACGATATAAAAGTACATGGTACCGGCCATATATCAGAAACAGGATTAGATTTTGTTGATAATCGTGAGGTAAATTCAACGTATATTCCAGATTTTAGAATAGAGAATAATAGTTCAATAAATGACTTGACAAGAGTGGTAAAAGATATTATATTAATGATATATAAATTAGAAAAATTTAATAGTGAATACGTTTATAATGTATGAATTAAATAACATATGGAGGATTTAATGGCTAAAGGAAAAGAATTTTTAGTAAAAATAAATTATGACGATATAGTTTATTCTAGTATGTCAAAATCGAATGATGGGTATTCTATAGCTCGACTAGTGGCAAAACCAGCAGATAAAATGTATATGACTGTGGCTGCGGAGTGGGAAGGGTCTGATATCCCTGATTTTGCTATGAATTTAATGGGGTTTATGAAAGCTTCGAAAATGGAAAAATCAGGTGTTTGCCACGGTAAGGAAGATCTATATAAAGAGTATTTAGATAGGGAAAAGAAATGCCAATAACTTTAGAAGATATACGGCATCCAAAGTGGATAAAGATCGAAGAAAAATCACCTATCAGTTATAATTCAGCTGACAGGTACATGCGGTTTGAGGACTCTCCTAGAAGTTATAGGGATGGGGTATTTAAACAACCAGGGTATAACCCGAATCATAATATATTAGGGGTTGAAAAGGTTAGTTTAAATAATGATAACCTTCAGTTTAGAAGAAATTAAGTAATGGAGTGGTTATGCAGTCAAAGGAAAAGGTACAAATATTTGAAGAGGAGCTGGGTTTAATTTTTGATCCGGCGATAAAAGAATTTACTAGGCTATGTTTAATAGCTGCACCGGATTATATTTTTTATGATGCACCTTCTAGCTCATCTGGCAAGTACCACAGTGTGGATGAGTTAGGGGGTAATGGGTGTGTAATACACACAAAACGGGTATTTGCTGTAGCGTACCGATTATGTAGAGGACTAAGTTGTGAAAATAATAGAGATTCAGTATTATCTGCTTGTATTATACATGATTTAGTGAAGCAAGGGTTTAAAAAGACTGGACATACTCAGCGTAATCATCCAGATTTAGCTGCCCAATTAGTTGACCTCGTACAAAATGCAACATTTATACTATCAGAAAATATTTATAGTATGGTAAGGAACTGTGTTGGGTATCATTATGGTATGTGGAGTACTGGTAAATGGAAAAAAGATATTTCTAATTACACTAAAGAAGAGTACTGTGTGTATATAAGTGATTACTTGGCTAGTAAACGTGAGTTACATGACTTAAGTAAAGTAGGTGTATAATGAGTGATACGGTTGAAAAAAGTATTTTAAATTCAAATTTAGGGGGTTCCAGGGAATTATTTCCTGGAGAAGTTGGAAGAAGGTTTGAGCCTGAAGGCGGGGTAAAAAAACTTAATGAGCGTATACATAGGGAAAGCTCCTATATTGATTCTAATTCAAATTTACCTTTTAGTTTTTCTAAACCGAAAAAATTTGGGCGAAAAGAAATTAAAAAATGTAGCAGTTGTGGTGAATTGATACATACCTCGATTAATACAGTTGGTTTTATATGTAGAAATTGCGGTAAGTTTGTAACTGCTGAGAGGGTTGGTATTGATGACAGGTAAAGGAAGTGGCAAAAGAGGACGTCCATTAGGTTTTAGACTAAGCGAGGAAAGTAAGATTGCTATAAGTATGTCTAAAATAGGACAAAGACATAGTAAAAGTACT
>Ga0190313_1001636_pt1 | contig 11841 bp, 9 predicted proteins | sample 4870071011_MG_FD_169989 | JGI IMG/M metagenome (GOLD analysis project Ga0190313, IMG submission 169989) | Hydrothermal vent sediment bacterial communities from Southern Trench, Guaymas Basin, Mexico - 4870-07-10-11_MG | ecosystem: Environmental > Aquatic > Marine > Hydrothermal vents > Sediment ...
TGCAGATGGAGATCGATATTTTGAAACAGTATCATATTTTAAAAAAGAAAAACTTTTTCTCCAGACAGAAGATAAAAACAGGGATCAAAAGCCTGATATTAAAATATATTTTAATAAAAAAGGAGAAAAAGAAAGGGTTGAAAGTGACACCGCCTTAAACGGCAAAGCCGACACCTGGCAATATTACAGAGCAGACCAGATATCCAGGCTCGAAAAGGATGAATCAGGAAACGGCAAGGTAGACCTTAAAGTTTTTTATAAAAACAGTAAAAAGGAAAAGGCTTCTAAAGATTCTGACGGTGACGGATCTTTTGAAACAACCGAGTGGTTTAATAAAGATAAATGGTCTGTTATTGTTGAGCTGGATCAGGATATGGATGGTTCTCCTGAGGCAAGACTCTATTATATAGACAAAATCCTGAGACAAAAAGAGATAGATGAGAATAATGATCATATAATAGATTTTAGAGAATTTTACGATGAAAATGGAAAGCTGACCAAAAGCGAAGAAGATGACGGAAATATTGGCGCTATAAATATTACATGGCACTATGACGATAAAGGAGATGCCCTGCGCGCTGAAAAGGATAATAATGGAGATGGAAAAATAGATACCTGGTATTTTTATCAAAAGCAAAACCTTATTGCCGTTAAAGAGGATACAAATAATGACGGAAATCCAGATATATGGGAAGAATACGATGATGCCGAAGCGCTTGTCAAACGCGAAAGGGATCTCGATTTTGATGGAAATCCGGATGTTGAAGATGTTGCTGCTAAAGAATAAGGAGAAATAATCATGTTCGATTTTCTTGCAAAAGGCGGGATTCTTGTAATCCCCATACTGCTATGTTCAGTTATTGCCCTTGCCATATTTATTGAACGGATAATTAATTTTATCAGGATGCGGCGTAAAGGAAGCGGCCTTGCCGAAAAAACAGCCCGTTTTTTGGAGCAGGGGAATGAAAAAGAGGCTCTTAAAGCTGTTAATGGGAGTGATTCGCCAATGGGGAATGTTCTTGCGCAGGCAATGAAAGTAAAGGATCATGACAGGGAAATTATTGAAACGGTTATGGTGAATGCCACTGAACAGGAAATAAGAGGGCTCTCTACTTATTTACAGACCCTTGCAACCATTGGAAATATTGCCCCGCTGCTTGGGCTCCTCGGTACGGTGGTTGGAATGATCAAGGCATTTATGGTAATTCAGCAGATGGGGGGCAAGGTGAATGCCGCTGTTTTGGCAGGTGGAATCTGGGAGGCGATGTTGACAACAGCCCTGGGACTTGGAGTGGCGCTTCCCACCATAGTTGCTCACAGCTATCTCCTTGCCCAGGTGGACAGGTATGAAGCCCGGCTTCAGAATGGTTCGGTTTTATTTATTAAAGCTCTTGGGTCTGAAAAAAGGTAAAGGAGAACATATGCTCGTTCACAGGAAAAAAAAGCAGGCATATCAGATACAGGCACCTCTTACTCCTTTAATAGATATAGTTTTTATGCTTTTGATCTACTTTCTTCTCACCACCAACTTTATGGTTGACGAAGGAATAAAGATTAAACTCCCCCAGGCCAGAGCTTCTTCGCCCCAGACGCAAAAGGAGATTACGGTATATGTGGATAAGCAGGGGAGCGTCTTCATCGAAAAAATAAAGCTCTCCCATGGCGATCTTTTTAAAACCCTGAAAGAAAAAATCGGGGAGCGTCAGGATGTACTGGTTATTATAAAGGCCGACAGAGCCGTGATACTCAACAAAGCGGTTAAAGTCATGGACATGGCAAAAGCAGCGGGTGCGGGGAGATTATGTCTGGCAACAGAAAAGGAATAGATACCATAAGCTTTGGGCTTAAAAATAATAAAAAACCGAATCTGCTCTTTAGATATATTATTGTTATTTCCCTGGGTATTCACCTGGCGATATTTTTGCACGTCACCAGGATATATAATTCCCATGCATTAACATGCCTGGAATTTACCCTGACGAATATATCAAAAGCGGTTGCGCGCAGTATTCCCAGGCCCAGGCCGAGGCCTAAAATAGTTTCCCAGCCAAATGAAATTAAACAGATTCGTGTCCAAAAAAAAATTACTCCGAACTTTAAACCTGTGAAAATGGATAATGCAAAAGATCTGCCTGATGCCCTGGCAGAGAGTGTCAGCATGCCGGAGGTGCCTGACGGCCAGGGCCTGAAAATTTCAGACTGGCAGCCCGGGATAATGACAGGCGTAAATGACTATTTTACCTCCAATGACTATTTTGAAATGGTGAGGCTTAAGATAGAAAGCTGTAAAAAATATCCTGAAGCTGCCAAATTAAAACATATTGAAGGAAGGGTTGAAATTCGGTTTGTGATCGAAACCAGCGGAAATATATCATCTTTAAAAGTAATAAAACATGCACGACACAGCAGTCTGAACAGGGCTGCTCTGGATGCGGTAAAAAAAGCAGCCCCTTTTCCAGGGCCGCCGCCGAGCCTGTTTAAAGGTCCCCTTCATATTGAACTTACCATTTTATTTGAGTTGACGTGAGGAGATAATGTTTACGATCGATGTTCATAAAAAAGAGATTAATGCAATAAGAAAATTATTTAAAACCGGGCACATTTTTTTTGCAGGCCTGTTAATAATTATTCCGGCTTCCATGGCAATTTCAATAAAAAGACAGAAAAGAAAACTTATTGGTATGGCCATTATTTGTGGATGTTTGGCTTTGCTTTTTCCAGGCACATCCCGGGCAGATAATACCCATGACATCGGGGAAATATCGGTAACCGCCAAAGGAGCAGATGAAAATATTATTTTAACTCCGATGAAGATGTTAATAAATTTAGATAACTTTGAGACACCTGGTATTGCGCATAATATCGGCGATATTGTTACTAAATTTCCAATTTTTGATTTTAGGGGAAAAACCGATCTGGTGCCTGATAATGATACGATTTATATGCGGGGATTCAGCAGCAAAAGGTTTGTTACCTCAATTAACGGTCTGACTATAAGGAAAACAGGCGGAAGAAAGGCAAGCCATATTGTTGATTATGCCCTTTTGCCGGTTTGGATGTTTGAAAAAATTGAAATTCTGCCTGGCCCCCATTCTGCGCTTTACCCAGGCAAAGCTATAGGGGGAGTGCTTAATCTGATTCCTAAAACGCCAAAAAAATATGATATTTTAGAGCCGGAAGGGGATTTAAGCATTAGCTACGGCTCCTACAATACACAAAACAACAACATAAATATCAGCGGCGGGGTTGGTGATTTTATCTATGATCTGGGGTATCAAAAATATTATACTGATGGATATCTCAGGAATACAGAGGCTGATATTGATACTTTTTTTAGCAGAATAGGCTATATCTTCCCTTCAGGCGGGCATATCACCTTAAACTTTTCATATACAGATGCAGATCGTGAAGAAACCGTTAAAAACAATCCTGCTTCCCAGGATTATGATAATGACTATCCCCGTGTGCCGAGCACCACATTTGAAAAATGGCAGGATCCCACATGGGACAAGGAGGCCGTCTCCTGCCGTTTAAATTTCATGCAGCCCACTTCCATCGGCATATGGTCTGTAAATGCTTATTACAGCGAAGAAAACCGCGATTATTCTTACCTTAACTGGATAAACAGGAAAAATCATGATCAGGGTATTTCAGACGACTCATGGGAAACCGAATGGCGGCAGCAGGGCGGCAAAATTCAGAATGAAATTCAGTTTTCAGAAAATCACCTCACCACAGTGGGAGTTGATTTGGAGCAATGCTATGATGGTTATGGCCGAACCGCTCGCTGGGGGAGTACGCCCCACAGCGATAAAAAACGGATTGAGATTATATCCGGTTTTGCTCAGCACCAATGGTCGATTATTCCAAGACTGACACTGACCGCAGGAACTCGTTATGAAGATGTGTCTATCTGGTCAAGCAATCATTCATCAAGCTCTGGCCAGATTTATATTACCGGAAGATCAAAGTGGATTAAACGGAACTGGGGAGAATTGATGCCCAAATCATTTTTAAAATATGAGCTTGATGACCTTGCTCCAGCGCTCAGAGATACATCAATCTCTTTAGGTGTCAGCAGAATATGGCACGCACCTGATTATCATGGGGATTACAACCCCCAGGGACGGCCGACCGGAGCATGGCTCGATCCTGAGCATGGTATCGGCTGCGATCTGGTTTTCACAAGAAGACTGGTGAAAGATATCAATCTGAAAATTAATTATGCATATTATGAAATAAAAGATTTTATTGCTACCAACAGTAGATTTGCAAACTATACACCGCCCAAGACAGGGAATTATGACTTTCAAGGACTCGAATACTCTGATTATAAAATTAATCTTGAAAAAGTTGTTCAACAAACAGTTGAGGTGCAGATAGATGGGCATTTTTTTGATGATCTATCCTTTTATATCGGATATGCATTTCTCGATTTTGACAGCAAGGGTGATGAACTTGCAGGGAAGACAGAGTGTGACAACCGCGCAAAAAACAGGGTGAACGCCGGACTTCAATACATGCTTTTTAAAAACACGAAATTGCTTTTGGATTATCTGTTTCAGGATGAACAGGTTGAACAAGCAGTAAGGGGCATTCATCCTGATGAATATCTTGAGGATGTTCCAATGGGTTCCTACTCTTTGTTTAACTTTGCCGTTCACCAGACGCTTTTTAACAAATGGGGATTTGCCGAAAAGGGGATATTGAAACTGTATGTAAAAAATCTTTTTGATAAAAGCTATATGAATTCTGACGGTTATGAGGCAACTGATTGCACATTCGGAGCAGGTTTAAGCTTTAAATTTTGAGTTTTTCAGGAGAATAAAATGTATAATTTTTTTGGGGTCAACAAATGCTGTTTTTCAAGATTAATATTTTTACTTATTTTGTCGATTTTTTTTATTTCGGATGTCGGCGCTGCAAATCGAAACAAAACACAATTCTACCTGGTCAGCACAGGCAATGGTGATCCGGATAATATTACCCTGAGGGCAGTCAATACAATAAAGGATTCCGACATTATTTTCTGCAATAAAAGGACACGGGACAAATTCCCCGTTCTTTTGCAGGGCAAGGATATTCATGATCCGGGATTCGGACTTTTTGCCATATACGGAAAAAAGCCCGAAGAAGCAAAAAAGAGCAAACGGTTTAATTATGAAGAAAAAATAAAGCAATTCAACAAGATCACAAGAATCATCCGGAATGGAATAAAAGAAGGCAGGGTTGTATCTGTTCTCTGCAGCGGCGATCCCACAATTTACGGGCCGAATATGTGGTACCTGGAAGCGTTTGAGGATCTTGATCCGGAGGTTATTGCCGGTGTCAGCTGCTTTAACGCCGCCAATGCCGCTTTACGCAAAGGGGTTACTTCAGGAGTAAAGGCGCATTCGGTTATCCTTACTGCCGATTTTGGGCGTAAGGAATACAGCGGCCTGGACAGCATTGAAAAGCTTGCGCAAAACCAGGCGACCATGGTTTTTTTTACAATGTTTCTCGATCTGAAAAAAGTAGTAAAAAAATTAAAGACTCATTACCCAAAGGATACACCAGTAGCGATTGTCCTTTTTGCGGGTTACAGAGACAAAGAAAAAATTATCAGAGCTACCCTGGATACGATTTTGGAAAAGACCAGGGGAGAAAAAGTTTCATTCGAGCATCTGATTTATGTGGGAGATTTTTTAACAAATCGATACGACAAAGCTAAGGAAAATAACACTGAAAAATCATTTAAATAATAATAACCTTAAAAGAGAAATAGGGCTCTTTTCAGCAACGATTCTGGTGGTTGCCAACATGATCGGCACCGGGATATTTACCACCTCCGGCTTTATTATTGAGGAATTAGGCAGCCCTCAGACCATGCTTCTTTGCTGGCTGGCCGGGGGACTTTTTGCCCTCTCCGGTGCTCTTTGTTATGGAGAGCTCGGCGCCATGTTTCCCAGGGCAGGGGGGGAATATATATTTTTAAGGGAAAGTTATGGTAAAGGCATGGCCTTTCTCTCCGGGTGGATATCTTTAATCGTGGGATTCTCAGCCCCGATAGCTGCTGCGGCCATTGCCTTTGCCACCTATCTTTTGTGCGCCCTGCCGGTCTCTTTTAGTTTTAAAACTGCGGTTTCCCTGGGGGGGGTAGATATTATTATAATATCGCCGGTTACCATATTGGCTGCGGCAATTATTATTATCCTCTCCCTGGTTCATTATCACAGCCTCTTGTTGGGAAGCCGTATACAGAATGGTTTAACCATCTTCAAAATAACCCTTATCTGCGTCTTTATTATAGCAGGATTTTGTTTTGGCAGCGGTTCATCTGCTAATTTGTCAGGGGAACTGAACCTGGGCTCGATCTTTTCCGATAACTTTGCCGTCTCTTTGATCTACATCTCTTTTGCTTACAGCGGCTGGAATGCAGTTGCTTATCTCGGTGGGGAGATTAAAAACCCCGGCAGAAATATTCCCCTTTCTCTTTTTGTGGGAACCCTTCTGGTGCTTGTTTTTTATCTTCTTTTGAATATGGTCTATATTTACGCCCTTCCTGTAAAAGAGATGAGCGGGGTTCTGGAAGTGGGAAAAACAGCGGCGGTTTCCTTATTCGGGGATAATATCAGCATATATTTTGCAGCAGCCATTGCCATGGGTATTCTATCCGCTGTCAGCGCCATGATCATGACCGGCCCGAGGGTCTATTATGCCATGTCAAAAGATGGCCTTTTTTTTGAACTTTTCGGCAAACTGGATAAAACTCACAAAACACCTGCGTATTCCATTTTTCTGCAGGGGGCCATTGCCATTATCATGGTTGTTACTTTCACCTTTGATAAACTTCTTTTATACATAGGTTTTACCCTGGCACTCTTTGCCATGCTGACAGTAACCGGAATGATAATGCTCAGGATAAAAAGACCTTCCCTGGAGCGTAAATACAAAACATTCGGATATCCCTTTACACCGCTTTTATTTATCCTGGGCAACCTGTGGATTATTTTTTTTTCAATCAAAGAAAGACCGGTTGTCTCCCTCTTCGGCCTGGGAACCATAGGAATGGGGGGATTAATTTACCTGTATTTTAAAAAAAGCGGTGGTACTATTTGTATCCCCGGAGCTGGAAATCGAATGGAAATAATTACAGTATGCAGTGAGGTGACAGGGGAAAGAGACAGAAAATAAAAGATAAAATAAGGTGGGAAGGCATCCATCCCCGGCCAGGGTTTGCAGGCCGCCTTTTGCGTATCCTGTTGATTCCATCCAGTTTTAAAGTAGCGGTTTCCCTATAGGTTGTCAGATAATAACCCGATTTTAAAATTTGGCATACAGGCGAAAAGTTCAGTCCTGATGGCTTTTTGCTTAACGCTCTCTAATTCTTTCAACTTATAAAATTTTCGTTCCTTAATCAAATCATACCTGCTGCCTACCTTAAATCAGCGACGCTGAATAGTTGCTAAAAATATTAATATAGATGTTCATATAAATAATTTCAGAGCTTGGTTGAATTTCAACAATAGACTGAGCTATAATAAAATTTAAAAATCTCTGAAACTCGCTGCGCTCAAACAGCCAGAGTTTTTTAAATTTCACCATAGCTTAGGAACGAGGACGAAATAACTTGGTATTTTAAGCGTCGATCCATCCTGCCTGACTGCGTTACAAAAGCGTAGCAATATCTTGATATTCCTACACTTTCGCGCCTTGCCAGGCAGGCGCCTCAACACTTAAAATTGCGAACTTATTTCGTCCCCGTTCCTTAGTTTCGCCATCTGACTTTATGAAATTTATTATCTGAACATCCATAACTCAGCAAAGACAATCCATCGTTACAAAATCTCTATACAAAAAATTAGAAAGGCGTCTGCATCGGAAAAAAATGTTACCATTATAAACAACAAGTGGTCTATATAAGCAGGAGCCAGTTTTTGAAAACCATTGTTAACCGTGAACAGTTACCAGTATAAAAATGGTCAAACAAAATATGCATGCTGTAAAATTAATTATCAGCCTTTACCTGATTCTTTTCTTTTTTATGTTGAGTATCGCCTGGGGCGGGCAAGAAAAAAAAGAAGCAGATATAACAGGGGAGATATTAACTCTGGAGGATTGTATAAGAATTGCTGTTGAGCAGCATCCTGATATCAGAGCAAAAATAGCAGAGGCAAAAGCCGGTAAATTAAGGGCAAAACAGTCTTTTTCCAGCTTTCTTCCCTCTCTTGATTTTTCTTCCGGTTATTTTAAATCAGGATACGACAGGACTTCGGGTACTGCCGGGACAAAATCCAGACGTAATTATACTGTCGGCTTTTTCCTTTCCCAGAATATATTTGATTTTGGCCGGTCTCTTTCCAGCTGGAGAATGAGCAAGAATGAGGCCGAGGCTGTATCATATTTATTAAATACCACAGGCCAGGAAATAGTATATCAGGTAATAGATGAATTTTACGGTCATCTCAAAGCCTTAGAATTAAAAAAAGTCAACCAGGAAGCATTTGCCCTGGCAGAATTTTATCTGAAGCAGATAAAGGGATTTTATAAAGCCGGCACCAGGCCGAAAATCGATGTTGCCCGGGCCGAGGTGGATCTATCTAATGCAAAGGTTGCGCTTATCAAGGCAACAAACGGGGTAAGGCTTTCCATAGTTGGTCTGAATAATGCCATGGGAATCGGGATTAATGGACCGGTATTTTATCAAATAAAGGATGAGCCAGAGCTTGTAAAACAGGATTATAATATAGATGATCTGTTTCTCCTTGCCTGTCAAAACAGACCCGAGCTTTTTGAACTTAATGCCAGGCTCATGGCTGGCGAGGAAAAAATAAAATTTTTCAAAAGTGAATACCTTCCCAAAATTTCCGGCAGAATGTCTTATGACTGGAAAGGTGGTTCATCCCCCCTGGACAGGGAGTGGCGGGCCGGAATAACCATGGATGTACCATTATTCAGCGGTCTTGATACTTCATATAGATTAAAGGAGGCCGGGGAGAATTTGATAAGTGTAAAAAGCAGAGTTAACAGCTTGAAATTAAAGATAAAAAAAGAAATAGAGCAGGGTGTTTTAAATCTGAAAGAGGCGGGAGAAATAGTAAGCGCCACAAAAACGGCCGTTGAACAGGCAAAAGAGAACTTGAGGCTGGCACAGGGAAGATATAAAGTAGGACTTGCAACGATTATCGACCTGACTGATGCGCGGGTGCTCTTTCTTGAAGCCAATACCGATTCTATAACGGCATTATATGATTACAAAATTGGAGAGGCAACAATTAAAAAGGCTGTCGGAACCATACCATTTAGGATTGAAAATTGAAAAAAAACATTATTATCACTGTTCTGTTTTTTATTATTATTGCAATAGTCCTTGGTCTTTATATCCACTTAAAATCAGAGGATAGCTTTACCTTTAAAACCATGACAGTGGTAAAAGGAGATATTGAGCAGACCATATCGGCAACCGGAACCGTGAATCCTGTAATAATTGTTAATGTGGGGGCCCAGGTAACAGGCAAGGTCTTGAAACTATTTGCTGATTATAATTCTATTGTTAAAAAGGGAGATATAGTCGCAAAGATAGACCCGGAACTGTATCAAAGTGATATAGAAGAAGGAAACGCAAGATTAAAAACTGCCCTGGCAAATCTGGAAAGTATTTCTAAAAATATAAGTTATGCTGAAGCAAAGGTCAAAAGTGCTGGTGCAGAAATAAAAAGAGGAGAGGCCGGTCTTGCCTATGCTCAAAAAGAATATGAAAGATATGTTGAACTTTTTCAAAAAGACCTTGCATCTGCAAGTGAAAGAGACCAAAAAGAATTGGCATATAAAGAAGCGCTGGCCCGGCTTGATAGCGCTAATGCCGAACAAAACGGCCAAAAAGCAAACCTGTCTTCCAAAAGGGCTGATTACGAAGCATCCTTTTCCCAGGTTAAAAGTGCTGAGGCTGCTTTGGAGAGGGATAAAACCAATCTTGAGTACACAATTATCAGGTCCCCGGTGGATGGAACAGTCGTCTCAAGGGAGGTGGATGAAGGCCAGACCCTGACCGCCAGGATGCAGACCCCCCTCCTTTTCAGGATAGCGGAGGATTTAACCAAAATGCAGGTTAACGCCAGTATTGACGAGGCCGACATAGGTCGTATAAAAACGGGGCAGCAGGCATTCTTTACAGTGGATGCCTTCCCTTATACTACCTTTGAAGGAATTCTAAAACAGGTGAGAATAGCCCCCATAATAGTGCAGAACGTGGTTACCTATGACGTTATAATAGAAGTTGAAAACAAAGAATTAAAACTAAAGCCTGGAATGACGGCCAATGTAACCATAATAGTTAAGCAAGTGCGCAATGTTGTCAAGATACCCAATGAGGCATTGAGATTTACACCCCCGGCAAATCTAAAGCAGGAAGATTTAAAATTAAATGATTTAAAAACAGGCAAAAAAGCCGGAAAAAGGCTTAAAGGCAAGCATTTGCGACATGTATGGAGGATGAAGAATGGAAGCCTTGAACATCTTTTGATAAAAACTGGAATAACGGATGGAGAATATACCGAGCTTGTTTCCGGGGATGTACAAGAAGAAGATGCTCTGGCAACAGGGGCGCTGGACAGAAACGGCAAACCGGTTATATCCAAAAAAGCAGGGTCCCAGCGCAACGTTAGATTTAGAGGATTTCGCCCATAAATGGCAGAGCAAAATAAACAGATTGTTGTAACAGACCTTAGCAAAACCTATTTTCTCGGCGGTGTTGAGGTTTCTGCAATTAAAGGGATATCTCTTGCTGTTTCAAACGGTGAGTTCACCGCCATAATGGGGGCTTCAGGTTCCGGGAAATCTACGCTTATGAACATACTAGGCTGCCTTGACAGGCCCACTGCGGGAATCTACATGCTGGAAAATGTTGATGTGGGGCATTTAACACGGAATGAAATGGCAGGAATCCGAAACAAAAAGATAGGCTTTGTATTCCAAAATTTTAATCTTCTCTCCAGGACAACAGCCCTGGAAAATGTGGAGCTTCCCCTTTATTACATGAAAAATATATCCTCAAGGCAAAGGAGGGAGCTGGCAAAAGAGATGCTCCAGCTGGTCGGCCTGCAAGGAAGGGAAAAACATCACCCAAGCCAGCTTTCAGGGGGAGAGCAGCAGCGGGTGGCCATAGCAAGGGCCATGGTGAACAAACCCTCCATTATCATGGCAGATGAACCCACCGGAAACCTGGACAGCAGTACCGGCGGAGAAATTATGGAAATTTTTCAAAACCTGAATCAAAACCTGAAAAAAACCATTATTTTTATTACCCATGATCAGGATGTCGCCCATTTTGCGGGAAGGCAGATCAAATTAAAAGATGGTGTAATCATAGAGGATAATTTTTTGAGCAGAGTGAATTCATGAATCTGATTGCCGGTCTCAAGATCTCCTGCCGTGCCTTGCTGAAAAACAAGATCCGGTCATTATTGACCATGTTAGGTATTATTATCGGGGTGAGCGCTGTAATTGTCATGGTCGGCATAGGCCAGGGTGCAAGGATCAGCATCACGGATAAAATTGCCAGCATGGGGAGCAATATGCTTCATATTGAATCGGGCAGCCTGACCCGTGGAGGGATTAGAGGGGGCAGGGGAACAATAAGTACCCTGGTACCGGAAGACGCCATTGCCATAGTTGAAAAATGTCCATCCGTGGCATTGGCGGCTCCAACAGCAAATATAACTGCTCAGGTGGTTTATGGAAACCTGAACTGGTCTACCCGCGTCCTTGGCACAACCCCTGCTTATATGACCATCAGAAAATGGGAAAAGGGATCAGGAATTTTTTTTTACGATACAGATGTGAGATATGGGACCAAAGTAGCGG
>Ga0190313_1001637_pt1 | contig 11837 bp, 15 predicted proteins | sample 4870071011_MG_FD_169989 | JGI IMG/M metagenome (GOLD analysis project Ga0190313, IMG submission 169989) | Hydrothermal vent sediment bacterial communities from Southern Trench, Guaymas Basin, Mexico - 4870-07-10-11_MG | ecosystem: Environmental > Aquatic > Marine > Hydrothermal vents > Sediment ...
TGGTGGCTCTACTTCTTCCAGGGCGATTATACCGTTTATGTTGTTGACAAGAGTGGTAAGGCTGTGGACGGTGCGGTCGTAGAGGTCTCAGCTCTTGACCACGATTACACCAAAACAGCAACCACTACTAACGGCAAAGCGTCTTTCAGTCTCCCTAGGGGCGCCTACCGTGTCACCGTTACCTATGAAGGCGAGAATTACACGAGTAGCGGAAAGGTGTATTTCCTTGACAGCACCAGCACCACCGTTGTAGTTAATTCTCCTGATCATGAGATAGCGATCAGAAAAGGACTCTACTATGCCGGAATCGGTTTTCTCACCCTGTTCGGCGTGTTCGGCCTCGTGTACTTCTCACAACGCCATAAACGGCGGTCACGTCACCACAAAAACAACATCTGGGGGTGATAGATATGCGAAAACACACAGTAACAAACAGCATAAACCGTGTTGGTCGTGGCATCGGTCGCTTTTTTTCCCGTCTCGTTAACAGTGCCTTCTTCCGCTCTTTCAAACTCAGAAAGAGCAGGTTGAACATGGTACAGCTCCTCTTTCTCCTCTTCGTCGGGTTCGCCCTGGTCTCCACCGCCGTACTCTACCCACACATCCGCAACCAACTCGAAGAGTGGGCGGACGAGCTACACGAGAAAAAAGTAAAAGAGGAACACACCGCCGATCCCATTCTCGTTGCTCCCACCACTACAGGGCTTTTGTTCAACATTGAAATCGCCGTATCCTCTGACTCAGTCTTCACAACGTACTGGCTAAAAAGTGATATTCTGGAGATCAGGGATCTGGCGAAGGACACAGACAAAGAGAACGTTGATGGAAAACACATCCGACCACTAAAGCTTGTTTCTAACTCGTCTTATTCTCGCGACGTTGTTAATATGTACCGTGCCCGCATCTCTGCACTTAGCCAGGGCGATGTTATGAATCCTCTCGCACCGAAGCTTTGGACAAATGACCAGTTTGACAAGCCTGGTGGCGACGAGTGGAAAGAGGAACAGCTCACCATCACAGCAATCATAACCTACTACTCTCCTGCCGGCGCACAGGGGGAACAGTACAAAATCCACCTAACCCTCCCTGTCTGGTACTACCAACCTTCCCCGGATTGGATCGGCGGAGACTTCAGTAATAAGAAGGTATGGACCTATTCAGATACATACGTTTATGTTCCCTGGACCAACAACCCCAGATACTCCCTTGTCACGCTTGAGATAGATGGGCATTACAAATACCACAGCTACACCCAGAGCTTTAGTTCATGGAAGGACAAGGACCAGCGGGAGAACACAGAGAGCGACCCCGTGACGTACTACTACCCTGTGAAATACCCCGTGGATGCGGGAAACAGCCACTTGCCGTTTTAACGGGGGTGTTAACGTTGTTGGCGGGCTCTAAAAACACCCCACAAGCCACACCCCAGTTTGCCTCTAAACGCCCCTCCTCTGGAGTCCGCCACAGCGGGGAGAGAGGGAAAAACACACACTCCAACCCCTCTCTCCCCTATCTACTCTTTAACGTGGTGGACGACACGGGTAAACGGCTTCAGAAAAGGGCGTTGCTGCGAGAGATGGACAAAACGATAAAAGAGCTTGAAAAGCTTGATCTCAAAAAATACGACCCCGTCCTCGTCTTCTACTACGCTCACCGCCGAATACAGCTGTACGGCGCCTATTCGGATGGTCGTGTTGTCAGGTTTGAGGGCAGAGCGTTCGCCCTCACAGACAAAGAAACCAGCACCTTCCAGGGCTACCCCATATATTTCGCAATAGAAGGCGATGGCCGTCTATTTCCGATCCGGGATGATCGTTTTGATATGAGTACTGCGGATCTCCGTTTTGCTACTCAGGGAAAAGTAGACAGTCGCCTCTTGTCTCTTGCTGTCCACGAAAACCTTGTTCGTTTCCGTCTTGAGCCAGAGCGGAATCTTATCTATCTCGCCGGTGGCACAATCTCAGGCGCCCTTTATTCGTTGAGTATGGGTGGGGTGATTGGCGATTTCATCCCGTTTCAATATGCTCTTTTGATGCTGATTGTTGCTCCGTTGGGCTGGTTCATGGCTCTATTTCTGGGAGGTGGTCGGTAGATGTACGGACGTTGCAAAGAATGCGGTCAAAAGGCATATCTCAACCCCTACTATGACAGTCCGTATTACTGCCTCTGCTTCGTCTGCCAATTAAAGAAAGTGCGGGACAGTAGTCATAACGAGGGTGGTCGCTGATGGTTATTTTTTATGTTACTCTCTCAGGCAGTCGTGGTTTTCCGAAGCGCTATATAGAGAATGTTTTGGTTAGTGCTGGTAGTTTGTGGTCCACACAGAGGGGTAAGTTTGTTCGTCGGACCCCACCAGCTCACACTCGTTTTTTCCTTGACAGCGGGGGATTCACGTGTTTAAATCGTTTTGGGGATTACCCGTGGTCCCTGGAGGACTATCTCTCACTTATCTGGCACTATAAGCCCGACTATGTTGCGACTATGGATTATCCGTGTGAGCCTGAGATCAACCGTCGTATTTATCTCGGTAGTTCGGAGCAGAGTAAGGCGCTGGAAACTAATAAAGAGCGGATTAGGGCGACGGTGGATAATGCTACGTGGTTGCTTGAGCAGGATGTTCCCGCGCCCACAACAGTTGTCCCGGTTATACAAGGTTATACGTTGGAGGAGTATCTTAGTTGTATAGATTTGTATGAGCGCCGTGGTGTGTTTGATATTGTTGATTATGTAGCTATTGGCTCCATGTGTCGTCGTGGTGCTGAAAAGGAAATAGAGCGTCTGGTTGTGGCGTTAACAGATTATGTGTGGTCCACACATTCAGACGTCCGTTTTCATTTGTTTGGTCTTAAGCTGTCTGCTTTAAAGCGTAAAGCGATTTTTGACAGGACACACAGCGTGGATAGTGCTGCTTGGTCTCTAAATCCTGGTCGTGGAGGTCTTTATGCCCAGGGTGAAGACCCAGCAACTAACGGCTGGTTGGATCTTTATCTTAAAAAGATCTCTCATGTCTGTTTTGCGAATAAAATGCAATCTACTTTGTTGTTTTATGGAGGTGGTCGCTGATGGTTAAACCCGTGCTTTTTGAAGACAACCGGGAAATCCAGGAAAAACTCTTCGGCGCTGTTCTCAACCAGGGCGGCGGTGATGCAGAAAGCGTTATTGCTTCAACATTTCCCAGTACTCTAAAGGGTCTTTCATCTCTTGACAACCTGGACGTGTACGGCTATCCTCGTCGGAAGGACAGACCTGTTATCTTTGACCTTCGGCAGCTTGAAGAATGGAGCGGGATAAGTGCGTATGGTTTCATTCGTCAGACTCTTCTTTCGTGGCAGATTGTTCCCAACCACCGTGAGTTTTTACAAAATCTCTTGAAAAGTATGGTTCGGATGCTCTACCACCCCACAACCGAGGACGTGGAAATGGAAAAGGTTGGGCGATTTGCCCGCTTGAAGAGGATTTTGAAGGAGTGATCGGCGTTGTTTGTTTTGGTGCTTGGCAGATCTGGAAAGGGAAAAACCCTGTTCGCCTCTTATCTAGCTGCACGCTCTTACTATCTCGCAGGTATCCCGGTTGCTAGCAACACCCCATTATATTTTCCGTATAAGCCCCTGTCTTCTTGGGCGGACGTGGACAATCTCAGGGATCATTTTGTTTTGATTGACGAGGTTAACAATCTCATAGATGGGCGTAGTGCTTCGTCTTCTCTTAACAAAGAGCGTACTATACGTTTCAACCAGTACCGTAAACAGAATCTCATCGTGGTTATGACTGCCCAACAATGGGGCAGGGTTGATAAATCTATAAGAGAACAGCTCAACCTATTGTATATCTGCACGTATCACGACATTTATGAGGAAATTTTGACCGTTAGGGCGTTTTTGGCTGATGAGATTAATGGTTTTGTTCCCGCTCCCTCTCTTGATCTCGTTCTCCGCACCACCGATTTATACCATATGTACGACAGTTTTGCACACGTGACCGACCTTAACCTGAGTGGTGCGGGGGTGAGCGTCTGACTTTTGAGTTTAATCGTTTTGATGAAGAGCTTGAGGTTATGATGAAAAAGAACCCTTATTTTTTTAGTCCTTGGGGTTTTGCTACGCCAGAGGATGAGCGCTATGAGCTCCCTAATAAGTACAAACTTCTTGAGCGGTTGCACGGCTGGGACATAGCTTCAAAAGTGTATGAGTGTGGAGAAGATTACATTGTTTATCGTTGTCCCAACCATCACGACGAAATAAAACACGTTCCGATCGGTTGTGGTGAGCGTCGTATCTGTCCCCGCTGTGGAGAGAAATACAGTATAGAGCGTTATCACGTTGTTAAGCTTCGTTTTGACATTCTGAAAGTGGAGAAGGCTATGTATTACGTCTTTACTGTCCCCGCGTCTCTACGTTCAATGCTGACGAAAAAAGAGAATCTTGACAAGGTAAAACGTGCTGTGGTCCACACTCTAAAGGCTCTCTACGGCGAGCGTGTTGGTGCTTACCTTGAGTGGCATCTCTGGGGAGACGAGGACGGACTGTTTAAGCCGCATCTTAATGTTTTTGTCCCTGATATTCAGCATGACAGAGAAAAGGATGTTTTTGTTCGTATTCGCCTTAAACGAGATGCTGATGAAGTTCGTCGTCTCTATCGTCTTAATCTTGTAGAACAGTTTGGCGATATTATCCCTGCTGTTGTTGATGTTCATCTTGAGTTGAGAGAGCGGGGGAAAGAGCTTTCGCATAGTATAAAATATGTTACTCGCCCTGTGTTTTCTCTTGATCGTCTTGATTATGACCCTGTTTTTGATGTTGTTACGGTCAAGGGGGAGAAGTTTGACACGTCTTACATGCTTACCGATTTCTTGCCGTTTTATCGTATAACTACACACAAAAATATTCGTTTTAGGGTGTGGATCGGCTACCTCTCTGATAGCGTGTTTAGGCGGATTTTTTCCCAGGTGACACAGCTCCCACCACCACCAACAAAAGCGGAGTTACAGGGCCTCTTTGTTCCCCGTTGCCCCGTTTGTGGCACTGTCATGGAAGTTGACGAAGTGTTTTTTACTCACCGTTCTAGAAAACCACCGCCTTGATTGTCCGAGTTCTCCCCGTTGTCCCTGGCTGACCGTTTGCGTTTGGGGTAGCCCGACCCCGTTCTCGCCATAACCAATAGCATAGTGAAATCTCTCAAAAAAAGAGGGGGTTTCTCTTTTTCTGTCCGGTCTCCCCGTGTCCTGCTGGACCGTTTGGGTCCTAGCCCGCCCCGTCTCGCCACGTTTATGTTTGGCCGAGGTGTGGCATATGTTTTTTTCAGCGAAGCATGAGCGAAGCGAATGCGAGCGAAAAAACAATATAGCCACCCGAGGCATGTGGCGAGACAGAGAGGGGCGGGCGCCCAACGGCATGGGGCATAGACGGGGAGACCATTTTTTACACGTGCTTTTTACTTTAAAAAACTCCGGGATCTTGGAAATTTTTTATTCATTTCCCACCTTTGTTTTTATACGTGTCCAGCTCCCACCCCACCCTCTTTTTTTCTTAGCGTATCTTGACCATAGACAACTCTATTTTTCTGTGTGTGTTTTCCACTTTTGCACTTTCGTTTTTCTCTTCTTGTTCTCTCTTTAAACACTTGTTTTTTCACCTTTGTTTGGTGTTCGATATGGAGCTTGAGGTGTTGCTTAGGTATCTCATTTCTGAGGCGGAGAGGGCGCGGTCAAAAGAAGAGATACTTCTTATCTTATACCGTGCCTATGATCTCGTAGCAGAGCACAACTACCAGAAACTTCGCGAAGAATTCGGAATACTACTATAACAACACCCCACCATGATACTTAATCGGCGTCATTTTTATCTCGTAGTCTCTGAGAAAACTTTTGTAAAGCCCAGTATATTTTATTTCCTTTAACGGTATGGCATAGATTCTCATAGGATCCCAGCTCACACCGCCCAATCCTAATACCAAAAAAACAGGTTGTCCCTTCTCTTTTTCAAATTCTTTATAACGTTCCATTTGCCAACTCTCTGCCCAAATAACTTTGTCCCTGTACATTCTACTCCTAAACTTTGCTTCCACCCAGAAAGTATCTCCGCTCTTCTTATCGCGGAAACAAAAATCCGGTCTGAGCCGGGATTCTACTCTCCGATTTAGTCGGTGACTGCTCTCGGGAGTTATTTCTACAATAGTAAAAAGTTCATCAGGAAAGCATTCATTCAGCACAAAATCCTCAAACTCTTCGCCTTTTTTGAAATACCTATACCTGCCCATTTAAAACCCTCAGGATTTCTTTAAACAGCTCTGCGACACGTTTACCTTTCTTGGTCAGTCTGATTTTTCTTCTGGGTGGGAAACCAGGAGTTGGAGTATCAGATATTAGACCAGCACGGCTAAGCTCAACCAACCGAATGTTGAGAGTGCGATCATTAATGTCCGTTCTTCTTATCAGTTCACTAAAAGAATTTGCTTCACCATGGTCTAATAGTTCAACGAGTATCTTAGCCGAATAATCATCAAATACACTCATAGAATACGATATTACTGATACATTATAAAAAAACTCCCCATTTTATCGTATCCAATACGAACATACGAAAACTTTATATATATGCCATTGTATTGTCGTATTACCTACGATAGTAGGTATATAGGAGTGTGGAAAAATGCAGGATGTAGGAACAGAAACCGGAACGAATGTGTTGAGTCAGATGCCCACACGGGCAGACGTGAAAAGGCGGACCGTCGGGGAGATGGAGATTTATCGTGGCCGTCTTCGGGTCTCTGCTAAGGAGATCAACGGGCACAAAAAGATTCTTCTTGCGGCGGAGACACGCACACGTGAGCGGACACCAGACGGTGGTGTGGTTTACAAAACGTCGTACATAGAGATACCGTTCTCGGTGGAGAGCTTTAACGAGCTTTCTGGTCTCCTTGCGGAAGCCGCCCAGGTTCTCAAAAACGAGGACTGGGGAGAGTAATCTCCCCAACCCCTTTCCCTTTTTTTTGAGGTGGTGACCTGTGAATCCTGCTACACACTTGCAGATTGTGAAGCTCCACGACCCACCCGTCGAGTGCATAGGGTGCCCATCCTGGGATCCGGTTCGTGAAGAGTGTCCATACATGGATCAGATTCTCCGGCCGTGGTACTGTACCTACCACCAACCACCCCGGGGGGTGCGACCATGAGAGCATACACAAGCCGACATCCCTGCAAACGTTGCGGACAATACCGCACCCTACACGTCTATGACAACATGGCAGAGGAAGTATGTGCGTGTGGACGGGTCACACACGCCAACGGCTACCACATTTCGCCCTCTCAGTGGCTACCTATCCTTGGAGGTGGGATGTAGGTGGATATAGAGGCTTATAAGCGGTTTCTTATGAAAGAGGGCTATTCTCCTCTTACCATCCGGAAATATGTTAATCTTCTTAATAGCATAGATGTTGATTTGGACACAACCGATCCATATCTTGTTGCCGAGTACCTTTATAACCTGCCCAGAACGATAGAAGCAAAAAACAACCTTGCAAAAGCAATAAACTCATACTACCGCTTTCGTAACAACGCTTTTAGGCTTAAACTTCGCCCGAAGCGTGGCGCTGACATATGGGTTCCATCTGAAGCACAGAAAAACCGTGTTCTTTCGGCTACGTGGGAAAACCCCGTTTTGAACGCTCGTAACCGTCTCTTTCTTAGGGTTCTTTTTGAAACCGGTATCCGTGTGAGCGAAGCCATAAAACTACAGTTTAACAACGTCCACAGAAGAGGAGACCAGTATTACATCACCGTTACCGGGAAAAACAACAAGGTCCGACAGGTCCCAATCACGCCTCAACTATACGCCACTATCTGGGAGTATAGGGATACTTACGCGCCACACCACAAATACATTTTCTACAGCCTAACAGACCCCACAAAACACATAACAGACAAAACCGCCCGAAAAATCTGCAAACAAGCAGGCCACCAGGCCGGAGTGCCACAGTTTCATCCACACGCTGCCCGACACTATCGGGCCATCCAACTCATAGAAGCCGGCGTAAGCCTTGAAACCATCCGCCGACTACTCGGACACAGCACACTTAACACCACACAAATCTACCTACGAGGAACAACCACCATTATACAAAAAGAACTACAACAAAAAGACCCACTTTTCAAACAACCCAGAGGAGGTGCGAAAAAATGAAACCCCAGACCAAACACAGCGGGCCCGGTGGGTCTCGTGTTCTTTTTGAGTATGGTTTTTGGTTTCCGTTACCACGGAATCTTTTCTATCTTGTTTTAGTCGGTGAGGTGCCCGGCACGGGGGTTCCGTGCGAAAAATCCACTAAGGGGGTGGTGCCGTGAGACTGCGTAAGATTGTGATTGTTAAGCATTTTGGTGTTCGGCGTTGGCGTCGTGGCCATCATAGGCGTCATCGTAGGCGTCGCCGGTGAGCTAGAAGGGATGGTGGCCTGTTGCCCGTGGAAAGAGGGTTTCTTTCCCCCCGGTGTGGGTGGCGGGGTTGTTTCCACCCACGAAACCCTAAAGGGGTGGTGCCTGATGGCTAAGAAAAAGTGTCTAACTCTCTTCCTGTTTGCGCTCCTGATGGTTTCGGGAGTGCTGTCGGTGTTTGGTGGTGGGAGCGTGCGAGCTGCGGAGAGTTATGGCTTGCTTGCAAAGGGCGTTAAGCTTGATGATCCGAATTTTGTCATAGATGATCTTGAGAGTACGCAGTTTACGACGTGTTCTGTTTCTGAGCTTACAGAGGTTAAATCTGTGTGGGACTTTGTACACGGAAGGGTGTGGAATAACATCTATACTTTCAAAGAGTGGATTGTTCTTAATAACACAGGGGTTTACTCGTGGAATTTTATTTATGCTGATGTTCAGATTCTTGATGGTGAGAATAATACGGTTGATGTGGAGTATACTGTTTATTGGCAGTTGTGGGATAGGGACACGGTAGAAAATTCTTTTACTGCTGACAAAGACCTTTCTACGATTTCGGATCTGGGCTATGTTTTACATTCGTGTTCTGGTGTTTATTTTGATAGTCCAGGGAGCACATCTGGGACGGTTAATTTTGTTGCTCTTGATTATGACGCTGATGCTTATGAACACTTTCAGAAAACTCTTGCTATAAATTATACGTTTTTGAGTAATACAGAGTATGCTCTTAAGCCCGTGTTCTTCTTTGATCATCTCCCTGATCCTGGTAATTATACTATAAAGTATAAGATTCAGTTGTTTGACAGCTATGACAGTTATCTGGCTCTGGCTGGTGGTGGTACTCGTGCGGTTGCTTCTGATACGGTTGAAGGAGAAGGGACGCTATCAATAGAACCAACGCTTTCTTTTGATGTTCTTTACGGCGGTGCGGATATGGACAGGGTTTATATTGAAGCGATGTTACCAGCTACGACCTTGGACAGTGTTAACAGTCTGATTATAAAAAACACGGGCAATGTTGATATTGACGCTCTTAGCTTTACTGTCAAGGATAAAACTCATAACGATGAGACGTATGGCACGTTTTATTTTGAGAACAACACAAAAATAAAGCGCTCTGCTGAGGCGTCTTATAACTTGCTCGGTCCTGATTACAATTTCTCTTTCTCTGCTTTTGCTCCTGGCGAGGAGCGGAGTTTTGACTTCGAAGTCATTAACTGGGACATAGACAGCGTCTATCAGGAGTATTGGGATGTCACGGCTTGGGGTAGCGGTTTGTCTTATCTCGGACAGTATTTTGTTCGTGTTTCACGTTACACGGGCACGTATGACGCAACTCTCACGTATAACAGTAACGATCATTTTATTTTTCCGTCAATGTCGCCAGACAGCACGAATGTCTGGACGGAAAATATTGCTACGGTTTCGTTGACAGATGATTCTGAGGATAGTTATTATATTGATAGGATGGAGATCGTTGTTTCACCAATTAGACATAACACTTACATAGATGATTATATTGACATGGGCACTTTTGGACAGATAAACATAACTAACACAGGACAGGTTTTTAATCTTGAGCCTTACACTGATCTGGGCGCTGGTTATGGTAGGCTTCTTCTTTACACGACTGAAGATCTTGGGCTTTCATCACCTGACAGCATTAGCTTTAAAATCGGCCTCAAAACAGTCCCCGACGGCCTACACGCTGGCGATTATAGTTTTAATTTTACTGTGATGATCGCATATAATCCAGTTTGTGAGCTCTCTGGTGTGGGTGGGACAAAATACGACTTGCAGATTTCAGATTACACCCTCAACATAGAACCTACCACACAGAAATATGTCGATGGGCATTTCATATACACAGACACATACGAGATTGGGGATGTGGTCGTTCTCAACTGCAACGTTACGTACCAGGACGTAGCGATTCAACCCTTCAACTACGAGGTTCTTAAGGATGGGGTTGTTGTCGCATCTGGGAGCTTTGAAAACAGCACTCCACTCAGCACCGCCAGCATACCCGCATACATGAAATACAACCCATCAGACTGCCCAACCTTTAAACCGTCCGCCGCCGGTGTTTATACTTACAAAGTGTATATGATCGGTCTTGACGGCACGGAACATAATGGCACGACGACTTTCACGGTCTCAGAAGTAGAAAACCCGCCCCTCATCATAGCCGGCAGAGAAATCGGTCTTAAGGAGATCGCAGTTGTTCTTATTGCTGGTCTCTCTGTCGCTTCTTCTATCGCCATGCTCACAGTCGCACACAAACACAAAAAACGTTATCGCAAACTCTTCGGCGGTCTCTTTGCCCTTCTCTTCGTGTCTCTCATATTCTACCCTGCTGCAACTGTCCAGGGTGCTGGTGTGTCTCTTGTCGACCTTGATGGCGGTATTGCGGATGTTGATAGTATCCGGTTTAATTATACGGATGGCGGCGTTGAACACGTGTTTAACTACAGTCTCATCTCTGATGTTCTGAAGGTGAAAGCTGCAGAGCCCGGAGCTGTAAACGTCTCCGACGACTTCCCTATGGGCACGTTCGGTTTTCTCCCAGACCAGCTCAACGACACCCTCCAAAACGCCTATGACAGCATATATCCCTACCTGAAAATGATCTTTGACGTGGTTTATCCTGTTATCGTTCGCATATATGGTTATATATATGATCCGTGGGAGTATCCCAACCTGCTTATTGGTACGAGTGTGATAGGTTCTTTCTCAGATCTCATAAAATACATAGGCGACACAATAGAACACTATGCCCAGGACCACAACCTCACACACGACTTTTACATAATGAATGTTACTCTCCCGTGGGTCGGATCCCTACCCATTGTTTATAATTGGTTCCCTCTTGAAACACTTTGTATTATCATGCTCATTTTTGCCCGTGCTGTTGAAACAATCGTCTCCGAGTTCTACACATGGGATGGCCTCCGAGTGGGAGACACGGTATATTATGACCCCGGAGCTGTTACTCTGATGCTGAATAATCTCACAGCACAGTTTAAAGTAGTGGTTCACGAGTGGACGGCTTTTGTCGGATATCGTGGAGGTAACGGCACACAGACAATCTTCAATAAACCCATCTGGCGCAACAACACCCTCTACGACTACAACGGGTTTTTCACAGAAGCCGGGACATATCTCTCCCTCGGACGCAACTCTTTCGGTTTTGATGTGTGGAAAACCACCACAGACCAGATCGGCGGAGACTTCAGCATGGTCCGGAACGGTCTTTTTGGCGTGATCTCCCTCCAGACTGCGGTCAATTGGTGGCTCTACTTCTTCCAGGGCGATTATACCGTTTATGTTGTTGACAAGAGTGGTAAGGCTGTGGACGGTGCGGTCGTAGAGGTCTCAGCTCTTGACCACGATTACACCAAAACAGCAACCACTA
>Ga0190313_1001639_pt1 | contig 11835 bp, 20 predicted proteins | sample 4870071011_MG_FD_169989 | JGI IMG/M metagenome (GOLD analysis project Ga0190313, IMG submission 169989) | Hydrothermal vent sediment bacterial communities from Southern Trench, Guaymas Basin, Mexico - 4870-07-10-11_MG | ecosystem: Environmental > Aquatic > Marine > Hydrothermal vents > Sediment ...
AGGTACTGTGAAGCCCCTGAAATGACGGGATTTTGATTACGCTTCAGTCCGGTCTCTCACGAATCACAATTTTTTTCCAAGGGTTGTCGAGTGAAAATTGACAACCCTTTATTTTTCTGACAACCATAGTTTAAAATCAATAACAGAAAGCTTTTCCAAATGACAACTATAAATGTATTCTCAGGATTTGACGGCATGGCAGGCGGACTTGTCTCCTTGAAAAAAGCAGGAATAAAAGTCAATAATTATTATGCTTCTGAAATCGACAAATACGCATCCGCCGTAGCCAAATTCAATCATCCAGAAATAAAACATTTGGGTGATATCAACAACATCGACGTTGGGGCCCTGAGGAAAATAGATTTGATTTTGGCCGGCCCACCTTGCCAAGGTTTTTCCTGTTCTGGAAGTCGGTTAGATTTTAAAGATCCTCGATCGCTTCTTTTTTTCAAAGCTATAGAAATTCTATGGGACATTCAGAAAAAAAATCCATCTGTAAAATTCCTGATTGAGAATGTTTCCTCAATGCGAAAAAATATTCGTGAACAATTAACGGAGCTCATCGGAGTTGAACCAATAGAAATTAATTCAAATCTTGTCAGTGCCCAAAATAGAAGCCGCTTGTATTGGACAAATATAAACGTGCCCGGGCAGCCAAAAGATAAAGGAATTTTCTTAAAAGATATCCTTGAATCTGATGTTGATGATAAGTATTATCTTCACAAGAATTCAATAGCAGGAAAACGCGCTTTGAAAAATTTGGTTGATAGCCTTCGTTATGATTTTGAAAAATCCCGGGCTGTAACTTCGGCCGGTGCCAGAAAATTTTCAGGATCAAACTCAACATGCTTAATCACCCAAACTCCTCGAGGAAAAAACAACGGAGGAATAAAAGCCATTGATGGAAAAACCCCTTCTCTCTCAAGTTCGTCATGGGTTGATAATAATCATCTATTTGAGATGATCCGTAAAAATGGAGATGAAAAAACATTTCTGAAACTCAGTAAAAAACTCAGAAGAAAACCAGACCAGGCGAAAGCAAGCACTTTGACTTGTGGTGCTAAATCGGGTGGTGATCATTCCGCAATGGATTATATTTTGTATAATGATTTTTCGTTCAGGAGGTTTACTCCTGTTGAGTGTGAGCGCCTTCAAACATTGTCGGATAATTACACGGAACAAGGTAGATTCAAACTTGGAAGAGAAACAAAAGCAGGTAGAGTTATAAAAGAAATTAGCAATTTTCAGCGCTACAAAATGACAGGAAACGGTTGGACTATCGACGCTATAGTTCATTTGCTATCGGGTTTGAATGCCAACTAAAAAACCAGACTACAATTCCCAGTCAAAAACAGCCATCATTCTTGGAGTCTCAAGACAAGCCGTCCAAAAACTCTGTAAAGGAAAATTCAAGCCAGCCTTAAACGAGAAAGGCAAAATCAATCTATGGCATCCAATAGTCCAGCAGCACAAAGAAGAACTAGAAGCCAAACGAACAGCAGTCAAGGCACCCACACCAGGCAAGCCAAGTAAAGCCAAACCATCTTACCAAACCAGCAACGAAAACTTTAATATAGAAATCACCTTCGAAGAGATCGAGAACCTTACAATCAAACAGGTAGTTGAACGATACGGCGGGATAGTAGGATTCAAAAACTATGTAGATGCTCTTGCAAAAATGTCTGATTGGAAGAACAAAGAACAAAAATATCTGACAGGAAGAAACAAACTGATTGAAAAGAATCCGGTTGCCGCTTCTCTTTTCTCGATCATCAATGTAGCATTCAAAAGAATCCTGGAATATCCGGAAACTGTCACAGATCAGTTGATTGCAATAGCACAAGGAAATAAAAAGACGGCCAGGATTGACGTTATTGAATTGCAGACCCAAACACTTTCCAAGATTTTGAAAAGTGTTAAGCGGGAGGTTGTGAGGGATTTAAAGAAGATTGATGATTAATCTAGGCAATCAATTGATTCAAAATCTCTTGTTGCCTCTTTGGCTCATCAATCTTTTCGATTGAAATATCGACAATATGGTCGAGCCAAAAACCCGAAAAACGACCGTTCATCACCTGAACTTTGTCAGCCCTTATTTTTGTTGACTCTTAGACTCGCCCATTTCGTCGAGTTTCAAAGCCGGCTTTCTTACATTTTCGTCGAATTCTATTAGTTCATATTTTTCAGACATATCCCTCAATTCTTCAGCCGTCCAAATATCACCACAACTGGCATCATTGGGAATCATCCAGACAACAGCGGGTTTTTTGTTGATCTCATGCACAGTCATTGCCGTATGTGTTGATAACGTAACCAGTATTATCAACAAAATAAATGCAATAACTTCGAGAATTCTTTTCTTTAAATCTTTTTTCATAATACCTCAAAAAGGGATTTCAAAATCACAGACAGGGCATACTCCGTTAGATTCAAAGCCAAAAGCGTGTTTTTTGCCACAGCCTGGACATTTTTGAACTTCTTTTTTCAGATCATCAAGAAAACCATTAACCTCAATTGCAATAACTTCGTAACTGGAATGCTACCAACCGCTCTCATCATCCCATTCGAGACCGTCCATTTCAGCAAATATATCACCACATTTTTTCAACAGTTCTATTTCTTTACTCATCCTTTCCCTCCTTAATTATTAATAACGAAAATCAGTCCAATGAATAATCTTTCCCTGGAAATCAGAACTGAACCATTTGAAAAAGTCTTCTACTGAATCAAAGCCGTCATTTTTGGCGAGTTGTTTTATAAAATTACTATTGTAAATATGATTTCCGCGCTGCGTAAATTTTATATTGTCGTCAACAATCACCTCAATCGCAGGTTGTTTTTCCAAAAAAGCATAATGTAAGATTTCTATCCGTTGAACAGAAACACAAACGCCCTCCTGAAAACAATTATAATTCTTAGTCCTGACCCCGGTTGCAAAATGAACAGGTCTACCCGCCACCCATCTTCCCCTTGAATCTTCCCGGATAGAATGGATTTTTTCACCCGAAAGTATTTTATCAGGGAATTGCTTTTTGAATGATAGAATCATTTCATCCTCTCCCCTGTAACCACTGCAAGCCTTTCGCAGTCACGAAAGTTTGAGCATTGACATGTTCGTTGCATGGGTTTTCTTTGACTTCAAAATACCCGCTTTCAATATAACGCTGATACGGTTCGTTGTTGTCTCTTAAAATATTCTCATTCCTCAGTTTTTCAAAAAGTCTGTTTCTGCCAGTGCCTAACATTTTCGCAACCTCGGCAACGGTATGCAGACCAGAAGAATCGCCAACTTTTTCATGAAAATAGATTGCTGGTTTTGCTTGTTCAAGCTGCCCGGCCTGTTGTTCGATTTTCAGGGCTTGATCAGCCGCGAGTTGCAGCGCTTCTGCGAATGTTGCGGGGAGTTTGGATTCTATTGATTTTAATTTATTATCTCTATCGATAAACCACTTTCTTATTTGTCGGCCTTTTTGATTTCTCTCTACCATCGAAAGTTCCTTAGCCATATCAATGGAGATATAAAATTCCTTGGATGGCCTGCCGCCGTTGCTTTTTGATAGAATTGTCAAAAAGTCTATTCCGAAAATGAACCCGTATGTTTCAATTCTACTTGTTATCCAGTTTGCAAATTCTTGTCTTGATTCCAAAAATTCATGAAGGTCACGGGCATTAACAGTCTCTTTTCCTTCCCTGTTTTCAATTTTAATCAACTCGGTTTTTGGAAGCTCTTGCGACCGTGCTAGGTTCTGATTTTGTTCATCATTTCTGCTGAAAATCGTCAATTGATCATTCACCCCAAAACCTCCTTATTTTTTTCATTATAAAGCTGGATAGCCTCTTCAAGGGCTTCATTTTTAGACTGTCCTTTGATGGCTGCGATTGCTTTCAACTTAAAAAAAGATGGCCTATCAACTGTGATTTGAGAATTTGACTTTCCTGTTGTGTTGTACTTTTTTTTATCTTCCATGGGTTCCTTTTTGTTAATGTTTGAGAAGTGTTAAATACAAGATGAACAACTTTTTTTAATCTGTCAACAAAAAAGTGTTGACAAAGTATTTTTTATCATTCAACCTTAAATCAGTTTTAAATATTAAACCAGTTTGGAGGAAAATGAACGAAAAAATAAGAGCACTTCAAAAGCAAATTGAAGCAGAAAGAGCATACATGGCAAGCTGCAACCATGATTATGCAGATCCCACAGACAACCCAGAAACAGTACGAGAACCCTATGGTTATAAAATGATTAAGCAGGGGAGCGATGTTTGGGGAGAGCCAGAGGGGTATAAAGATGTTGAAAAACCACGGTGGACAAAAATTTGCAAACTATGTGGTGAAGAAAAACATACCTACGAGCAGGAACCAGTGATTTCTGGGTATGTTCCGAAATTTAGTTAAGGCAGTTTTAAATTAACCTTAGCCCAAAGGAGCTTATGAAAGTGATCGGAAAAAAGAATAATTCAACATATATCTGTGAAGTTGATCACACAGAGCTTGAAAAGTATTTTAACCTTTACTTCAACAAATTGAAAAACCTGGATGTCGGGGAAGATGTTGATCTGGCAAAAGGGTATGATTACAGCGGAGAAATATGTTCAGCTTTAGAAAGTACGCGGGATTTTATTTCATCCAATAAAAAAATAGTTGAGGCAATTCTCAACGGTCTTTCAATCGAATCTATAATAAATCGCGGAGAAACTAAAACATGACAGTAGATTATATTAGAAGAACCGAAACTCTTTCAATCGAATGTGATCATTGCGGAAGCATTGATACATTCGAGGGTTCATTCCCGGAATGTGTTGAACAGGCAAAAGACCACGCCTGGATAATTTTCAAAGATGGTTTTAATTTTGTTCATTTCTGTGATTCAGAGTGCAGGAATGATTTTAAAGGGGGTAAAACATGAAACCAATACTATTTGAACCCGGCATGATCCCTGAGGCTGGAAAATGCTATTCAGGCATGTCAAACGATGATTATCACCATGTGTTCGTTGAGTGGTTTTCATCCAGTGATCTGAAAAACGCTTTACGGTCTGCCAGTTATTTTTGGCAGGAATACAAACGCAAAAAAGAACAGGAGAAAAAAGAATATAAAGTGGCATTTGAAAATGGATCGGCCTTTCACGATGCGCTTGAAAGTCTGATTGTGCATGATGATCTGAGACTGTTTGAGCAAAACACAGTGTCTTATGAGGGCACGGCACAAGCAAAGAAAAAATTTATGGACGCGAAATCAGACAACCCTGGGAAAAATGTTGTGCCAATTTCCATGTATGAAAATATTCCAATCATGGCAGAGAAGACAAAATCGGAGGCTGATGAACTGGATATTTTTGAAAGCGGGGAAGTCGAATTAGCTTTCTTTTGGATTGATCCCAGCACAGGGATTAAATTGAAGGTCAAAACTGACTATACCCGGTTTGATAATGCCGTTGTTGTTGATTTCAAGACAACCAAAAATCATCGAGAAAAAGAATTTTCAAAAGACCTGGCTAATTATGGCTATCATTTTTCAGCTGCAATGTATTTGGAGGGAATTAGACAGGTGACGGGGCTGGATATGGACTGGTTTTTTATTGCGACGAATAACACCGCGCCCTTTGAAGTCGCAATATATTATCTTGACGAGCTTTCCCTAAAAGAAGGCGCTTTTCTTCTCAGAAACGTTTTAAACGATCTTCACGCCCCCAAAAAGAAACCTGAATTTAAAAAAATCGGTGTTCCGATGTGGGCTATAACTCATTTTGATAAAGAGTATTAATATGGAAAAAGAAACAAAAGATCTTGCCACTCAGGAAACCATACAGCCGGAAAGAATTGTTGTTGTTGATAACAGCGAATTCAGCGCGTACCTGGACAGTGCAAAGTTTGACCATCTTTGGAGGGTGGCAAACGTTTTCTCCAGGTCTGATATCGTCCCGGATCAATACAGAGGCAAGCCTGAAAACTGTATGATATCACTTGCAATGGCCGTCAGAGTCGGCATTGATCCTATGATGATGATGCAAAATTCTTACATTGTTCATGGCAGGCCAGGCATTGAAGCAAAACTCGCAATTGCTCTGATTAATTCATCTGGAACTTTTGAAGGCCCACTTGAGTACAAATACTCAGGTAACGGGATGGAAAGGGCATGTACGGCCTATGCTACATCAAAAACAAATGGTGGAGTTTGCGAGCAAACAGTCACTATGAAAATTGCACAGGCAGAGGGCTGGTACGACAAAAAGGGGTCAAAATGGAAAACCATGCCTGATTTAATGTTAGCCTATCGTTCAGCTATGTTTTTAGCGCGCCTGTATTGCCCTGAAGTTTTGATGGGAATGCAGACCGCTGAAGAATTGCATGATGTTGGTGAGCTGAGCAATGCCGGGAAAAAACCTGCAAAGAGCAAGAAGAAGGAAAGCACAGCCATTGCCGACAAGTTCAAAAAGCAGGAATCAAAACCAGATGAAACCAAACAGGACGAAACCCCGGCTGAACAAGACGAAGAGCAACACAAAACCCCTGAAACATGGGTTGAAAAGCTGAAAGCCATAGTTGAAGACAAGGAGTACAAAGAATCAATCCAGGCAATCTTGAAAGAAAAAAGAACAACCCCGGAATCTCTCAGGACTGAAGACGAAGAGGTTGCAAGCATCGTTTATACAAAGATCATGGAACAAAAAGGGTTTGAAGAAGCTGAAATCAATGAACTGATAGATGAAAAAGAGGAGGAATATTTCTAATGACTGAAAAAATGCTGATTAAACCGGAGCAAATCAAGCCTGTTGATATATTTATTGATGGAAAATACCTGGAAATTCTGGATTTTATCAAATCTGAATCTTTGATTGAAAACCCAGAGGTTTCAACGGCAAAAGGACGGGCATTAATTAAGACGATGTCTGCGAAAGTGGCAAGTTCAAAAGTTTTCATCGAAAAAGCTGGGAAACAGCTTGCGGACAATGAAAGAAAAAAGATCGATGAAACATTATCTTCAATAAACGAATCCAGAAATTTTATCAAGGATTCGTTGGTATATTTGAAAGAAGAAATCCGGGAGCCTTTGACGGTCTGGGAAAATGAAAAGAAGGCAGTTGAAGAGGCTGAGGCGTTGAAAGATTTAATTGTCAAAGAGCATATTTTAGCCCTTGTGGATAACAAACTTTTTGATGATCAAAGATCAGTCCGACTGGAAAGAGAAAAACTTGAAAAAGACAGATTGCAGCTTGAAGCCGATGAAAAGGCCAGGGTAAAAGCTGAAGAGCAACAATCCGAAAAACAGGCTAAGGCACTCAGAGAAAAAGCAGAAGCCGAAGCCGAAGCCGAACGATTGAAGCAAAAAGCCATTGACGACGAAAAACAGGCGAAAATTGATCAGGACAAAGCCGTTGAAGACGAGCGAAAACGGGTCCAGGCTGAAGCAGACGCGAAAGAAAAGAAACGGCTTGAAGACGAGCGCAAAGTCAAAGAGGATGAAGCATTAAAAGCGGCTGATAAGGATCACAGGAAGAAAATCAACAATGAAATTCTTGATGATATGAATAAGATTCTTGCTGAAAAAGCTTTTGAAGAGATTCTTGACGTTTCCAAAACTCTGATTATTGCCATTGCACAGGGTAAGATTAGAAATCTTTTTATTAAATATTGATCAATTGGGGCGGTGGCAGGATTGGAATGCGGCCTGATATTAGCTCAAACATAATATTTAGTGCATATCCAGGTTCGAGGCCTGGACGCTCCACAAAAAAAAGGAAAATATGAAAAAAATAACGTTTTATGACACTGAAACAACAGGATTGCCTGAGTGGAAGATTCCCAGTGATGATGAAAAACAACCTCATCTTGTTTCACTTGCTGCCTTGCAATGCAATGCTGAAACAGGCGATATCATCCAGAGTTTCGACTTGATTATTAAGTCTGAGGGCTGGGAAAGCCACGAAAAAGCACTGGAAACTCACGGAATCACAAAAGAATATTCCATGGATGTTGGGGTATCTGAGCAACTGGCTGTTGAAATGTTGATTGATCTTTGCAGGAATTCTGTCAGAGTTTCGCACAATAGAACTTTTGACCAAGGGATTATCAGGATTGGATTGAAACGATACATGTCAGAGCAGATTCAAGAAAAGTGGGCGGAGAAAGATTCTCACAAATGCACAATGCTGATGTCAAAGCCTATTATGCAGCTCCCCATGGTTGGGCGTGGTGGAACTAAGAATCCAAACCTGACAGAAGCCTACAAACATTTCACAGGCAAAGACCTTAAAAACGCCCATTCCGCAATGCCTGACACAAAAGCCTGCATGGAGATTTATTTTTCTATGGTGCTTCAAGATTTAGAAAGTGATATTCCTTTCTGAGTTGATGAATATCTATAGGTGCCCTGTTTTGATGGGGTACCCTTCATATTACGGAGAAATAATTTGGACAAAATAACAACGCTTGAAATGGAACTACATTTAAAAGAGTTTTTGAATTTCAGGAAAAACATTGTTATCCCGAATGTGAGTTGGGGTATGTTTAGTCATGAATGTGATTTGATCAGGCTGACTCCATCCGGTTATTGCTCAGAAATTGAGATAAAAATCAGTTTGGCAGACCTTAAAAAAGACTCAAAAAAGCGGCATAATCATGTTGACGGCAATAGCTACAGAACCAATAAAATAAAATATTTGTATTTTGCGATTCCTGAATATCTGGAAAAACATATTAATCTAATTCCTGACAGGGCTGGTATTCTTATGCTGAGAGAAAGGAAGCGAGAATATTATTCAGATATTATATCAATTGAAGAAACGAGAAAACCAACACCGCAAAGCAATTATAAATTTTCAATTGAAGAAAGAATCCGCCTTCTCGAACTAATGTCAATGAGAATCTGGACACTTAAAAAGAAACTGTCTAAATTATTATGAGAACATGCAACCAAAACGGCTGTACTAAAAGAACGCACAGGGACACATACATGTGTAAACAGCATCTTAAAGAATACCGAGCAGCTTATTATTTGCGAACAAAAGATAAAGCAGCAACAAATTATAATAATCCATGCAGTCCGGGCGTAATAAGAAAAGAGTTGGAGGGCAAAAATCCGATCCAAGGAGGTTTATACCAGGATTGCACATTTGAACAAATACAGGCACTTCAAAACGGGGACGTAGAGCAATTGCGAAAAATGAAAACTACGGATATTGAACAGGCGAAAAAACTGAAACTCATGAATGAAAAGCGATTACGAAAAATGAAAATAAAAAGGAAAAAATGAGGGGCTGGAAAGAACTATACAAACACGCCGGGGATAGGCAGGAAAAACGATTTAATCCGAATAGTACAGAAATTACCGAAGCGACAGCAGATTATTTGAAATGTGGGGGGAGCATCAAAAAAGTTGAAGTTTCCAAAGAGAACCTGGTTGAAAATCCGGCGTGGGTTGAAAATCCAAGGCTATGGATGGGTAAACTCAAATAGTAAAATTTTGCGCTGAGACTGGAATAATCCTGATGGGTGAATTTTTATTATTTTTTTTAGCTGACAGGTGGGATTTTGCGTGCAATATATACAACATACTCAATATATCCAAATAATTAATATTATCAAGATAAATTTATGAAAATTACAAGAGACAATGCCACAAATGTTTTAAGCGATTTTTTTATCGATAAAGAAATCACTCAGAAGAAATTGGCATCGAAATCAAATATCAGCGAAAATACTGTTTGCGGAATCCTGGCAGGTAAAAAGCCGGACAGTTTAACTGTTAATAAAATCAATCGATATTTAAAAACTTTCCCGGAATAAAATGAGCCAAGGATATTTCAAGGTTGATAGATCAATCTTTGATAATCCTATTTGGAATTCAGAACCATTCACGAAGGCTCAGGCATGGGTTGACCTATTTGGAAAGGCCAACCATTCAGATGGTTATTTTTTCAAACGTGGGATTAAGATTGATGTGAAAAGAGGTCAAACAGGCAGATCTGAAAGAACTCTTTCTGATGATTGGAAATGGTCGAGAGGTAAAGTAAAACGGTTTTTAAACTGGCTTAAAAAAGAGGAAATGGTGGAACTAAAACAGAACCACAAAACAACAATAATAACTATTTGTAATTATGAAAGTTTCCAGGGTTCTAAAAATGATAGTAGTACCACAAACAGTACCACAAGTAGTACCACAGACGAGCCACAAACGAACCTAAACAATAATGTTAAGAATGTTAAAAAGAAAGAAATATACACACCTGCTTTTGAAAAATGGTTTGAAAGTTACCCTAAAAGAAATGGGAGAAAAGTAGGTAAAAATTTAGCTTTTCCTTTTTTTAAAAAGATATCACAAACAGATTGGATAGATTTAAAAATAGCTACACAGAATTATGCTCTTGAATGTAATGGGCTACCTAAAGATCCTGAAAGATTTTTGAAAAAAGACTTCTGGAAAGACTTCATAGGAAAAACAGAGCAGGAAAAATCAAAATCAATTGAACTTACAGAAGAGGAATTAAATGATACAAGCGACTAATGATATTCCACAAAACCTTGAAGCAGAAAGAGCAATACTTGGAAAATTACTTGAAGATAATTCTATACTGTCAGAAGTAGCAATATTGAAATCTGTGGATTTCTTCACTGAATCACATCAACACATTTTCAAAGCAATCCTTGAAATGGATAGCTTTGATGTGATTACGGTTGCGGATAAATTAAAAGCACGCGGAAAACTTGAAGATATCGGCGGAATTGGATACCTGGCAGAACTTGAGGCAGAAGCGCCGATGCAGGGTAATTTTGAATTCTATGCAAAAATGATAAAAGATGATTCATTGCTCAGAGAATTAATAAGTGGCTGTAATATAATCACAAAAGGCTGTAAAGACCCAGGTAAAAATGTTCAATCAGTTTTGGTTGATGCCGAAAAACTTTTAACTGAGCTTTCACAACAAAGTATCATAAAATCGTCTGTTCAAATAAAGGACTCAATTACAGAATATTTTATTGATCTTGAAAAAAGATCAGAATCCAAATCCAGTGTTGTTGGTTTGCCGACTGGAATATATAAACTCGATCAAATGTTGTCAGGGTTGATATCACCTGATTTAATAACGATTGCCGGTGCATCTGGAAGCGGAAAAACAGCACTTGCGTTGAATATGTTAACCGAGGCGGCAAAGAAAGGGCCTGTCAAGATATTTTCCAGAGAGATGAGCCATAAACAGTTATCTGGTAGACTGCTTAGTTCAGTCGGAAAAATAAACAATAGGGCTTTAAAAACAGGAAATCTAAACCAGGAACAATGGGGAAGATTATCCTCTGCGGCAGGCGAACTATCAGATATAAAATTCTCAATAGATGACAAAACGTCAAGCATTAATGAGGCTGTACATAAAACAAAACAAGAGTATAATAAAAATGGGCTTGTTTTAGCTGCTTTTGATTATGCTCAATTATTCGAATCCGAAGGACAGAACAGAGAAAAAGAAGTTGCTAATATTTCAGGAAAATTGAAAACACTGGCTATGGATTTAGATATTCCAATCATTTTATTAAGTCAATTAAACAGAAAAGTGGACGAAAGAAAAGAACACGAACCACAGTTATCAGATTTAAGAGAATCAGGAGCACTTGAGCATGATTCCGACATTGTTCTTTTAATCAACAGGCCAGATAAATATGAAAAAGATATAAAAAAACATACTGGAATAGTTGATATAATTATTGCAAAACACAGGAATGGGCCTACCGGAATGATTAAAGCTGGCTTTGAAGGAAAATTTACTAAATTTTATAACATAGCATAAAAAAAACGCTCGTAAACTACATGAAAAATACACAAAAGGATAGCACATGAACACAC
>Ga0190313_1001640_pt1 | contig 11833 bp, 19 predicted proteins | sample 4870071011_MG_FD_169989 | JGI IMG/M metagenome (GOLD analysis project Ga0190313, IMG submission 169989) | Hydrothermal vent sediment bacterial communities from Southern Trench, Guaymas Basin, Mexico - 4870-07-10-11_MG | ecosystem: Environmental > Aquatic > Marine > Hydrothermal vents > Sediment ...
GGTTAAAATTAACACACGATTTTAAATAATCTATTGTTTGATTAAAAACAAAACGACTGCAATCTGTCCAATTCTTAAATATTTTCTTCTGCTCCTTCGTCGGAGAAAGCCTTAGCAATTTTGTTTTTATAACTTCTAAGTCCATGCATTCTACAGGAGAACACATGGAGGATTGTAAGCAAATCTTGTGTAAGTTCGGTTTCTGGGGATAAATCAACTCTGTTAAGAACCACGACTTCTCCACCGCTTCTTTCAATAAGCCATTGGATAAGTTCAAATCCAAATCGTGCAAGTCTATCTTTGTAGGCAACCACAATCTTGAGCTTATTTCCTTCGCTTGCTGATTCCAGAATGGTTTTAAGTCCTTTTCTTTTAAAGTTGATCCCACTTCCAATATCCTTTATAATTTTTGCATCAGGAAATTTTGCCTGCATAAATTCAATTTGTCTTCGTAAATCATCTTTTTGTTTGTAAGATGAAACCCTACAATAACAAATTGTTTCAGCTTTTGTATTTTTCCCCAAATAATCATCTACATTATATCTTCTTTGTCCTGATGCCGATTTGATATATTTTATTTTACCTTCTTTTGCCCATTTTCTTAACGTATTAGGATGAACACCTAATATTTTTGCCGCTTTTCTTGTTACTATATATTCCATTTTTACCTCATTGTCAAGAAAATTAATATTTATTAATAAAATATATCAAATTGAATACTATCTATTAACCTCTTTAAAAGGTTTTTGATAGTCTGGTTTAATTATTTTCCATACCATATCTGAAATATCTTTTCCATCTAATAAATTAAAAAGTAATGATGGATATTGATATTTTTTTGCATAGAAAGCAAATTCTTTTCGATTCTTAACATTAAAGGATTTAAAGTAAAATAAATATTTGTCAATTATTTCTTGATGTTGTATTTTCAGATCATGTTTAGTTCTTTTAACCCAATTATAAAATTCATCGGGTACTTTTTCTAATAGTTCACCAAAATCTCTACCGTCTTTTAAATATTCCCAAATGGTTTTATTAGAAATTCCCGTTAAAATTCTATGTAACCTAACATAATCCTCAAATTTAATTTTAAATCGAAAACCATCATCAAATTTAATAACAAAACCTTCTTGATTTTCTAAATTTAAAGTCTTTAATTTTTTAAAATCTGAAAAACCATCAAATTTTTCAACAATAGGAAATCCAATATCCTCTAATGGTAAATCTCTTCCTGTATTATTATCTATAATGGCAAGTAGAAACAAATCAGAAATATTTCCATAATCGACAACTATCCTATTTTCCGGATATATTATTTCAAATAAATATGTTCTTTCTTTTTTGAATTTAACGTTAGGGTATTTAGTTCTTAAAATGTTATTTGCCATTTGTGCCTGCTCTGATTCAAAACTTCCCCTTGTAGCAATATAAATATCATCATTAATAAAATAAGAAATTCCAAGACTACCATCTAATTTATTAAAAATTTCAAAATTCCCATCGGGAATAATTTCTAATTCTTCATAATTAAAGAATTTTTTAAAAGGACGAGAAACAATATTATAATCTGAGTCAAGAATTAACCCTCTTGTTTGTAATGTAATTTCATTCCAAAATTGTTCATATTGAGTTTTTGCAGTATAATTATAGATATATAAATCCTCAGACGGATGTTTCCTTTTTGATATATATCCACTATCAACCATCTTTTTTAACTGAGATATATTCATTTTTTCTCCTATAAGCATTTAAAATGATTGATTTTATTAATTTTTTATCTTTGTGATTTGTTGGATTTAATTCTTCTAATTCTCTTTTTATTTTGCTGAGATTGTAAGAAATTAATTCTTTAATACGATTGAAGTCATAATCTCCATTTTTAATTTTAAGTAACACTTCTGCCGAAGATAAAGGATATTGAATCTTTCCTGTTGTTATCAGTTCTTCCATTTGAAATAATGCTCTCATAGCATGAGATAATGCTTTCCAATCAACTCCTTTGTTTTGCCTTGCTAATTCTGCCCGTTCCCCATAACCAGAGATAATTCTTTCTAATCTATTAAGAAATTCAGAGATTTTAATGTTCCCCTGATGAACTTTTCCACACAGGACTAAACTTTCAATATCGTTAATTTCTTTAGTGAAACAATAAGATTTATCATAGTAATTTCTGATAATATGCCTCAAAGCAACTGAAAGTTTATCTTCTTCTCTGAAGATATTAAATTTAAACAGATATTTAGTATGTTTATAAACTTCTTTAATTTTATGTAACCGGCTACCTTTTATTCCATATTTCTTAGCTTGTCCAAGGGCATATCCAAAATAGGCATTGCAATCCTTAATGTTATATAATTTGTCATGGTTGTGAAAAATAATTTCCATTATAGGAGTTCCATATAAAACCATATTTGGATATGTTGCAGAATATAATAAATCTAAAGCATTTATTTCACCTTTCTGAACCAACTGTAAAAAATATTGTAATGACCAAAGTTGAATATCCAAATCGTTTTGGGTGTTTCTGGCATCTTTGTTTCCTGACGAATAATTTAAACTTTTAGAAGCATTCCCAAGAAAACACTGTTCTTTACTTGGAAGGAAAATTCCTTTTAAATCTAAGTCAGAATTTTCTGTGTTTGTTCCATAAAGATGACTTCCAAATTTACATAAATATAAAAGTTCAACTTTATTTTGTTCACATAATCTTTTTGCTTTATGAAGTCCAATATATGTTTTCACTTTCTTATCCACTTCTTTTCCAAGATGATTAAAATCAAAAGACATTGTTTCATCTACCCATAAAGTATCCAATTCTTTTATGCCACCCTTTTCTAACTTTAAAATATCTGATTTTTTCATTTTTCACATCCTTGTTTTAAATAATCTTCATATTCTTTTTCTAACCCTCTTTCAACATCAAAATCATATTCTCTATCTGCCCCAGTTTCTGCCCAAAGAATATTTAATTCCTCTTCATTAATTTCACACCATTCATCAAAATTCAACATATCTGCCCCTTTTTTCTTTTATTATAGCAAAAAATTTTCTTAATCTTGAAAATATTCTTGTATTTTATTTTTTATTGATTCCGCTTCTGGTTCTTTATTTTTTATCATTTCTTTAATCGAATATGAAATAATATCAGAAAAGGGGATAATTTTCTTTTTTTCATTCTCTCTCATCTTTCCTATTAAATCATTAATACCATTCATAATATCAGAGGATACTTCTTTTACTTTTTCCTCATCTTTAAACACACCCTTTTCAATAGGAATATGAAAAGCATTAATTCCTTTAACCCCACTCTTATCAATATCAATTACATACACATGGGGATTATGTTGTTTCTGATCTTTTTTTGTTCTGGTTACACTTCCTGCATTAATTAAAATTTTGCCATTATTCTTTTCTACAAATTCCTGATGATTGTCTCCTGATAGAATTAATTTATAATCATGTTCCCTGAGTAAATGAAAAGCTCTTTTACATTCTGTTTTCCCTTCCAGTATAGAATTTTCTTGTATTACCATTTCATGTGTAATTAAAACATCTGCCTTTCCATAATAATTTTCTCCCCATGTGTTACCCCAAAAGGAAATACCATCAATTTTAATATAACCAAAAAAGGTTACCAATCCTGTTGAAATTAAAATTCCCAATGGAGTATTAATAAAATCAGGATTATGAAAGTGCATATCATGTTGCCCTGCTATTACATAAATTTTAATCTTGTATTTTTTTATCAAATCTATTAATCTATTAATTAAAAAGTAAGGCTCTTTAGGAGAATCAAAAACATCTCCTGCAATAAAGAGAATTCCACCATTCTCTTTTGCTGTCTGAAAAATAAATTCTAATTTCCTAAACTGGGTTTCAATAAAATCATCTTTCCTGCAACTGGGTTTTCTTGCCATTAAATGTAAATCTGATATTGAACAAAATCTCATTTTTTATCCCCCTAAAGCTTGTTTCCGCATAATGGGCATACTTCTACCTCTCTATAAAAATCGTCAATATCCTTTTGCCTCTTCTGAATATCAATCTTTTGTAAGATGTTTTTAATTTTGTTTTCCTTGTTTATAAAACCTAACAATTCCCTTTTTGTGTCTTTCAATTCTACACTCTCATTAAACAGTCTTACAAGGGAATTTAAGGTACTTTCACATTCAGGTATATGGTAGTACTCATTTTGTTTTAAAACTCCTTTTTGATACCTTTCTGCAAGCGTTTTCAAATCAGATTTGGTTTTTATTAAAGATAATCTTTTTTGCTCTTGCTCTTGAATCCAATTTTGCATATTATGACACTCTTCCAAACCGGAAATATCAATTTCATTAATCTGGCAAGTAATGTTTAAATGTTTCTCAAGTAAACATTTTAATTCTTTTTGCCTATCATGAATAACTATTTTTCTATTCTGATTTTTCTTTATATAATTGAAATCATCTTTCGCATCTTTAACCCATGCTATACCTTTTATTTTTTCTTTTGTTTCCTGAATTTCCTTTTTTTTATTTTTCAACAAAGTCTTATTTCTTCTTACATCATCATTGGATTTTTTTAGAATTATATTCATTTCATCTAACCCAACAACTTTATTAAAATATTTGCCCACTTCACCTGGGGATTTATCTAATAAGAAAAATTGTTCTTTTTGTTTTTGGATATTTACAGGAAGCATATTTATTAGATTTTTAACCTGATCAGGAACATTTGTTCTTAAGGCCTCATATTTTTTTCCATTAACTATATATCCATCAAAACTTTTTCCTTTTTTTCTTATTACTGTACCTTCAGGAAAATCTATTTCTATTTCCATATTTTCTTTTGGTTTCATAAAATGAGAAAGAAAAGCATTTCCTTGTGGTTTATTTTCAATAACCTTATATATAGCTTTTAAAATAGCGGATTTACCGCAATTAGAAATCCCAGTAATAACATTAATACCTTCAGATAATTCCAATTCTGTATTTTTATGAGATTGGAAATTCTTTATTTTTATTTTTATTTTTTGTTTTAATTTCATTTTTATCTCCTTTATTAAACATAATTTTTCATTTCAAATATTTTGCCTCCATATTGAACTGTTTAAACAATTTCTCTAATTTTTTAGTAAGCTTCCCTGATTTTGGAAATTGTAATGGTTTTCTTTTTGGATATTTTTTTTGATATTCTTTGTTTAGTTTTTTGAAACAGTTTTTTTGTAATTTGCGTGGCTTGGGTGCTTCAGAAGGGTGAATATATATGGTTTGTTGTGCAGATAAATATTTGGATATGTTAATTAAAACTTCAGGAAGATTTTTTTTTGATATTCCATATCTAATGGAATTGTTTTCTATTTTAGCAAGGAAAACATTGCAATTAGAACAAATAACCCCTCTACACCTTCCTGTTCCATGTATTCTCTTTGTATGATCATGGTCAAGGGTTGGTCTTTCTACTTTTCTATTACAAATAGGGCATAACCCCTTCTGTTGTTTTAGCAATTTCTCCCGGATTTTCTTTATATCCTTTTGCTTTAACTGAATAAGATTATACCCCATTTTGCTTTACCTATTTTATCTCTCCAGCCATTGTTCTAATCCATCATTAACCTCCTTCTGAACATCATTTCGTATTTCTACAAGCTTTTTTTCAAGTTCCCAATCCTTAACATCCTCTTCAATCTCACATGAGATAAGAACTGGTTCATAATCTGATTCCTGAATTGTTTTCTGACATTTAATAATAACTTTCATAAATTTCTCCTGATTTTTAAAATTTTGATTTACGTTTAGGTTTAATCTTCTCTTCTTGTTTTTGCCATTCTTCTTCAACTAAATCTTGTAATTCTTCCTCCAGAGAATTACTTTCTATAAATTCAATTATACTTGCTCTATCTGTTTTTCCTTCATATGGAATACTAAAACAAGACAAATCCTCTTCTGTTAATTTCTTTTTAGGACCAAAATACCAATCTAACATAGAAGAAATATCATCTAACCCATAAAAGAAAAGAATAGTAAATGTAGCTTTTCTATACGGAAGGGCAACCTTACTTCTCTTTACATCTGCCTCTACTTTTACACTATATGTTAATTTCCTTCCTTTTACTGTCTTATCTATCTTTTCAATTTGGCGAAACCAACAAACTTGATGAGTATAAAAATCAAGGGCTTTTCCTCCAGTTCTTACTTTCTTTGCACCAAATGTAACCCCTATTTTATCTCTTGTTTGAGAAAGAATCATAAGAGTTACATCTTTCCCTTCCATAGCTGTACATATAGACGGAAAAAAAACTTGTGTTCCATACTTTTGTTTAGCAAGATTATATCCATCTTTACTTTTTTTATCTTTATTAGCAGATTCTACAAAATTTTCATAGTTTTCCTCTGTCTTTAAAGCATCCCAAGAATCGATAACATAAAGAAGAGACGTTCCTTCTTTTAAATTTAAAACCCTACGTGAAAAATCTCTTCCTGTTTCTTCAATAAAAGGAATATTAATCCATTCTACTCCATTGTAAAAGGCTGGCTTATACATAGTTAAGATAGGAAAATCCATAACAGTTTCTACATTGTTATAAACCACTTGAACCTCTTTAACCTTAGGGAAATTAATAGATTCATTTCCTTCCATACCATAATAAAATCTGGCACAAGCCTCAAGAGCTGCAAGAGTTTTCCCTGTACTCCCATCTCCAACAATATTTACAATTCGTCCTCTTGCCCAACCACCATTTTTACCTTTACCTGACAAAGCAAGATTTAATATGGTACTCCCCGATGTGATAAATTCAACAGGGGTCTCTTTTTTCTTTGTTGAATTTATCACATCTTTAATGTCTTTAGTTGTATTATTAATTAAATTATCCATAATTGATATTGATACCGATTATTGTTTAAATATTCATCAACAACAAATTTTAAACTTTCATGTACAATCCTTCCTTTTGCCCAACCACCATCTTTGCCTTTGCCTGACAAGGCAAGATTTAAAGTAGTATTTCCTGATGTGGTAAACTTGACAGGGTTTTCTTTTTGCTTTATTGAATTTATCACATCTTTAATGTCTTTAATTATATCTTCAAATATATTATCCATAATTGTTACCTATTATTATCTAAATATTCATCAACAACAAATTTTAAATCCTCGTCATCATATTTTTCAAGATCGTCTCCAAATTCCTCATCTAAAGGAACATCATAACTTTCAATAAATGCTTTTAATTCCTCCCTACTCATAGTCTCGGTATCAGGGACATCATTTGATGTTTTAGAAACATTATTTCTTTCTGTTGTTTTTTCTGTTGTTTCTTCTTTCTTTTTGTTTCTATTTTTTCTCCTTTCTTTAAGTGTATTATTTACAGATTTTTCTCCACTTTCCTCTTTTGGTAAAGAAGAATCCTGAAAATCTTTATAGATTTCATCATAAGAAGGAACATATAAAATCTCATCTAAAATATATGCATCATCAAGATATTCCTCCAGATCATAATCTCTGTCAACAAAACGATGTCCTGTATACGTTGGATATGTATCTTTCCCAACCTTTTTTGAACCAATTGAAAATGCTATTGTTTTACCATCTGTTGTTTCAAGAGCAAAATCAATATAAGGGTCAACATCTTCCATACCCGCCCTGATTGGTTTTTTCATAATAGGTTCAAGTAATTTTCCCATAAAATGGTATGAAACATCAAAAACCTGTACTCCTTTGTCTCTTTCTTTTTCAGAATCTTGAACTATGACATTATATAATTCTCTTTTTTTAGGAAAGAAAACCTTATAATCATCAAAATCCATCCCTTCCTGTTTCATTTTTGCAGCATGTTCACAAATAGGACATCTTCTATCTTCCCAACCCGGAATAGTTCTTGGGCAAACATATGTTTTTTCATCAATCCCAACTCTGTAATGAACACCGTATGAAAACATGTATGTTCCATCTTCTCTTGCTTCAGGCGAATCATTCTTTCCGGCAAAATAAGGGACAACGTCAATCATATGTTGACCTTCTTTTGGTTTCCATCTTTGTATTTTTAAATCTCCTTTAAAAACACCAGAACCACCCTGTGCTTCTTCTTCTTGTTTTTTTAACCTTCTCCTAATTCCCCTTGCAAATTTACTTTTGGCCATTGTTTTTCTCCTTTGTTATATTATTTTCTTCCATGTTTAAAAAATCTTGTTTTGTCTTAAAAAAACCATAAAAAATTAATCTAAATATTATGTATATTGCTGTAATTAACAATATAAAGCATAATATTGTTAAAAAAGCAAAAATAATATTATCCATGTTTTTTTTGCCTCCTTTCTTTCAACGTTGTTCCACCTCTTTTTATAGGAGGGCTTTCTTCCAATTCAGAATAAAACCCTCCTATTTGTAATTTAATTGCATCTGCTATCCCTGATTTCTTATGAGATAAACTAACCAAAGCAGCTCTGTATATTTCAAGATCATTAATGGTTTTAGCAAGCTCATTTACCTTTTCTTCTGTTTGTTCTGCTAAATCTTCCTGAAGTTGAATAAAATCAGGATTGGTAACAATAACAGAATTAATAGAGGCCTCTGTAAATTTCTTTATCCCAAACATCTTTTGAAACTTTTCAGGATTTCCTCTAATCTCCAAATCCATGTTTGCTCTTGCCTGATCAATTTTCAATTTCGCTTCTGCTTTAAAGAGTTTTAATTGTTCCTCTTTCTTAAATTTATCTTCAGAAGCATTAGCAAACTTCTTAGCATACTTAAAATACAAGTTAGGAAAATCCTTGCATTCTGTATGCAGTGAATATAAATTTATTTCCAAATCCTTTTCAAAATTTCCCATAATTCAATCCGATTGTAAAAGGTTAATATTTATTAACGATTATTGACACCATCAACATTAAGTATTCTCACTTAACTCCAATGTCCGTTTAAGGTCTCGCTCAATCCAATCACGACCATAATTTAAAAGATTCTTAGCAAAATTAATGCCCCTATCTAATGATTTTATCCATGAGCAGCAATCAAAATCTTGCCGTTTCTACCATCATCATAGTAAACTTTTCTGGTTTTATGAACAACAGCATGAAAAACAATCAAGTAACTCCAAACTGCCATTGGTCCTGTTAAAGTAACCTCTTCAGGATCAATTTTAAAATTGTTAATATTCCTTCCAACAATATTAATTGCTTCATTTACAGGTGTCGTAAGATTTAACCTTCCGGCAACTTCTTCAATTTCACAATCTTTGTACAATTCTTTGTTTTTAAGACTCAAATCAATAATCATTTTTTTATCCTCCATTTTATTTTTTTTACAAAGACTAATTACCAATTAATCTTTTTTTCTTTTATTATAACAAAAAATTCTCTTAAAATGACTTCTTATTTTTATTAATATCCTTATTAATATTTTTAATCATATTATTTATTGTATTTTGATTTATTGCAACAAAAGACAAAGCATCACTTGATGACATTCCTGCATTTACAGCTTTCTGGTGAACATTCAAATTTAATTCTGCTATAAAATTATTTAAATGTTCAAGGTAAGGTTTTATCTCCTTTGAATAAGAATGAATAATCATCATTAGCTTTTTAAAAACTGGTTTATATTCTTCTGCATTTAACAATCCGTGTAAAATCTGTTCTATTATTTCTTTTTCCATAATATCTCTCTTGAAAAATTCTTTTTATATTTATTTTTACCAATAACAGCAAGTCTGTCTGCTCTTTCATTACCGGCAATCCCTGAATGTCCCTTTACATGAATTAAACTTAATCTTTTTACAATTTTCAAACCCCTTACTTTTTTAATTCTTTCTCTTGTTACTTGGATTATTCTCTTATTTTTAACAATATTCCAATTAAAATTTTCTAAAGCACCAATACTGTACTGGGAATCAGAAAACAGTTTAATTTCTGTCTGTTCTTTTGAGAATTTAATCCGATTAAATAAAAATGTTATTGCCACTTTGATTGCTGATAATTCAGCAAAATTATTTGTCTTTTTTCCTATATATCTTGAAATTTCATGATTTATTTCCCCTTCAAAAAATACCCCAATTCCTGCATCCCCAGGATTATCAGTACATGCTCCATCAGTGTAAATATGAATTTTTTTCATAAAATTGCCTCAATCGGCATATATTCAATCTCAATTTCAGCTTCTATAATCATGTCTTGTGCTGTTTCAAAATTAGTTCCCCATCTTTTTAATTGGTCTTTAGTTGGTTTTATTGCAACTATTCTTTCTATCCCAGATTGAATTATAAGAGAAGTACAATTAGAACAAGGCGGCATAGGGTACACATATATTTCACACCCCGAAAGTTTTCTTTTTGCAAATAAAATAGCATTAACTTCAGCATGTATTACCCTTCTATATTTTTCTTCTCTATCATCATAAAATGCAATATTATCTTCTACGTATTGTGGAAATCCATTAAATCCAATAGAAATTACTCTTTTGCCTTTTGTTATAACTGCCCCACATTTTGTTGATGGGTCTTTACTCCATGTGGAAACCAGTCGAGCCATTTTCATAAACCTGATATCCCATTTGCCAAATTCCATAATTCCTCCTTTATATTTTTATTATTAATTTCCTCTCCTAAACATAACCAGCCAGGAGTTTGTTTACGAGCAAATAGCTCAACTCTTGGTAAATCTCCAAAAAGTTTAACAATCAAATCTCTAACTTCATCAGGTTTTTGACTGTGATTTTTTCTTAAAGCACACACCTTTTCAGAAAGATTGTTTTTTTGCTTGTATTTTTGCATTGTCCCTTTTGTACCAAAAAGAACATACTCATAATTTCCCATTGTCCAAGGCCCAATATTTTGACATGTCTTCCAATTCTTTGTCATTTTTTCCCAAACAAAAATAATTTTAATAGGTCTAAATCCCCAACTCCGCATCACTTTATATGCATCTTCCCCAAATGCTGAAGTAAACCATAAAAAACAACAAGCATCCTTTTCTGTTATTTGTTCTACAGGTAATTTGCAAATTTCTTCTGTAGTCATAGAAAAATAATGTTCTGAAAGTTTTTTAATTTGTCTTCCAGTTGAATTATTCAACCGTGTTTTGCTCCCATATTTCCAGGGAGGATCTGAATATATAATCCTAAATTTTTCTATTTTATTTTCCGGAACTCCCAATTCCATTATTTCCTCTTGAAGTGTTTCTAATCTCATTAGTCTCTGTATATCTACTAAGATTTACAGGGATAGTCAACAATTGTGCAATCCGATCACCTTCTTGAATCTCATAAACTTTGTATCCAAAATTTCTTAAAAGAACTCTGATTATCCCCGTATATCCTGAATCAATAACCCCTGCATTACAACATTCAATATCATGCTTTAAAGCCAAACTACTCCTACCTTTTATTATTCCAACAAAACCAGGTGGAATGGTAATATGTAAATGGGTATTAATAATTGTTTTTCCCATAGAAGGAATAAAAGCATTATAAGGGCATCTAATATCCAATCCTGCATCATTCTTATATTTCTTTGTAAGATTTTCATTCTGGAAAGGAATATGGTCATTCATCATTTTCATCATTTTTCTTCTTCTCCAATTTTTTTGTAAAAATAAACAATCTTAAACCCCTCTTGTTTTTTTTCTTTTACAATCCTATTAAAATCATCTTTTGCAACTTCTTCTTCTGATTTCTTCTTATTCTTTATCTCTTGTTTAAAATAAGTGTTTTCTGTTATTGATACTGGATTTTCCCCTTCTATTCCCCATGTTTTTAATAAAGTATTTCCTTTTAAGATTAAATTAATGAATTCTTCCTTTCCTTCTTCATTTATTTTTTCTAATCTCATAAACATAATTTCTCCGATTGTAAAAGGT
>Ga0190313_1001641_pt1 | contig 11832 bp, 11 predicted proteins | sample 4870071011_MG_FD_169989 | JGI IMG/M metagenome (GOLD analysis project Ga0190313, IMG submission 169989) | Hydrothermal vent sediment bacterial communities from Southern Trench, Guaymas Basin, Mexico - 4870-07-10-11_MG | ecosystem: Environmental > Aquatic > Marine > Hydrothermal vents > Sediment ...
GGGATAAGATGGTCACGCCAGTAAACTCCTCAATGCTCATAGAGGAAATTTCCAAAAAAATAGGATTTGAAATTCATTACTGTCCGATAGGGCCGCCGGAAATGGCCGAAGCCGTGAGGGCAACGGGGGCAAAATACTCTTACGAGGAAACCGGAAAGTACATGTTTCCTCCGCACACCCTCTGGGGAGATGCCATGCTCACCGCCCTCTTTCTGCTGAAAAATCTGGATGAACGCCCTTTGTCAAAAGTTGTGGAAAAATATCCGAGATACTATCAGATTAAGGAAGGGGTTGAATGCGAGAATCCAATCAAAAGAAAGGTTATGGATGCTGTTAGGGAAAATATGGACAAATTCGGCGAAGTTGGAGAAATAAAGGATGTGATCACGATTGATGGAATAAAAATAATATACGAAGATTCTTGGCTTCTGATAAGGCCCTCGGGAACCGAGCCGCTAATAAGAGTTTTCTCGGATTCACGCAATGAAGAGAAGGCTAAAAAACTCGTGGATTTCGGCGTGAATTTTGTAAAGGAAATAATGATAAAATTATAAAAATATGTGAACACTGCTCGCCTTGAACACGGCATAAATTTCGCTGTTCTTTTTCACAGAAAGCATATCAGCGGATTGTCTGGTTATCAGAGAACTCAAAGATAAATCTCCGCATTTCAAATAAACCCGCATAACCTCTCCGAAGTCCTCAATATCCACGACCCTGCATTTTAATACATTCCTGGCACTCGTTTGTATTGGGGATGGGGATAGAACGATATCCTCGGGTCTTATTCCGAAGACCACATTCCCGCTGATTTTTGCGGCGGAATATATTTCCGTATTTCCCACCTTTATCTTCGTTAAGTTTCCTATATATTCTGCAAAGCCCTCCATTATGTTTTCCATCCCTACGAACTTCGCTATTTGCGTATTTGCCGGCTTGGCAAAAACTTCTTCTCTGCTTCCCACCTGCAAAATTTTCCCGGAGAATATGACTGCCACTCGCTTCGCCAGATAAGCGGCTTCCTCGCGATCGTGGGTTACATGCACGATGGTTACTCCCATATCGTTCAACTTCTTGAACATTTTTTGAAACGATTTCCTCATTTCCTGGTGGAGGGAACTCAAAGGCTCGTCGAGAAGAAGAATTTTTGGGTTAATTGCCAGCGCCCTTGCCAATGCGACTCTTTGCTTTTCACCGCCGCTCAAACTGCGGGGATATCTATCCAGAATGTTTTCTATTTCAAATATTTCCGCAACCTCCCTAACCCTCGCCTCCCTTTCCTTCCTCCCTATTTTTCTCATAATTAACCCATACTCTATATTCTCCCTGACCGTCAAGTGTGGGAAGAGAACGAAATCTTGGTAGACCATGGCGATTCCTCTGCGGTTGGGCGGAAGGTTGGTTATGTCCTTTCCTTCGAGAACTATTTTTCCTTTTTTTAGAGGGTAAAAGCCCATTACGGTTTCCAGAAGAACAGTTTTGCCCGAACCCGTTGGCCCGAGAATGACGAAGTAATCCCCCTTTTTAATTTCAATACTTATAGGACCAAGATGAAAGTTCGGCAGGGCAACTTCAACATTTTCAATCTTCAGCATTCTTCTCCCTCCCGAGTAGTCTTACAGTCACGAACACCGATAGTGTGATTAAAAGCAAGAGGGCCGTTGCTGGAAGAGCTTTATCAAGGCCGTACTGCGTATAAAGGTAGTATATGTAGGTGGATGCGACCATCGGATAGTAGGCGATTATTATTATGGCGCCGAACTCGCTCATACCCCTCGCCCAGGCGAGGAGGGAAGAGGATAAAATAATCCTTTTAATCTGTGGAATGGTTATCGTGAATATGGCTTTTGTTCTGCTCGCTCCCAAACTCATGGCGACAAGTTCCTGCCTGAAATCCACTTTTCTAATGCCTTCCCTAATCCCGTTGGCTATTATGGGAAAGGATACGAAGAGCATGGCTATGATTGTCCCTGGAAGAGCGTAATAAAAAATAATTCCTGCGTTTTCAAGGGGTTTTCCTATGCTTCCCGAAGGCCCGTAAATCAATAGGAGCATTATGCCCGCAACTATGTGCGGAATTATAACTGGAAGGTCTATTATCGCTTCAATTATTTCTTTCCCGGGAAATCTGTGCCTCGCGAGTACATAGGATACGGGCAAAGCCAAAATTATTGCTATTACAGTTGCAATAAAAGAAGCCACGAATCCTGTAAAAATCGCCTTGATTAGCGCAGAATCCTGGAAACTCTCCGCTATATTCGCGTTTACGAAAAGATTCACAACAGGTGCGATTATAAAGAATACGGCCAAACTGGCGGATAGAAAAAATAAAGCGTAGGTTCTTACCCACCCTTCGCTTTCCCTTAGAATTTCAACGAAATATATTGATAGGGTGATGAGAGATGGTAAAAGAAGAATGGGGTAAAAGGGAGAGAAAAATGCAAGTATGGCGGAGGACAACCCAAAAAGAATTTTCTTCTTTGAAAAGTTGAGAGCAAAAGCCAAAACCACGGAGATTGAGAAAAGCCAGGGAGATATCGCGGCGCATATGAGCGAGAAAATGAAGGAAAAAATAATTCTTGCCTTCATATCTCTACCTCTCTATGTGCAGGGGATTCATTCCACAATCTACCAGAATTTTTTTACCTTCTTCACTCATCAAATAGTCATAGAATTTTTCGGCCATTTCCCTGTTCTGCGCGTTGTTTGAAATGGTAATAGCGTACATTATCGCATCCCCTTTTATTTCGCTACCATCCGCCAGAACTATTTTTATTTTTGAATAAACATCTCGCAGGGAGGAGTTTCCAAGATTTATATAATCTGGAAGTTCTATGTAAGAAAGATTGTGCTGGATTGCCACGCTTTTGTATTCAAAGGCGTAATCTATCGCTCCCACCTCAAGGTCGGATAAGAGTTCAACGGATTTCGGCTTAATGTATATTCTGCTGTTTTCCTTCACGAGAGAAGGGTCATCCGCCACATGGATTGTAGTATTGCCTACATCCTCACACAACACATTAAGATTTCTTTCTATAACATCCGAAAACAGGGAATCGTTGTAGTATATATCTGAGAGTTTGAACAGCATTATTGAGCGATAACCGCACGGGTCTTGGTTTGGTGAGGAAATTCCTATTTTTACATCCTCTTTTTTCAGTATATCCCGCCAATTTGAAGAGTTTATTTCGTTGGAGTATTTGCTTTTGTTTGTATACGCAATCACCAGTTCGTTGGATGCGAATATTGTGTAAGAATCCGCGTATTCAGGAACTATGTATTCTTCCATAACATTGTAATCCGCAACCGCCAGAATATCCGCTTTTTCACCCAGTTCCACAATCTTTCTGGCCATGGCAACGCTTCCACCCGCCTCTAGGTAAACTGTGCATCCGTAAATTTTCTCAAAATTTTCCGATATTTTTTTAAATGGAACGGCCAAACTACCGGCGCAGAAAACAACAATTTTTTCTTTATTAGCAGTGAGATAATAAATAGCCGTGGAAATAACCAATACAACTATGATACCTGCAATAACAATTTTTTTGGACATCGTTATGTCTAAATGAGCATATCGTATAAAAAAATTGTGGTAGAAATTACTATCCTTCTCCGCGCTTTCCAGATATTCCGATAAATATTAAGATCATAGCCACGGTGGCTATCAGAACGATGAGAATATAGGTTATTTCGTTAACCGCGCTGGTTATTTTATCCACGGTGCTATCAATCAAGGTGGATGAATAGTATGCTGCTACGGTTATATCCGATGAACCCTGCTCTACGGTTACATTCACCACGAAAGTAATTTTATCCCCCGGATTCATGTGCACGGTGCTCAGAGGAGTACCGTTAGGATAGTAAATCCTCGTCGCCCACCCGGCGGAGGAATCCGCTGTTATTGTAATATCTGCGGGCACATTGCCCGTGTATGTGAAGTTATGCACCAGTTCCACATATGGTTTATCCGTGGTTATATCGTACTGGCCTTCCATAACTCCGCTCAACTGAGGAACGAATACCCTTATCTCCTTATCCTGGTTGGCTGATACATTCGTTTCAACATAAACCACAGCATAATCTCCAAAATCTTTCTGGTAGATTTTCTCGTAACTCTGCGTTGTGTTGGAATACGCAGCGTAGCTGTAACCGCTCTCCATGTAGAATTTCAATCTTATGTACGGGAAGGATTTTGATGCCCGATTGTGTATTACAGCCCTCAAATCGTTGGTGGTTCCGTCGTTTGAGCCCAAGAACTCTATGGTGGTAAGTGGGTTTCCATCTGAATCAGTTATATCTTCATACTTGTACAGATAATGTTCATAACCGCTGGGAGTTACATGAACCAAGCAGAAGTGATAACTTCCTTCTATATCAGGCACGATCCAATCTACGGCGTTATGCGCTCCTCCGCCACCAGTCAGCAGGGTGGGTATTGAATTTGGCTGGGGAGAGTACGAGGAACTAACTGAAGAGCCGTTGATGTAGGTGTAGTAGAAGGAATAATTGTGAACATGGCCAACTATCAAATAATCCACACCGTACTGAAGGAATGTGTTCATTATTTCCAAGGCGTCTGTTTCGTTGAAAAACTCATCGTTATCTCCATGGTCTCCGTCGGGTTTATTTTCTATATTCAATGAATATATATTAAGTTTTCGTGGATATCCATGAAAATCTCTTTTTCTCCTCGCTTATTCTGGCCAAGTAATCTTTCTTGCTTATATTTCCGCTCAAAAATTCCTTATCAAGATTGCGTAGAATATCTTTGAACTCTTCCCGCGCTTTTCTGATAAAATTCTTCTCTAGGGAAAGGAGGGAGTTGTATAACCATTCGCCAAGTGATGTTAGGTTATAAACTATTCTCGGCTTTCTTCCTATAACCCAGTATTTTTCAATTATGCCATAGCGGTACAATTCCCGTAGATGTTTATCCACCCCCTGCCTAGTTATTTTCATTTCCCTCGCAATATCCTCAGGATGATTAATGCCGTTTTTTATGAGCTCTATTATCTTTCTTTTCTCCTTGCTGCTCAACCTATGAATGATTTCCATACTATCAACAATGCGGTTGATTATTTTAACTTTTTGGTTGAACCATTCTCTGGTAGAGTATACGAGGAAAAACTGAATTTTTCAAGAAATTTTTATATTTTTCGGTTACATTACTGTGTGCGGTGATAAATATGGATAAGAAAATGAAGAAAAAACTTGACGAAATGCTGGAAAAAGGAGAGATAACCGAGGAGCTGTACAGGGAGATACTTTCCCGCTTGGAAGAGGAAGAAGATAGAAAGGAAGAGCAGAAGGATGAGAAGGAAGAAGAGGAAGATAAATGGGCATTTACCGAAGCCCTTAAAGTTGGAGGCGCAGTATCTTTCAACTCTTCTCTGAAAACAGAAATATTCAGAGTTGGAGGAAGCGCATCTGTAAGCGGAGATTTGATTGCGGAGGAAGTTTCTGTAGGCGGAGCGCTTAAAGTAATCGGAAAGATAAAAGCAGAAAGGATAAAAGTGGGCGGATCCATGATGTGCAGGGAAATATATTCCGAATTATTCAGCATCGGTGGCTCAGCGAAGGTAGATGAGAAAATATCCGCCGAAGTTGTAAGAGTGGGTGGCGCCGTAAAAACCAAGGATATTGAAGCGGAAGTGGTTGAAATTGGCGGTGCGGTTAATGCTGAGAAAATACGCGCTGAGAAAATTTCTATTAAATTAGGCGGTAAATCGGAAGTGGGAACAATGGAGGCGGAGATTATTGAAGTAAAACAAACAAGAGGATTTCTCGGCAGAGAAAAAGGAAAACTCGTGGCGGATGAAATAAAGGGCTTTGTTATAACCATAGAGGGAACAAAAGCGAAAAGAGTAATAGGTAAAAGGGCAATGGGTTTCTCCGGAAAGGGAAGCAAAGTGATTATAGGGAAAAACTGCGAAGTGGATTATGTGGAAGGGAGAGAAATAGAGATTCATCCTAGCGCCAAAGTAAAGGAAAAGAAAATATTGGAAGAATCAGAGTGAAGAAATATGACGGTAGAAGCGAAATCTGGCTAAGAAATATCAAACTAAATTTTTATTTTATATGCAAATACATCCAAATCTCCGTATTTCACAAACTTTTTCTCAAAATTTTCGAAATAGTATTCAAAAGTTCGGTGGGGAGTTATAACCACGAAAATTTTATCCTCCATATTCAACAGTCTTTCTGCAAAATTTCTGTAAAGCTGGATTGTTTTTTTGAGGGATGATGACCTTATTCCGTATGGTGGATTGGTTACTATATAATCCGCGGTTTCAACTTCCTAGGCATTTAAGGCGTTATCTACCCTACATCTCACTAAATTTTCAACACCCGCCGCGATAATACACTTTCTGCAACCTTCTATATGTTTTGGAGATACATCCACTCCGTATATTTTCGCTTTTGTTTCTTTCACTTTTTTAAGCAGTTTCTCTCTAACCTCTTCTACATCTACATTTTGAAAAACCTTTAAATTTTTGTACAAAAACTCGTTCCTCCTTATATTCGGTGGAATTTTTTTGGCAATGTACGCAGCCTCTATCAATATGGTTCCCGAGCCGCAGAACGGGTCGCATAGTATTCTATTTTTCTTCCATCCGCTCCACATAATCATCGCGGCGGCTATCGTGCTCCTTAAGGGGGCATGGTGCTGATAAACCCTGTAATCCCTTCGGTGGAGACTATCGCCCGTCGTATCTATTCCAATTAAAAAATAATCGTTTTGCACCCAGCATTTAATAGATACATCTGGCTCTTCAAGATTCACCTTCAACCTATGCCCGGTATCCTCCATATATGATTCTATGACCGCCTGACCTACATATCTGTTCACATCCATGCTCGTAAAATCGTGCTCACCTTCTCTGTTCGTTCTGACTTCAAACGTTTTGTCGGGAGATAGCCATTGGGTATAATCTAAATTTTTCGCTATTCTGTATATTTCTTCTATATCCGAAAATTTCTGGTGTGCCAGGAGAATACATATCCTGTGGATAGTTCTCGAGGAAAAGTTCATTGAAACTATATCTTCCTCATTAAAACCATCTGCGATTATCTTTCCTTTCAGAATATCAATAACTTTTCCCCCAAAGGATTCTATCTCCTTTGCCGCAATATCCTCAAATCCGTGGGTGGTTGTGCAGAGTACTCTCACAATCTGAGTATGTATGCAAAAGTTAAAAAATTTTTCAGAGATTGATATAGAGTAAGTAGGCGCCTATTCCTATGGGAACAATTCCAAGCAACGGAGCCACTTTATTCCAGTATTTTTCTATGAATTTTTCTGCATTCCTTTTCTCGCTCTACCTTATTCTTGGCAGCTCTCTATCTCTATATCCTTAGTATCCCCATATACCCCTAATCTTCTTATCAATTATACAAGCACCACCACTCCGGTGTTTTCCAAAACCTTTATATAGAAGAACTACCTAACCCGCTCCGAGGTGATGTGAAATGCTAGCGGGACAAGTACCCGTACTCATATTAAAAGAAGGTACTGAGAGGCGCACTGGAAGAGAGGCTCAGAAAAATAATATACAGGCGGCGAAGGCAATAGCGGATGCAGTCCGCACAACGCTCGGCCCCAAGGGAATGGATAAGATGCTTGTGGATAGCCTGGGAGACGTTGTAATCACGAATGATGGTGCGACGATTCTCAAGGAGGTTGATGTCCAGCATCCTGCCGCCAAAATGATGGTTGAAGCCGCTAAAGCACAGGACAGCGAGGTAGGAGATGGAACAACCAGCGTTGTTGTACTCGCCGGAGAACTTCTCAAACAGGCGGAGGAACTAATAAATCAGAATGTTCATCCAACTGTGATTTCTGTGGGGTATAAGATTGCAAGCAATAAAGCGAGGGAAATACTTGAAAAACTTGCGAAGAAGATAAAGAAAGATGATGACGAATTTCTTAAAGAGGTCGCCATGACAGCGATGACAGGAAAAAATGTTGGCGATAAGGAGTATCTGGCGGAACTTGCCGTAAAGGCCGTGAAGATGATTATGGAGGAAGTTGACGGCAAAATCGTGGCGGATATAGACAATATAAAGGTTGAGAAGAAGCAGGGCGGCGGAATAAGAGATACCGAACTCATCGAGGGAATAGTGATAGATAAGGAGAGGGTGCATCCGAGGATGCCCGTAGTTGTCAAAAACGCGAAAATCGCCCTGATAAACAGAGGACTTGAGGTAAAGAAGACAGAGATAACCGCAAAGGTTCAGATAACTTCCCCCGAACAAATGCAGCAGATTCTGAAGGAGGAGGAAAACGAGATAAGGAGACTCGTGGAGAAAATAAAGAACAGCGGTGCGAATGTGGTATTCTGTCAGAAGGGTATAGATGACCTCGCGCAGCATTTCCTGGCGAAGGAAGGGATATACGCTGTGCGCAGGGTTAAGAAGAGCGATATGGAAAAACTGGCAAAGGCAACAGGTGCGAAAATAGTTACCAATCTCGATGACTTGAGCGAGGATGATCTGGGTTATGCGGAAGTGGTTGAGGAGCGCAAGATAGGCGAGGATAAGATGACCTTCGTCATGGGCTGCAAGAATCCGAAGGCAGTTAGCATACTAATCAGGGGAGGTACGGAGCATGTTGTGGCAGAGGTTGAACGCGCCCTACACGATGCTCTGAAAGTAGTTGCAGTGACCCTTGAGGATGGTTGTGTGGTTCCGGGCGGAGGCGCCACGGAGATTGAAGTTGCCCTTCAATTAAAGAAATTCGCCCCGAGCGTCGGAGGAAGGGAGCAACTTGCCATAGAGAAATTCGCTGAGGCGCTGGAGATAATACCGAGAAGTCTGGCGGAGAACGCCGGTTTGGATGCGATAGATACAGTGCTCGAACTGAAAGCCTACCACGAAAAGGGCAAGAAAACCTATGGCTTGGATGTTTTTGAGGGAAAAGTTGCGGACATGGCAAAGAAAAAAGTGTGGGAACCGCTCCGCGTGAAGGTACATGCCATAGAAGGCGCCACGGAAGTAGCAAATATGATACTGAGGATAGACGATGTAATCGCTGCGAAGCCGAAGACTACTGAGAAGGAGAAAGGGAAGGGCGGCCCAGGCGGAATGCCCGGAGGCGGTGAATTCGGAGGATTCTAAATTTTTAATGCCCTCTTTTTTCACTTTTGGGCATTCCACGCATTCCCTCAAAGAAATTAAAAAGATTCTGGATTACTATCTTCTTGATTATTTAGTGGATGTTCGCAGGTTTCCAGTTAGCGGGAGGAGCCTGTGGTTATCCAAGGAAAGTTTAGAGGAGTATTTTGGGAAGAAGTATGTTTATCTTGGAAAATACCTCGGCGGTTACAGAAAAGGAGGGTACGAAAAGCATATGGAAACAGAGGAATTTAAGAGCGGGATAAAGGAACTCTTGAATCTTGAGGGAAGAGTGGGGATAATGTGCTCCGAAAAATTATGGTTCAGATGCCACAGGAGATACATTGCGGATTATCTTGCAAAAATGGGTCATGTGGTAATTCATATTATAGATTTCAGAGAATACATCCATCCATCATTCCCTCTTACACCAATTCCCAAGAATTTTTTTGAGAGAGATGCAGAAATTGTAGCTCGGGAACTCCTCGGAAAAATTTTAGTAAGAAAGATAGGCAAAACTATTCTGGCGGGAAGAATCGTGGAGACGGAAGCGTACTACGGAAAAGGAGATCCCGCTTCCCGCGCAAAACATGGAAAGAAAGAGTACAACAAAGCGATGTGGTTACCGGGAGGACATATATTCGTCTATATGGTCCATGCAAACTGGATGCTTAATATAACCACGGATGGCGATGAAGCGCAGGCGGTTTTGATAAGATCTCTGGAACCTCTCGTGGGGATTAAGAGGATGAAGATGCACAGAGGAGTTGAGAATATCAGGGAACTATGCCGCGGTCCGGGAAAACTGAGCAGGGCGATGGCGATAACTTCGGATATGAATTCCAAACCTTTGGAAGAGAAAACGGGGCTATGGATTACCCATGCAGAATTTTCGGGAAGTATTGAGAGAAGCGGTAGAATAGGTGTTAAGGAGGATATGGAAGTTCCTATGAGATTTTTCGTGAAAGATTCTCCATTCGTTTCAAAAATATTCTATCGTAAATTATCATAAAGTTATTATTTTTACGATTCGTAAAGCAAAATTTTTATATCGTAAATCATATAGGTATATCATGGAGGTTAGTGAAGTACTGAAGTATCTGAGAAAAGGAGAAAACGAGCGTGTTGAATTCAAAAAGAAAATAACCAACGATTTTGGCGAGGAAATATGCGCATTGGCAAATGCGGATGGAGGTATAATCTTTGTTGGAGTGGATGATTACGGGAATATAATTGGGTGCAATGCAAAAAAGGATAAAGAAAAAATAACTTCAATAATTCTAAATATAGTTCCTCCTCCGAAGGTATCGTTTGATACTGTTAGGCTGAACGATAAAGAAATATTGATTGTTAAAGTAGAGAAATCAAGCAATCTGTGTACCATAGGCGGAATCGCGTATATTCGCGTTGGAACGAGTAAAAGACCTTTATCCTTGGCGGAGATAGTGGCACTGGGTGCAGAATACGCCATAACTCCCGTAGATACTCACCCAACAGATGTTCCTGCATCCGAAATTTCTTCCGAACTCTGGGACGAATTCCTCAGAAAAAGGGCGGAGAGAGGATATACATATTCAGGAAAAGATTTAAAAAGAAAGTTAGGCATAGTTAGAGATAAAAACGGCAAGTCGTATCTTACACTTGCAGGTCTATTGTTTTTCTATAATACCCCACAGGAATTTTTGCCCCACACGTATGTGAGAGTAAATACTCCCGAAGGGTGGATTAGAGTGGATGGAGCAATATGGAAAATTCCCGAAAAAATAATAAACATTTATCTTAAATACACGCCAAAAAAATACGAATTTGTTGGTGTAGAGAGGAAGGATATTTACCCGATACCTATAAGAGCTTTGAGAGAAGCAATAGTGAACGCCCTCGTTCATCGGAATTATACTATATATTCCGAAGTATTTGTGAGTATACTTCCCCATAGGGTAACAATCAAAAATCCGGGCAGTTTTCCGCCAGGAACATCCCCAGATGACCCGAGACCAATTCCAAGAAATCCCACACTCTACGAACTTATGTTTGAAGTAGGTTTGGTTGAGAGACAGGGAAGCGGAATTGAAATGATGAAAAATCTGTGCAGACAATCAAATGTAAATCTTAAAATAATTAGCAAGGGAATGTTTACAACAGTTGAATTTGAATATTCAATAACAGAAATACTTGATCCAACAGAGAAAAAAATACTGGAAATACTTGAAGAAAATGAATTGAGCAGTTCGGAGATAGCAGAAATCATAAATTTATCCAAGCCGACTGTACTCAAAAAAATACAGAAACTCCAATCCTTAGGATTGGTTGAAGTTGTGGGTAAGGGACCAAAAAGAAGGTATCGTAAATTATCGTAAATCATCTATTTTTACGATTCGTAAAGCATGATGGGGCTAAAGTAAACTATTTAAAAGTTGCCACATTTTGACCAAGAATTCTTACATAATAGAGTGCATAATGACAACCATAAAGCGAAATCTTTATATATGTCTATGTTAATATCTATATCGCCCAAAAACCATCTGGAGGTGTGAGAAAAGATGGAGAACTGGAAGAAGGCGCTTGTCGTGGTCGCCTTCTTGGCGACCATCGGCGGTTTAGTGGCGACACAGTATATGAGCATGAAGGCAAGTGTGCAGATAACAATTGATGCAAAGGGTGCCTATGTAATCTTTGCTGGCGTTGATAAAACAGTCAGTATAGGAGGTACGACATACT
>Ga0190313_1001642_pt1 | contig 11828 bp, 9 predicted proteins | sample 4870071011_MG_FD_169989 | JGI IMG/M metagenome (GOLD analysis project Ga0190313, IMG submission 169989) | Hydrothermal vent sediment bacterial communities from Southern Trench, Guaymas Basin, Mexico - 4870-07-10-11_MG | ecosystem: Environmental > Aquatic > Marine > Hydrothermal vents > Sediment ...
ATGTATCAACATTATCGGCCTTAACGCCCGGATACCATAGTGCTACAGGCACCGGATCACCGCTATGAGCCTTTAAACTAGGTGGTGTAGCATGATCGGCTGTAACAAGTATTGCTGTATCACTCGGCACTTCTTCAAGGAATGGCTTTACAAAGTACTTATCAATATCCTCAATCCTCCTCTTCTTAAGCTCAAAATCTCCGTCATGACCTGGTTCATCAGGTCCCTTAAGATGCACATATACGATATTGTATTTCCTAAGAAGCTTTAGCGTTACATCAAGTCTAACCCTATAATCCTTACCTGGATCACTTGTTGGAGGAGGAACCTCCTCTACATAAGCACCTAGTGCACGGCCAATACCCAGTTCAACAGGCATTTCAGCTACTAAAGCAAATGATAAGCCATATTTCTTAGGCAACGGATCCGCTTTAGGCAATCGATCACCAGCATCCCTCAACAATAAGGCATTGGCTGGTAAGAGACCTCTTTCCCTCCTAGCCTTATTAACAGGGTGTTCATCGAGTATTTCAACTACTTTCTTAGAGAATATGTTTGCTAGCTCAGCTGTTACCCAGGCCTCCATGGTATTATCTAATGGCTCGATCTCCTTTAGAACAGGTTCATATGTTTTAACAGCAATACTGATCAATCCCTTCCTTATATATGCTGGATCACTATTACCTACATTAGCTGATAAACGATGCTCGCGGCTACCAATAATAACGACTGCACGATGCCCAATAGTTGCTTTAACACGAGCGTAACCACCGTATTTTCCAAGTTCCATATTATCAATTGTTTTAGCAAGTTCATGTGCCTCCTCCGTAGCTAATGACCTGCCGACACGTCTATCAATAAGCTTTAGTGTCCTTGGTTCAACAGTTGCAAAATTAGCTCTAAAGGCAACTTCATATCCTTCTCGAAACTCTAGGCCAGCTCCGAGGGCTTCCAATGGGCCACGTCCAGTATAGTACTTATGTGGATCATATCCCAGGATCGATAATACTGCAGCATCACTTTCCGGTGCAACGTCTTTAGCAATGGGATACATTAATCCACATACCCCATTTCTAGCAATAGTATCTAAGCCAGGCTTATGTGCTTTCTCAAGAGTAGTTATGGGATCCTTGAGCGAGTCAGCTACTCCATCAAGTACTAGATATAGTAAATGTTTAGCCAAATTCTATCCACCCATGGTCGTTCTCTAGAGGTTAGAGAACAGGATTCATTTAATTAAAGTCTATCGCTAGATCTTTATACCTGTAAACTCCATGGTCTTATTAACTAGTTCCTCTATCTTCAAGACTCCCCGAACAAGTTCTTTCCTAACAATCTTTAAATCACGTACTTCAACAAACGCTGTTGTAGGAGATGCATGTATGTTAAATTCCTTGAAGGTATTGCTTGCTGATCTTGATTTACATTGTTTTGCAAACCATTCACACAATATAATAATATACTCTATACCTTCAAGATCTTTTCCGATGGTCTCTATAAATGGATACCAGAATAGATCATATATTCTACAAGCAGCACATTTCGTATTATCAAAATAGATAATATAATATCCATTCTTATAAGGCTTGAATCCATCCCCATCTTTATCTATGAGGATCCATTCCCTCGATGCCCTATCATAGCGATAAATTCCATGGGGACTCCCAACCTTAACTATTTTCGTTCTATAAACTTTCACAGTCTTCTCGCCCCTACTCTTACTAATGATTTTCCATGTGATCTTGTCTAAGAGTCTTTTAAGCTCACTATTCTCCTCAACCATTTTGCATCATTAGAAGAATATTGAGGTAGAGTATAATATTAATTGCTTAATACTTAAATTATAAAGTGATGCAGTAAAGAATATGCTTCATTAAAGACAAGTGTATTGATAAACCAGGTGTATAAAAGCATGAATAATATTGATAGACTAATAGATCGATTTGTAATGGAGGTTAGTTACGGTAGAAGTGTTGATTGGTATTTAGTTAAATTATCAAGTATAGCCTATGAAATAGAAGACCTCTGTAAATACGGTGTATGTGATTCATTAGAATTATTTAATGAGTTTATTAATAATGAACGTGTTTTAAGAGTACTTGAGCCATTATCCTGCTTCAAAGAAGAAGTAGTAAATATGATTAATAGCAATCCTAGATTTAAGATACTTAGAAAATACGTTAAAATCATAGAGTCTACTCTAACGACTCTTATTTGTAAAGAAGCTAAGGAATTAGAGATCATGCCCCGGCCAGCTACATGGGTTATTGAGGAAAAAATAGAGAAACAATTACCTAGAAAACCTATTAAAAAAATTATGATTGGTAAACCTAGATGGGATATAGAGAAAACTATTACATACATTGTCATTGCAATCTTCATCATTGGAGTGATCCTTGTCATATATTCTCTAATTAAATAGTTCTTGGATCAACTAGTAATGTTTTTATCTAAATATACATCTCCATAGATACTATGGGTAATAAACCCGCGATACTGGTGTAGACATTGATCATATACGCAGTAATTGCATCAGCAATATCATTCATAATAGCATTCATAGGTATAAGTTGGTGGATAGATGTAGGTAATAGATTTGGTTTTAAAGGTAGGGATATGAATAAGCCCTATGAAACCTATGCTGTTGAAGCGGGAGGTGTATGGGTATCTTTTGGAGCTAGCTTTGGATTACTAGTAGTTATTGCCATCCATAGATACCTTAATGGAGAATATTATTTCTTACCCGAACTTATGAGCCTAGCACTACTACTATTTATGGCAAGTTTCCTTGGCTTTCTAGACGATCTATTAGGTTGGAAGAAAGGATTGAAAGTTTGGCAAAGAGTAATATTTATGGGTCCATTAGCTCTGCCAATGGTTGTTATAAAAGCTGGTGTATCGACAATATCTATACCTTTCATAGGAGCTATAAATTTAGGCTTATTATATCCCTTGATCCTTGTACCAGTAGGTATCCTCGGCGCTAGCAATGCCTTTAATATGATCGCTGGATATAACGGGCTCGAAGCAGGCATGGGCCTTGTATTGATGATATTTACATTCATATTCACATGGATCAAAGGCCTGGAACACGTTGCATATGCCAGCTTAGTAATGGCATTTGCATTGGTTGCTTTCCTAATATATAATTGGTATCCAGCAAAAATATTTCCAGGAAACAGCTTAACATATGGTTTTGGAGCATATTATGCCAGCTTAGTAATACTAGGTAATTTCGAGAAATTCGGTGTACTCATGTTTACACTTTACTTTATTGAATTCCTACTATTCATACGTGGATTAAAGCATGGAGTATACAAAGAGAATTTTGGGAAAGTGAATCCAGACGGCTCACTCGAGCCCCCATATGATAGAGTCTATAGCGTGACTCATCTCACGATAAAATTATTGAAAAAGATTAGGGGTAAAGCTTATGAGAGATCCGTTACAATCACAATAATAATTATCCAGATAATAATATCGATCATATCATTGAGTCTTACATTGAGTGGAACGGTATGAGTGTATTATGTCTCATTTCTAGAAATTACTCTCTCCTATAAACTCTATATAGTTCTAACAACCTTCTTGACAGGATAAAGGCTATAGATCTTGGTAACACTATTGATATAGCTATAATGGCTAACATTATTATTGATAAACTTGATCTCGTAAATATAAACTTGTAAATTATGAATAAGATGACATCAGCAAATATGAGACAACCAATTGTCTGCATAAGTCTTATTCTTATAGTTGACATTTTAATATCAAGTAGATCAGCTACTCTACCAATATATGTACCTAGATCATATGCATTAAATAGCATGAATAATCCTCCCAAGATATTTACTAGGACTAACAATATTCCTACAGCTAGAAACTGTCTAGGCATATTCTTTTCTTCTAATTCAATAGTTTTAATTTCTTCATTAACTTGCATTAGAAAATTAAAGTATAAATATATAAATCCTATCAATACAATTCCTATTATTATAAAGAACACTGAATATGAGGTTTACAACCTCATACCCATAGTACTCGATACCTTCATTATTTGAAGATGAATCTGAATATATGCCACTATAGATACTGGGAGAGAAGTTACAACGTATAAGAAGAGAATCCATAGAGTCTTTTGAACATTCCTAACATTATCTCTAAACACAAGATCTTAATTATTTCTAATCCCACTTTTTACACACCATAAAATCTCTTTTCCATTTACTATAAGTAATACATAGTATTTATATTATCATAGAGATACATGCATGGGTAAAATAGCAATTATTAATTGATTAGAGGTCTAGGTAATTAGCAATCTAAAGAACTTAAATAAAGATCGGTAAGAATAGTACTGGCTTAATATCCTTTTTAATACATAGATATATCTTAAAATAGTATGTGAATAGAATAGTATGATGATTATGGGGATACATTTGAAAATTACTGATACAAGAACTTTGCTTAAAGCATTAGGATATACTTTTGTCTATGAGGTAAGAAAGAAAATAGAGCCTAATAGAGTTAATATCAAGTTTGAAGATTTATTTAAGGAATTCCGTGAAAACAATCTATGGATATCGAAAAAAGAATTATTTGAGCATCAATATAAAGCATTTATTGAATTAATTAATGGTAAAAACATTATTTTGCGATCTGGTACTGGTTCAGGCAAGACTGAGGCTTGGATACTATATTTTCTAGAAAAGGCTAGGGAAGGAGTATTTAGAGCTCTTGCCGTATATCCTACTTTAGCTCTAGCAAATGATCAGATTCGAAGAATAACTGTTTATTGTAAAGCCTTAAAAATAGGTGTTCTACAATTAGATGCTCCTACACGGGATAAGCTTAGGAAAAAGATTGGCTTGAGAGGTATTCGGGAAAGAGTTGGTATGTCTAGTCTGATCATTACTAATCCGGCATATCTTCTTATGGAGCTTAAAAGATTCTTCTTAAGACAACATGATAGCTTATTAGAGCCATTTCTCTCAAACCTAGATCTTATTGTTATTGATGAACTCGATTTTTATGGACCGAGAAGCCTTGCTTTGCTTATGGCAATGCTTGAATTATTATCGCTAATAAATAAGAAGCTACAAGTTGTACTACTAACTGCGACGCTTGCTAATCCCGACGAGCTCGGCAATTATTTAGAGAAGCTTACTGGTAGAAAATATGTTGTTATAGAGGGTAGGCCGTTCCATGTTGAAAACCATACTATTATTGTCCTAGGCAAGAATCTTGAGAGTGTATGGAGAATTATTAGGGGTTTGAAAATGGAACTGGTTGGAAGAGAAGGCATAGATCATGATATAATTAGAGCACTAGATGATTACAAGTTCTTCCAGAAGAATGCTTATCGTGTACTAGCTTATTTAGAGGCACTGGGGTATAGTGTACCAAGTATATCAGTGGATTATACGGAGATCATTGGGAAATACCTTGATGAAGATGGAGTAACTATTGTATTCACGAAAAGTATTGCCAAGGCAGAAGAGATAGCTAAGAGGCTTAAGACAAAATTCTCTAGCCATAAAGACTCTATAGCGTCTCATCATCACTTAGTACCAAAGCATGTAAGAGAGGAAATCGAGGAAGGTGCTCGAACAGGCAGAATAAAAGTTATTGTAAGTCCACGTACTCTTACACAAGGAATTGATATTGGTACTGTAATACGTGTTGTTCATATAGGTTTACCTGAAGACGTAAGAGAATATCTTCAGCGAGAAGGACGTAAGGGGCGGAGGGAAGAGATACCTTTTACCGAGTCAATTATACTTCCAAGTAGTCGATGGGATTGGGAATTACTGTCGAAAGGCATTGATGCCCTTAAGAAATGGCTTAACCTACCTCTTGAGAAGACGATTATTAATCCCAATAATCTATATATCAAGTTATTTACTGGCATAGTTAAACTACTTTCTCCCTGGCTTAGATCAGAACTAGATAAACTTGAAAGAGAGGCTTTACATAAAGCCAATGTATTGAGGAATGGAGATATAGATCGTAGAAGACTTAAAAGAATATGGGATCGAATGGGCTTCTATGAATTCGCGCCACCATATGGTATTAAACGATACCTTGAGACAGATGAAGGATTAAAACCGCTTGAACCCGTAGGCCACTGCGATCTTGTGGAGAAGTTTCAAATAGGCTGCATCGACTATAGTAGTGATGCATTAGTCACTGGTCATAGAGCTATACATAAGGGAAGGACTGTAACAGCTATCTATGAAAAACCCGTATGGAGTATACGGTTCTGGGAAGACGAGGCCCTTGCTGAAGCCTATGAAGAATACTTAGATATTAAACACCGATGGATGGAAGAGCCTAGTCTCATAAAGGATCTTATGCGGGGCAAGATATTTACTGATGTGTATTGCGTCGTCTATCCTCCGAGGAAAGGCTTTGGCCAATACATTAAGGTCCCTAATAGAGTTGTATGGATTGTATCAAGTGAAAGGCCAAGGATATTCCAGATAGGAAGTAAGCATATTGTTAGCCATGATAGGAAGCTCATATATGTTCCTACACCCGTTCATGGAGAGTATCGCGATTATACATACGGGTATCTATATGAAGTTGATGAAAGACTAGATCCGGGATTATTAAGACTGGGGCTGGCATATACAATGATTGTTTTACGGAGATTATATGGAATACCATTTGAAACAATACTCTATGGTGTTGAAACCGTTGGAGATAAAAAATTCTTTGAAATACACGAACCGGAATCAGCAGGGATAATCGATTTACTAGATTGGCTTGATGTCAGGAGGAGTATTGAAAAGTATGAACCAGATGAATTAGATACTATATTGCTTAGCCAAATAGATGATCTTGCCTACTCATACTTTTTATCAAACAATCTTGACTGGGATCCAGTAAAGGAGTATGCATTAATGATTGTTGATTATATCTTGAGCCGTGAGAAAATAGTATTAGAGATCATGGGTAGACTTAAAGCCATACCTAGGCCTAGTCCTGGTTTAAAAATTATATCTTTAGACTCATTCGTTGAAATAATTGATCGAGGAGACGTATTTACGTTACCGATGAAACTTATAGCTCTAGCATATTATGATGGAGAAAATATAGTATCATATGTAGATATGATTCCACATTTACCGGGTACAAGGCCTTCCGATGAACTAAGGGATTTTGAGAATAAAATCGAGGACCTAATTTATTATGGAGAATATAAACTGATCGTTCCAACCAAGGATTTAGCTGATGCTTTAGAAAAAATTGGTTTAAGAAAACTACCTAGACTCATTAAATCTAGATCTATCGGGATAATGCCATTGCTTTCTAGCAAAGGCTACCATAGTATTTCTATGAATGACATTGAAGAATTGATGAAGCTTATTGTTCCAAATACTGAAATAGTATACATTGACACTATTCATAGGATTATATCTAGAATAAGGGATAAGGGATATACTAAACTACTTGAGGGGGAAAAGAATCTAATCCAGAACTATATTAAGACACGTACTATCATGAACTATATTCTTTACCTGGTTGCAAACCAATAACTTTAAGATTATCTCTTCCCTATTCAAAATATAATTATATGTACTTTAGGAGAAGAGACTATTAGGTGTAAAAGTAGTGGATGAATAAGGAGGTGTCTAGGTAATGCTATTGATTACTAGGAATCTCAGTGTATGTGTTGAAGATAAGGAGATCGTTCATGATACAAATATTTCTATAGATAAAGGAGAACTACATATTATCATGGGTCCTAATGGAAGTGGTAAATCAACTCTATTAGCTGCTATTATGGGTCTACCCCATACAAGAGTATGTAGTGGAACCATATTATTTGATGGTATAGACGTAACTAGTATGCCTAGTTATGAAAGAGCTAAATTAGGTATAGGATTAGCTCATCAAAATCCACCCGAGATCAAGGGCGTTAAATTTAATGAAATAGCTAAGGCTATAATTAAGAGATGTGGTTGTAGTGATTATAGTATGATGGCACGTATACTTAAGGTAGATAATTTATTGCATAGAGACTTATTTGCAGGATTTAGTGGTGGTGAGAAGAAAAGAGCAGAATTATTTCTAGTAATGCTTCAATCACCTAAGCTCGCTCTTCTTGATGAGCCCGATAGCGGTGTTGATATTGAGAGTGTAGAGGATATTGCTAATGCTATAGATTATCTAATTTCAAGAAACTCCTCTATTATCCTCGTAACTCATACTGGCTTAATTACTAATAAGCTTAGCAGGATCGATAGAGTCCATATAATGATTCATGGAAAAATTGTTTATAGTGGTTATCCAGATGAAGTTCTTCCAATCATTATGAAGTTTGGTTATAGTAGGGGATTAGAAGTTCTTAGGAGGAGGTAGAGCTATGAATATGGATAGGCATGTTATTGAAAAAGCATTATCTAAGCCTTCGCCCTATGGCCCAGATATTGATCTTTCTAGATATAGGCTCGATAAACCTGAAATAGGTGAAGTAAATGAGTTAGACATTGATCCAAGGCTTAATGAGACTCTCAATAGAGTAGGTTTTAGAAATGTAAATAGGCTTAGTTATATTCAAGTTAATGAAAGTGCTAAATACAGGATTATGGAGGAGTATTTGAGAAAGTATGGTGTCAGGATAATTCCTCTTAGAAAGGCATTAGATGAAATTGACTTTACCCAAAGGCTTTCATGGAATCTTATAAGACCCGATCTAGACAAGTACACTGCTGCTACATATCTTTATGGAGGAGAGATAGGATACTTCATATATGTACCTCCAAATATTAAAGTCCCCATTCCAATATATACTTGCTTAGCTATAACATCTGATGAGAAAATACAGTTTGCACATAATGTAGTATATGTTGATGAGGGTGCAGAAGCCCATCTCGTAACTGGTTGTGCAGTACCACATGGTATTAGAGACGGCCTACATATTGGTATATCAGAGTTCTATGTAGGTAGAAATGCTAGACTAACCTTCTCCATGATACATGCTTGGTCTGAAAAACTGCATGTAAGGCCTAGGACTTCCGTTAATGTTGAGGAAGGAGGTGAATATGTCAGTTATTATATTATCTATAGCCCAGTTGCCTCAATACAGACATATCCTATGGTTAGAGTTAGTAGAGGTGGTAAAGCATATCTAGCTAATATAGCAGCAGCATCTGGTAATGGCATATATGATATTGGTTCTAAAGTACAGCTTCTCGGGAATAATTCGTCAACAGAGATCGTATCTAGAGTAGTGGCAAGAGGCGAATCCAAAACATATGCTAGATCAGCTATTGAAGCATATACAAGTAATACAAAAGGCCATATAGAGTGCCTAGGCCTATTATTATCAGAAAATGCACAGATATCATCAATACCAGTCATAACTTCTAAAAAACCTGGAGCACTCCTAAGCCATGAAGCAGCTATTGGCGTAATTGCTGAAAAAGAACTAGAATATCTCATGAGCAGAGGATTTACCGAAGAAGAAGCAAGAGCAATACTGATTAGAGGATTCATGAGTATCGATGTACCCGGTATACCTCGTAGCATTAAGTTAGAAGTTAATAGAATACTCGACCTAGTTACTAGGTATGCGGTTGGCTGATATCTTGTAATATAAATTTTACTTGACTAAGATTGCGAATGGTATGTTTTTACAATGGATATTTTACATGTGTCTCTGAATAAATACTAGAGCAGAGTTTATTAAGGAAGATAAGTATACCCGCTATTTATAGATATATAGTTGGGGGTTGAATTGTTTGAGTAATAATGAAACAATAGGTTCTAGTGAGAAAGAACTCATACGAGTATCCCCCCATCCGATGGCTTTCTTTGGCCAAATGGTATTATGGATATACGTTATAGTTGTAGTTGCTATCGCCTGGCTATACATGGATCGTTTTGAGAACATGGTTTCTAATATTCCTTTCATCGGAAGTTACATTGGTTCTTACGCAATATATTTCGTAGTGGCTATTGCAGTACTCATTCCTACTCTAATATATTCAATACTTAAGATTTCATGGCGTCACTTCATAATAGGCTTCCTCCTAACAGTAGTGATCCCTATTGTCTACCCAATAATAGGGATCCCGCAATGGCTTGCCCTACCAACAATAATAGGTGTAAGTATACTCGCACTAGTCATTGTAGAAATACATAGACGCGCACATAAATATATTATTACGAATAGGAGAATCATATTCGAATATAATGGTTTGTTCAAGAAGAATAGGAGAGACGTAGTATATTCAAGGCTATCGGACGTAATATTGGAGAAAAGCTTCCTAGGAAAGATCTTTAACTATGGAAACATCATACCCATATCCCAGTCAAGTATGGGAATGGGAGAGGATCTAGCTGCTGCATCTGCGGGAATTGGAGTGAGCAAAGGAGTAGTAGCCGGAGCAGCTGTTACTGGCGGAAGGACAGTTAAGGTTCCCAGATCGAGATCCCAGTACATGTTGTATGCAGTACCTAATCCAGAGAAGATCTATGAAGCAATAACGCAGTTACTAAAAGAAAGCGAAGAGGCTCCCTATCTTAAGAAGATTCTTGAAAAACTTGATAAAAAATGATTATAAATCTTATAATATATTCATTTTTATATAATCTTCTCTTAACGAAACACTTATTAGTTTCCTCATAAAGATATTGTTGAAAAGATACACATATCTAAGTAGTGGGTTGGATATGGAATATAGATCCATATCTATATTCTTTGTCTTAATACTATTCATATCCATATCAATACCTATAGTAACAGGAGAGTATATGGAAAGCGATGTTTCTGATAAACAACCATATCTAGCATGGACTTATCCAGTAATATGCGAGGGTTATTTAGACTGGAGCCCTGATGGAGAATTACTTGCTATAGGCCAGTGGGTTTGGCAACCAAATAATCTATTAGTACTATATACTAACGGTAGTCTTGCTTGGAGTAAATCAATTGGACAGACAGTAAACGATGTTGAATGGAGTCCTGATGGAGAATATCTTGCTGTTGCATGGGGAGGAATTGTATGGGGAGATTATATTGGCGGATTGATCATATATAATAGGACTGGGGGAATTGTATGGAGTGTAGGAAATAGCATGCCTACATACGCCTTATCCTGGAGCAGTAATGGAGAATACATAGCAATAGGTGGAAAAAACTTTATGTCACTATATACTAGAAATGGTACCCTTTTATGGAGAAAATTGTTGGAGAATGATTATCCTTATATAATTGCTATATCACCAACAGCTGATTTAGTGGCCTTTGCTATGTGGTGGGAAAAGGTATATGTATATAGTATAAATGGCTCTTTAATGTGGAGTGTAAACTTAACAAATGTAAGGGGTATAGATTGGAGTCCTGATGGAGAATATATTGCGGTATCTGATACTCAAAACGGACATTTAAAGGTGTATACTAAAGATGGCAATTTGGTATTTGATGTAGAAGTATGTATGAATACTTTAGCTATAGACTGGAGTCCTAGTGGGGATATTATAGCTATTATTGGAATTGCTAGGGAAGTGGCTGGCAGGTATATAGTAGGTGTATACCTGTATTCTATTGATGGACAGTGTATTTGGAGTAAGGAGATAGGCACGGACGGTGCTCACCCTGATATTCAGTGGAGCGTAAATGGAGACTTTCTAGCTGCTATTGGTGCCCATAAGCTAGTTGTGTTTAGCCTCGATGGAGAAATTATCTATAGCTATACATTTACCCGTCATACCTATGATCTCGATATAAGCATTGAAAACATGATAGCCTTTATCCCGGATTTCGGTGACTATGTATATGTTTTTAACTGGACATATAGGCCCATACCTCTATTCAC
>Ga0190313_1001643_pt1 | contig 11826 bp, 8 predicted proteins | sample 4870071011_MG_FD_169989 | JGI IMG/M metagenome (GOLD analysis project Ga0190313, IMG submission 169989) | Hydrothermal vent sediment bacterial communities from Southern Trench, Guaymas Basin, Mexico - 4870-07-10-11_MG | ecosystem: Environmental > Aquatic > Marine > Hydrothermal vents > Sediment ...
ATGGTAAGCCAGTGAGGGATGCAAAAATAATGTTCCGCTACAAGGACAACGAGGCAATCGTTGAGCTAACAGAGAAAGAGAACTACAAGCTATCTGACGCGAACGGCGAGGCAGAGTTTTACCTTGGTGGAATTGAGGGCGCAGTTTACCCATATGTTGTCAAGTACCCAGCCAAGGGCGGCACAAAAACCCAGGCTAAAGAGATTAAGCCACTGGAGTTGAACGAGTTCAATGTAACGATGGTGGTAGGCAACAGCACTCTCAAGCTTAAAACCATTGACTCAAGCGGCGTGATTGTTCCTGAAACGTTCTTTGAAGTGTTTACAGTAAATGGCGATTCACTGGGCAAAGTGCCGATGACCGATGGAGAGTATTCTTATGAAATAAAGGCAGACAAAAAGGTGTACCTTGTATTTTCAAAAGAGGGTTACATGGATTACCAGAGCAAGGAAATGGACCTCTGGCCGGATGAAACTTTTGAAGTAACAGCGGTTATGCGGCGCGTTGGAGAAATACTGGAGCCAAGCGTTGAATTCAAGGGCGCGTTCGAAAACAACCAGCTTGCAGAGAGCCTGAGGGCTGGCGGAACATATGAGTTCAGGTTCACGGTTGTTTTCCCTAACAACAAGGAGCTGGACAAGGCAGGCTTTCATTTCAGGGTGGGAGAAAAGCAGTCAGTGGAAGATGATTCAATTTACATAACAAAAGTGAACGCTCCAAACAATGACTCTGAGGTAAAAGGCATTACATACACTCCCCCAGCGGGGGAGGCAAGCGAGGAGCCAGCTACAACAAGGGCAAAATGGACCAGCATTGAATGGTTCAAGCCGCAGAGTGGAGTTTACAATGTTTCATTCAAGGTAAAAGTGAAGGACAACACTTTCCCAAACACAAAACTGCCGGTGTACTACCGTGCCTGGAGCGTGAAAAAAGACGAGTTTGTGAGAACCCCAGTGGATGAAGAACTCGGCAGCAAGGAAAGCATTGAGGGAAAAAATACACTTTACGCAAAAACCTTCGAACAGGTGTACTTTGAGGGCTCAAAGCCGTTCTGCAACGAGGATTTTTGCATTACAGGGGACTGGCTCTACGACAAGCAGGAGGACATATTCCAGAAAAAACCCTATTCTCTGATGGTTTTAGGGGACTACAACTTCATGTTCAAGCTGTTAAACAACTCCAAGCAATCCTTCAACGAAACAAGAATAATGCTAAAAAACAGGGCGTCTGGCGATGAAAAACAGGACCTCAAGATAAAATCATTCATTTTTCGTGATGCCGATGGCAATTATATTAGAGAAAACGTTGAAGATTATAGTTTTTCGCTCTCCGATGTAGGGAATTTTGTTTACCCGAGGGATGTTAACTTTAATATTGCGCTTTCTCCAAAGAACCCCACAGACACCCAGCTGTTGCTGCAGTTAATTGGAAACAAGAATGTTGTCTTTGAGAAAAGCTTTGACTTCCACATCCTGGTTGCCGGAGAAATGAAAATTGACCTTGAACCAGGCGCAATAAAGCCATTCGAAGCAGCAGAGCTGACAGTGAAACTAAGCGAGAAATCAAACAGCAGTGCAATAAGTGGCGCGATTGTAACACTCACACGCGAATCACCCGATGGGCTGTTCCAAGTTCTGACCGAAACAAGTGATGAAAAAGGAGAAGCGAAGTTTTCCATTCCGGCATCCATTCCCTTAACCAAGCTGGAAATCGGGGCAGAGAAAACCGGCTTCGTGCCAGAAAGCACCGAGCTCGTGATTGGAAAGGATGTTTTAAGTGCTTCACCGAAGAGCCTTTCCTCAAGCCTGAACATGGCAGACAAAAGAGAAGAAGAATTAAATGTAACAATTTCCAACAAGAGCGGAGCAGACTTCCTCATCAAAAACCTCAGTTTCAGGGGGGACTTCAAGGGAATACTGAACGAGGCTGCAATGGATGCCTATCTCTCAAACTGGGTTGGAGCAAAGATTGGACCAAACTCTGATGAAGAGTTTGTATTGCTTAAAACAATCCTTGCAGCGAACGCAGAGGCTTACCTTAAAGCCCCGGAGTCACTTAAGGGAGAACTTGAAGTAACCCTTTACAACCCTGAGTTTTTTGCAGAGTACGCGCTCACCATTCCAGTCAACATTGATGTATCCATTGGAGGCATGCCAGACAACTCGCCTTGCGTGAACATCGATGGAAAAGATGTCCCTGACTGGAGCGCAACTATTTTGAACAACCGCGCAGTAACAGAGTTCGAAGTATACAACGCTTGCATTAAAGAAGGAAAAAAGATAACTGTAGAAAACCTTGAAGCAAAACTTGAATGGGACGAAGGCTCAAAAAAAGCAGGCATTCTCGAGCTAACAGTAACAAACCCAGACGGCCAAACAGTCAGCGAGGTTTTGAGACCAGGTGAGTGGACTGCTCTCTGGCCAAAGATGACAACCGACACCTTCGGAAACTATTCTGCAACCCTTACATTCACGCCAAAGACCGGTTACCTGAACGAGACTGCAAAGTTCAGGGTATACTTTGACGCGGAAACAAACACAGACCAGGGCAGGGTAAAAGTTAACGGCGAAAAAGTAAAACTGAACGGCACGATAACAAACCTGAACCTCAACAACTGCATTTCAATGCCTGCTGCTGGTGAAAAAGTGGAAATCGCACCAGACAAGGAAGAGGCAACCTTTGAATTGGATGCCTCAAAGTGCAACTCCGATGTTTTAATAGAATTATGCATGGGTGACCCGTACTGCAAGGGCGGCACAAAAGAGGGCGGCATCAGGCTCTCGAACAGGCAGTTCACCCTGCAAAAATCCAGCCCAAAGCAAACAATAACAGTTTACAGGGAAGAAATACCAGGCTTGTATGGCATTCCTGTTTACGCGCGCTTGCCAAACACCTCACTCCAAAAAGTAAAAACAATCGATGTGCTGGTGGAACCAAAAACCAGCGAGTGGTTTTCTTTAAACAGGTACGAGGCAATCCTAAGCAAGGAAACAGGCTGGAAGGACACACTAAAACTGGTTAATAGAGATTACTTAGAGGAAGTAAAAGTTAACTCAACAGAGTGCCAAAAATGCAAAAACCCCAAGAATCTGCCGGAAGAGTGTGTTTTTAACAGGGTGTTTGAAAAAAGAGTCAGCAAAAAGAGCAAAGTTGACGATCCCGCATTATTACTAAGTGGCATTACAACCGCAGCAACTGTTTATGGCACGATTTCAAGTTCTACAATTAGCCTTACAATTTTTGGAGTGACCTGTGGCCCTCCGTGCTGGGCTGCCATGGCTGCAGCAGCAATAGTTGGAGTTTTCTGGTCTCTTTCAACTTCAGGTCCAAACTGTGATATCATAAATACTTCATATCCATTCCAGGACTATGTAATAAACCTTGCGGGGGGCGACCTTAAGAGCCTCCAGTTAAGCGATGTTCCATTCACGGCAAAGGCCAATACTTCAAACCCAGAACTTAGCTTCTCGGACTCAAAAGAAACTATAGCAATAGAAATCGAAAACACCACACACCAACAAACAGCAGTTGATAAGTTTGCAGTTCTAAGCGTGAGTGCAACAGAACACATACATGGAGATCCAACACATAAGAACCCTGAAGTAACCCTCACCAAGCCAAACTTTGAAGAATTTAACATTCCTGATACTACCACAAAAGTGGAGACTCAGAAATTTCACTTGAAGTTTAAAACAAAACAAAGCTTGGATCTCAAGCTTCCCCCCCTGGGTGAAAGCTACTCTTGTGTTGATGGAACCAAAATTGGGGTAACTGGCCCCAATGCAAGACCAAAAATTAGTTTTAATTGGGATTTTTCTGAGAATGGTCTTAAAATAGATGAATGCGATATTGGGGGAAAAGAAAACTATTGTGACGCCACCCAGTTAAGTATAGAAATAAGCAAAAAAATCCACAAAATCGACGAATTTTTGAAGGAAAACGCTTACTCTTTAAAGTGCCCGGTTAATCCAACAGAAAAAATGCTTGAAGCATATATAACCAGAATAAACAACGAAAAAAGCACTCATGTCGTTGAAAGCAGCACAATAGGCCTGAAAAGACTCTCTCAAGCACTAGACAAAGAAGCCGAAAAGGCAACAATAACCGCAGTTGTTGAAAACAAAACCGGAAAAAGCAATAATGCAACAGTAAAGATCATGATGGCACGAGGCAGTGATTACAGAAAAGAATGCCAGAAAACTGTTGAAGTCAGTGCAGGTTCCATGGAAAATATTAGTTGCACATTTGATGAAGTTGAAGAAAGCAGCATAGAACCATACTTTGCAAATGCAGTAATAACATCAGCGCAACCAGGATCAGTAGATAATGCCCAGCTAACAGTTGGCTTCCTGAATAAGAAAGAAAGTTCCAGTGGCTGCTGGCTCCCCTTTTCAACATCAAAAATTGAAGGAAACCCAGCAATTATATACTTCATAGACAAAGACATCCCTGGAACAGGAGAACTCATAAAAAATTACACCATAAAATGGCCCTCGGACTGGCCTGGTTCGAGTGAAGAGGAAAAGATTGAGTATTTGCGATCATTGTTTGACTTCAAGGCGAATTTGATAAAGGATGGCTATGGTGCAGACTTCCAGGAAGATTTTGCAGAATACTACTCTGGCCACACATTCTTTGACGTGCCATCATGGTTCTACTCAGGTTCAAACAACCAGCTCGCAGACTATTACAAGAACCCAGAAAAACTAAAATTCAAGGAAAAATACGGCAACGGCACAACCCTGCCAGGACCAGGCACATACCAAATATACATAACGATTGATTTTGGTGAAAACGATTGGAGTCTGTACAGGAACGGCGAGCCAAAGGGCAAGATTACAATTGAATTCTACAAGCTCTCAGAACCAAAGGTTAACTCTGTCTTCTACTACCTCCCATTCGATGGCTTGGTTGGCTTGAAGAGCCAGAATGGAAGACAGGGCTATGGGGTTAACTATATAAACAAGGGCAAGGAAATAGAGCTGACTAAATCTCCAGCGCCAATTTCAACAAAGCACTCACCTGCATCTCACGCGCTTGAAACAATGTCAACAGTTGTAATAGATGACTTCAAGTACTTGAACAGCAGCGCTGCAAGCCGAGGCAACCTGCTTTCCCTCGAGGTTAATGGAGACGAGTCAACGCTTGTGTTCTCTCCAAGCTATGCAACACCAGTAATCTTGAAAACAGAGCACGAAAAGAGCACTGCACCATTTTACTCTGAGTTCACTGTCCTTGAAGACGAACAGCCAAAGAACACTGGCTGCAATGCATCTTACTGGACCGGCTTGGGAAAATGCGCTGATTTCACTGGCCAGCCCGTCCAGGAAGTGTTCAATTTCACACCAGACGAGCGCTCTGGAGAGAACTCCTACAAAGTCAAGTGGAGCGCTGCACCCCACGCTGGCAATGTTTTCCTTTACTCGGTTTTTTACACGCCAAGCCAAAAATCCTATGCCCTAAAAGCTGAGTCCGACAAAGCCTCTTTCATTTCCCCAGACGAGCCAGCAACAAAAACTATTGGCTTAAATGGAATAAAGGGAATGCAGTTCAACTATAAGGGCAGCGAGCCAATCATCTCAATCGAAAGAATACTCAAACTGGTTGAATCCGGCCATGTGTGCATTTCAAGCTCTGGCTCCAAGAGCTCCTTTTGGTGGAACCCGAAAAAGTTAAAGGAAACAAAGGGCTCAAAGCTGAGCGTTAGTGAATTCGAGCAGTCACTGGTTGCTGGCAAAACATGCATTGGACCAGAGAAGTAACCTGGGAAAATCCTAAAGCAAACCAATTTATATAACAAGCCATTAATTTTATTGGTTTGAATGTTTGCACCATTGTTTTTTTTAGGAGAGCTCTTTTCAGACATGATGCTGGCACTGAAGCTATTTGCATTGCTCAGCCTCATCTCGTTTGTTTACTCTCACCTTGGAAAAGGACCATTGTCTTATGCTTTGATTGGTGGAATTTCGTGGTTTGTGCTCTTTGACTACTGGAAGTTTTTTGGCGGCGTGTACGTGTTATACACACTACTTACAATAGGCGTATCCGGCATCATAATTGACTTCTTCTTTGTAAGCGGCATGGGTGGCAGCGAGCAGCCAAGCCCAGTTGACAGCTCCATGGACTTGCTTATGAGACAAAAACAGCTTGAAGCAGCCAGAAAAATGCAAGCCCAAATGGGCGGCTCGGCTGCAACTCAAGCGCCTGCAAACGTGCACATGGTAGGGCAGGCTGCAGCAAGACAGCCTAGGCCAAGGGGGCCAATGAGGTAAAGCACATGGACAAAGAAAACACGCTGGTTAGGTTGGAGGGTGATTGAATGCTGGTGCTTTGGATACTGCTCTTTTTCCTCATCCTGTGCCTTATCCCGCCAGTTATAATGGCTTTTTTCCCAATTGCAAACCTGTTGATGAGGATACTGCTCACATTTGTCATCTTTACAACCGTAAGACAGCACCTCGGAGATGGTGCAATAACTCTCATAGTAAGTGGCACCCTTGTTTACTTGCTGGTAATCAAATGGGGCTATCTGACTGCATCGCTTTACGTGTTTTTCTATGTGCTGATGGCGTACAACTTCCTATCGGTAGTAATATGGGGGTCCAGTGTTGTTCTCAGAAAACACTGAAGAGAAAAGAATTTATTGGCTTTAATGCAATAATTGGTGTGGGAGAAAATGGTTGCAACTGACCCAATCGAGAACATCAGGGTTGTGCTCTCGCTCTTTTACCTTGTGTGGATTTATGCCTGGGCAAAAAAACAGCTTGGCTCTGCAAAGATTGGGGTGCTTTTCGCCGTAATAGTGGTTTACCTGACATTCTTCCAGTTCCCGGAACTGGTGTGGGTGCCAGTGATTTTTTTCCTGTTGTCATTCTTTTTCAGTGGCATGTTTGAAAAAATCGGCAAGCAGGAGGGAAAAGGAGACTTCTACGAGTACTAGTGATGCAAGATGGATACTTTTACGCTGATGGTTGCAATCATTCTCATGATGATGTTTCTCCAGTACGGCCAGAACTGGCTCGTGCTTGGCACAATGATTGTTGTAATCCTGTCCACGCGCTCTCCCACTACAACAATCGCGCTCATAATTGCAGGAATACTAATCTATTTCACACAGGATGCAGCAAAGGGCTATTGGCCACTGATAATTTTTGGGCTTGTGATCTTCGCTTTAGTCCTTGGCTTGAAGCCAAAGCCAGCCCAGCCGGACTATTACGCGCCGGATCTCGGCGGCATGATGGGCGGGGGTTATTGAGCTGGGAGAGTCTGAAATGCTCTGGCTTGGATTAGCACTCTTTACTATTGCATTAATCCTCTACGCAGTGAAATTTGTGGTTCCAGCACTGGTGTTCGCATTGGCTGGCTTGTTTGTCCTCGCGGGCACTGCATTGCACCACTCTGTAAGGTTTGCTGGAAGGAAGGCAAAAAAGCTCGCTGGAGAAACAATCGCAGAGATGGAGAAAGCTGAGCCCTCGCACCCAACGCAGGCACAGATTGGAGAGGGGTTAAAGGTTTTAGGGGGAAAAGCAGGAGACCACGCTTTCCTCGAGCGAAACATTTGGACAATGAGCTCAAAGGACTCAAATGTGAGGGAAAGGCTTGGACGAAGCTCAAAAAACCTCATCGCAAAATTTTTTGAGTGGTTTAAGTGAATTAAGGCAGCCTGCCAAGGATTTTTCTGTTCACTTCGAGAATTTTTTCCATGAGGGTTTTGGTCGCGGAAGCCATTGCTCTCGTTTCCTCAACGTCTTTTCTAAGCGATTCGAGTTCCAGCGCAAGGGCTTTTATTCCCGCGGATGTACCAGGGGGAAGCTTTATTGGTTTTATTTTCTCGATTTTTTTGGCTGCTTTTTGCACTGTCTTTTGCATTTCACTGATGGACTGGGTTTGTTCTGCAAGCATTGCCTGTGTCTGGGCGTGCCTCATGGCATCCTCCTCTGAACGCTCTGCCAAGTGAACCTTTAGCTCTGGGGGGATCTGCGGCTGGGGTTGCTGGAATGCACCCTGTGGCAAAACAGGCTGTTGTGGTGCTTGCACTGGCTGCTGGAGTTGTTGGGTGGACTGTGCCTGGGGGAATGGTGACCTGCTAGCCTGTTGTAATACTGGTTGGCGCAATGGCTGCGGTGTCATGGCTGGGGGTTGCTGTGCTGTAGCAGTCGGCTGGGCTGGAATAGGCTGGGCTGGCTGTTGTGGCATGGATTGCTGCACTGGGGCTCGTGGTTGAAGTGTGGGTTGTTGCAGGGAGGGCTGTGCAGTGGAAGCCGGTCTTGGCTCTGGCTGCTTGGGCGGAGAGCCGCTTTCAGCCCTTGCAATGAACTCTTTGGCCTGCTCTTCAGTGTAGCCAATGTCTTGGAGTGTGCTTATCATTATTGGGGTTTCCAAGCCAGAGGCTTTCATTTTTCTGATCGTGTCCATTACAATTTCTTCGTCAACCATTCAAAAACCCTGATAAAAAATCTATAACATTAAAGGAGTTGTTATTTAAAAAACTATTCAAAACCCCGAATGGCTTCTTAGGGGAAAGAAAGGTTTAAATTAACTGGATTTGTCTTATTAAAAGGAGTGATGCAGTGGGTGACGCACTCCCATGACTAAAGTCGTGGCTTCTCATGGGAGAAAGGTTTTTATGAAAAAACCAAACAATAAAAAAATTACTACGACTTTACCCCCAGCTAAAGCTGGGGGCTTCGGTCGTGAGAGTGTGATTAAAAGACTGTGCACTACTGCAATGAACGGGTTTTTATAGGAAGTGCAGGAATGGAATTCAAGGTCAGCAATGGCCCATGGCAGCCCCTGTTTGAGGGCAAAATGCAAGGGCATAACACAGAGGTGCTGGTCAACCCAGATGGCTTGGTGCTAGCTCTAATATACGAATCCGAAGAGGGGATTTATAAGGGCGTGCTTGCCCAGTGCTACAAGGCATTTCTTGCAAGGGGCGACCTTGAGAGTTTCCTTGAAACCCTGCCAAGGAAAGCCCTCATGCTTGCACGGCACTCAGAAAGTGAGACATTCAAGTTCCTGTTGTTGGACTCTGGCACAGCCTATGCAGCATACGAAGAGAACGCGGTTGTAAAGGAAACAGATGCGCTCATGGCAAAGATCCGCTCTTTTTCTTCGCTTGTGCAAGAGGTTTGCACGGCTTACGACATTGACCTCATTGAAATAGAAAAAGCCTCTGATGAGGAGAAAATGGCTTTTTATTCAATTCCTTTGGTTAGCTTGCTTGCCTCGCCAATGATAAAAAAGGAGGAGGGAGCCCTCAGGACAGAGTTGGGACATGGCGAAATAATGCTTGGCGTTACAAAAAAGGGAACAATCGTGAAAGAGCCCTTTGACTTCTTTGACTTAACCCAAATCGAGGGCGGGGAAAAGAGTGACAGGCTTCACTTGTTTCACATACTGATTGAAAGCTCGCTTCTTTCCAACATTCCGGCAACAATAGTGGACTGGCAAAACGTGTTCACCGGCTTGCACTTTCCAAACGAGAACGTGGACGAGCTCAAAAAGTTCAAGGTTGAAACAGACCCATTGGGCTTTCCCATAAAGTTTTTCAAGGTTGGACAAGAGCTGAAAGCAGAACTTGCATTCGTTGATGGTGAAGCCTTCCTTGAGGCCTTTGGCTTAAAGGGAACACCTCCAGGAGTCATAATCACACAAGCGCTTGCAATTGGAAAAAGCAACAGCGTAGGGGAATTAATTGATCGGGTGAACAGTATTCCAGAGGGCGAACATGTTACTCCATTCAGGAAAAGAGAAGCAGTGAGAATACTGATGCTTATTGACAGCATTTACCCAGGCTTGTTCTCCGGCAACAACCCAGTGAAAGACATCTCAGAGGGCTGGGTTCGCGGCATTGGCCGCGCAAACATTATTCTCCTTGAAAAAACAGACATGAGAAAGAACCTGTTAGTATTACAGTCACTGGTAAGCGGTCTACTTGCATGGTTTAAAACCAGGGGAAAAAGCAACAGCCTCAAGGGACTCTTCTTTTTATCTGAAGCCGACATTGCCATGCCAGAATTTAAAGCAAGAGCAGTGAATGAAAGGATTGCCGCAGATGTGACAGCATTCCGCGAGTATGGTGTCGGGGTCATAATCGAATCACGGGAAAAGGCAAGCATTTCAAAAAAAGTAAGGGAAAGCATGCACTGCGAGCTCGCTGTAATAAACAAGAATGACGTTGGAGTAATAGTGAAGAACCGCAAGAACTACCGTGCATTAATCAGGCCAGGGCTCAGCAAGTGCACTGAAAAAGGCTTTGGAGTCCAAAAAACAGCAGAAAAAATCAGGCAAAGATAACAGAACAGCTAATCCAGCTTCTTAACCAAGATCTGTGTCCATTATGCAAAAATCAGGCAAAGATGACAAAGCAACTCTCTTGTTTTAGACTTGAAGTTCAAGAAAACAGCAACAAAAACCAAGCAATTGGCATTCACTCAAGCCTGCTCTTAGCCGAGGTCAATGTCGTCTTTTTCCCTTTCTTCAATTGCTTTTTTGACTATTTCCTTGACTTGGTCAACCGTGGCAAGCTCCATTGGGTTAATGGAATCAATTATGTACCTTAGCTCTTTTAACTCCTCAGAGGTAACAAACTTCCTGCTCAGGTTAGAGATAACCATGTTAAGCTCGTCAATCTTCTTGTTGGAATCCTGAACCTCTTTTTTAAGGGCTTCAAAGTTTTCCAGCACAGACTTTGGAATTTCCTTTGACTCACCGGCCTCCGAGAGCTTTTTGATTTTCTTGTTTAACACAATCAAGTTCCTGCCAAGTATTTTTTCATTCCTTGTCAAGTGGCGCATCTTCTGGGACAGGATAGAAATAGCAGAATTCATTGCCTTGACGTCTTCCCGCAACTGCATCAGCAAAACCGAGGCTTTGACCGTGCGAGGCCTTTGCTGCTGGCGCCTCTGAAGCCTGTCCCCCCTGAGTTCACGCATTTCAGGCATTTTAACTCACCAAAGCACATCCTTGAAAAGAGCCCAGCATAACAGTTGGGTCATTAACTAAACCAATGTATAATTGTATCGCTTGTGTTTAATAAATTTGCCCCTTCAAATATAATGACTCGGATGACCAGAGAAACAGGAATGCTGCTTGACGTTGACTACTCGATGGGCAAAAAGTCGATAATAAGGCTCTTCTTCTCAACCGAGAAGAAAAAGCTTATCCTCAAAGACCCATCCTTCGAGCCATACTTCTATGTTATACCAGCCGGAGACGCAGAAAAAGCAGCGAAAAAACTCAGTGAAACAGAGATAAACGGCATAAAACCAAAAAGGGTTGAGGTTGTTGAAAGAAAACTCACGCCGGGAAAAGAACCAGAAAAAGCAATCAGGGTAATCTTCAACTCCACCAAGGAAGTGAAGGAAGCAAGGGAAAAAATCCGCGATTTTGACTTTGTGTTACACAAGCGCGAGTTTGATATTCCCTACTCGAAACGCTACTTAATCGACCGAGGCCTGCAGCCATTGTGCGAGTACGAAATCGAATTCGACGAAAAAAAAATGGAGCTCAAAAACCTGAAAAAAACAAGCGACAAAACCCCAAAGCTCAGAATTGGTGCATTCGACCTCGAAACATACTTCGAAGGGGGCTTCTCCAACCCAGAAAAAGACCCCATAATAATGGCAAGCTACGCTGACCAGGAAGAACAGGCAGTGTTTTCAACCAAGAAAATCAACAAGAAGTATGCAGTGCAGGTAAAAAACGAAAAAGAGCTAATTGAAAAGCTCGTGGAAAAAATAAGCGAGAAAAACCTTGACATAATCTGCACCTATAATGGGGACGGCTTTGACTTCCCTTACCTGAAAGAGCGCGCTAAAAGGC
>Ga0190313_1001644_pt1 | contig 11825 bp, 8 predicted proteins | sample 4870071011_MG_FD_169989 | JGI IMG/M metagenome (GOLD analysis project Ga0190313, IMG submission 169989) | Hydrothermal vent sediment bacterial communities from Southern Trench, Guaymas Basin, Mexico - 4870-07-10-11_MG | ecosystem: Environmental > Aquatic > Marine > Hydrothermal vents > Sediment ...
AGTTCTTCCTGCATATCACTATATGATGCTCCCAGTAGGATACTTTATAGGAGTTCTAGTGACGTTTCTGGCTGCACACTATGTGCTCAGAAAGAAGGAGTTTGAGAAAGGCGTTGGAGCCCTTAAAAACTACGTTAAAGCGCATAAGATAAAGGTTACTGTAGGAATAGTCTTAGGAACCACGTTAATCGCTTCACTCGCCCTCTTGAACTCTATGGGGTATATTATCACAAGTCCACAAGTTGTGCTCACAGGGAGCATGGAGCCCACTCTTAAGGTTGGCGACATAGTGATCCTAAGAAAGGTTACGAGGGATGAAATCCAAATTGGAGACATCATAGCCTACAGGCTTCATGGAAATGTCATAATCCACAGAGTAGTAAACATCACGGGGGAGACCATAGTTACAAAGGGGGATGCTAATGCAGCTCCAGATCCCTGGGAGGTGTCATTTAAGGATGTTATTGGGGCTCCTGGTATCAGAATTCCCTACCTAGGATGGATTTTCATTGCGATAAGCTATAGCCCCATAATACGGTTGACGTCTATAGCAGTTCTTATAGCGGCAATACTTATTATTCTCATAAAGTCCTCCTGAACCCTCTTTCAATATCATACGATATAAGAGCAATCCCCACTCCTAGGGCTCCTAGATAAAATATCGATGGAACCATGACCCACCACGCAGATACAGTAAACATCTCAGGGCCTGCCACCTGAGCTATATACGTGCCGAGGTTTGGTCCTATGGATATCCCTAGGGCGCCTATGAGCACTACCACTATTACGCTTCTAGGAAGAGAGAGCACAATTTGGGAGATGTAATACTCAAGTAAGTTTGGCAGAAGATGTTTAACCATTATGTGCGCTCTTCCAGCACCAAGACACCTTGTTGCTTCAATAAAGGGCTCTCCAAGGAGTTTTCTTGAGAGGCCAGATATTCCCTTAGCAGGTCTGCTCCACATGAACATGGATATTATAACTCCCATCATCCACGCAGGATATGAGAGGTTAGTGCTCATTCTTCCGGTTGCAGTAGCCCATAACAGAATTGCTATAAGTGGAACGTATGGCAAGGTATTAAACGAGTCTATAAGGGCTCTCATGATTTTTGGTCCAATGCCGTTTGAGAAGGCGCTATACATCCCAATGAAGAGACCTAGTGTTGTGGAGAGAACTGCAACTATCACTGACGTGAGAAGGGTTCCCTTAAGAGCAGTGCTCGTCGCTACTAGCACATCTCTTCTTAGGTTATCCGTCCCCATAAGGCCATGTGCCTTTCCGAGGATTCTTACATAGTAATTCTCGACAACATTGCTTACATTGCCCTTAATATATCCTAAAAATAAGATGCTCATGGATATTGTGTACTTTCCACTGAGGGTTTTCATGCTAGATGGGTCCATAAAGAGATATCTAACAGCGTTTACATCGCTTATGTTAAGGGCAACACTTGAGTATCCATGCTTTAAAAGCTCTTTTTTAAGGTCATCTATAAAGTTGCTCCCAAAGATATGGATTATAGCAGGAGTTGTATCAGGTCCTACAAATTTGTCCTTAAATCCTAGGATCTTTAATCCATCAGGTCTTACCATGATTATTTTTACTATTATTGTTCCAGAGATGTTTGTTAGGTTCAGAGAGGCCTCTATGGCTATGTCCTGGGGAGGATGATCATATCTCATGTTATAGGTTATGTTCATGTATGCAAGCAAGAAGTTGTGATAGCTTTTAAGAGATGGCTCACCTGTGTACCTTATAGTGGTTGTGGGAGCATATTTAGGTCCTAAAACAACGTTTATGATCTCTGGGTAAGCATACTTCGGATTCTCTCTATCCTCCATGGGATAATATCTGAGCCAGTACCTAAAGTACGAGTAATTATTCTGAGCCATCATAGGGATTACAATGCTGCATGTAATCACAAAGGCCAGAAGGAGGATTCCGAGCATTATGAGCTTGTGATCTCTCAGAAATACTCCCCTTTTGGACACCTCAAATCCCTCCCGAAACATAGGTCTCATCATATGGAGTTGTTAGTGTTAATAAGAGCTCAAAGAATATGTCCATGAGGGCATAAATTATAGCAAATAAATAAGCCCCTACGACAAACATCTCTGGAAAGAACTGTACTTGAAGTACGTTGTCTCCTCCAACCTCAACTATTCTCACTATAAAGGATGATGCTATCAGTAATCCAACCCCTGGATAGAAAAGCGTTACTTCAAGTCCCAGTAAGTATATCATGAGGTCTGAGGTCATGGACATCATATTTGAGAAAACTCCTGGAAGCGCTGATCTAATGGTCTTTCTTGCAATTCTTCTATCGTTTAACCCTACAGCTCTTAACGTCTCAATATATGGTTTGCTTTGTTCTCCAAGGACTATTGCCCTAGTAGTATAGGCAAGGGGCATGGATCCCAATATAGCTGACACTAGTGCCATTATGCCAAGCTTTTCAAGTATAATCTTACTTGTTAGGACATTAGGGTTGAAGAACGGACCAATGCTTACAACACCCCTTATTATGAGAATGTAGATCACTATTATTGCCAGCCACCATATCGGAACTGAAGATGCAACTGCATTTAGGGTCATTATTATCTTACTCAAGATTCCATTGGGCTTTCTAGCACTTATAGCGCCCAAAAGAAGCCCAGAAAAGGTCATTGAAGTGAGCATAACAACTATGGCAATGCTGGAGTACTTAAGAGCAGAAAAAGCCTTAGATACATCGAATAGCATGAGATCAAATCTTAAGATCTCTAGCGCCCTTTTTATTGCATATCTTGTCGCATTAAAAATGCTACTGTTTATTGAGGATAGATCTCTTTCTGCGAGCATTTCAGCAAGTCTTTTTGCCAAGTGCCATCTCTCATATGCAGGTATGCTTTTATTATTGAATACCGCAAGGACTTTTGGGTCTCTGTAGAAGTGATAGACATAGAGCTCATTGTATATTGAACCTTGAAGATCTCTGTTCATCGCCGCTATAATATATGAGATCATAGACGATGCCAGTACAGAGAGCACAAGTATCACGAAGATCTTTACAGCTCTTTTCGAGATCCTGCTAAGAATCTCTATCAAAGAGGCACCCCCGCAAAGTCTATGACAAGTATTATTGATTAGCATCAGACTTTTGAGCTATTATTATTTTAAGCTAGAGAAGTAAAGTAATCTAAAGAGGATACGACTATATAATACGTTACAGTTTTAATCACCTAGTGCTGAGTTAATGGGGTTTCTCCTGGAGACGAGATAAACCCTTTAGGAAACATTCATATATAACTCACCATTGGAATTAGTATAGCAAAATCCACTGGCCGGGGTGGGGTAGCCTGGTAAATCCTGCGGGGCTGTGGACCCCGCGACCCGGGTTCGAATCCCGGCTCCGGCCCCATTTTTGTTGAGAAACAGTTCCTGAGAGCTGCTATTGCTAAAAGAAGCCTCTGTGGGACTGTTCTAAAGAAAAGGAGATATTTGGGCTGTTTATACCTTATGCTTGTGGTGCCATCATGCCAACACCACCGTTTTGCACAAATTTTTGTATAAATTCTTTAACAGTTTAAAACGGCATTACTCTGACATCCTCCCTGCTCGCCCTGAAGGAGGAGGCTTGCTTTTGTTTTTTGCAGGACCCGTTTCATGCATACAAATATACTTATATACTAAGTATACATGTATACGTATGGGAGCTCTATAAACATGGTGAAGCATATGAAGACTGCCACTATAAGGGTAAGGAAGGATACCCTCTCTCTCCTTAAGGACATAAAGGAACAGACCTTAGCGAGGTCTATGGACGAGGTCATACGCTATCTCATAAGGTTTTACAGGGAGAATGCCCTCAACAAGGTCTTTGGGATAGACAGAGGAAGGCTGACCCCGTTTACGGAGGAGGACAGGCTTGAAGATCGTTATTGACACGTATGCATGGATCGAAGTTTTTCTTGGAACAGAAAAGGGAAGAAAAGCTGTGGGAATTATTAGGGATGCAGATGAGGTTTATACACCGTCCATAGTCCTTGCAGAGATCTCCAAAAAGTATGCTCAGAGTGGATATAGCGATAAAGAGATTGAAGAGAGAATACGTGCTATTACGCGCCAAACGAGAATAGTAAAGATTGATGAAAGGCTTGCATTGCTCATAGCGAAAGCATATAGGGAATTAATAAGAAACTATGAGGCAAAGGGATCCAGGGGAAATAAACCAGGCGTTGCAGATGCAATAATACTTGCATCTGCATGGAAGGTTGGAGGAAAAATCCTTACAGGTGACGCACACTTCAAAGATATGGAACTCACAATATGGATCGGGGATTAAAATCCCCGATGTTACCATTCTCTTTTCCGAACTCTTCAATTGTTACGACAGAAACAGCTCTCCCCACATGAAATCATGTCTCCCGTTCGTTCTGGCTCTTCGCTACTTTTACGACGGTGACCTTCCAGCCTCCAGTGGATGCCTTCATCGACTGTTTTCGGAGGAATGGTGACTCTCCACATCCTCGCAGCTTTTTGGCAGTCCTCATTCAGGCTTAGACTGCCTCGCAATAAGATAAGCCATGAGAATATTTAAAAAATCGCGAAACATAGATGCCAAACTTTACACTCTTTACTATCCACGAAACAGCCCCAGTCCCACTATCCTTGCTAAGTTTTTCATTACAACAGTTTTATCATTACTTTAAAGAAAGAAAAATAAGCACTTCTGTTCCAGATAATTTAACAAAGTATTTTTCTATAAACTAAGTAGGAGCCTGCATTCTTATAGGGGATCTTGGGTCTTATTAAAGCCTATTATTTATGAAGCCTCCCAAAAATAATATCGTGAGGTCATTGTCATGTTCATTCATGGTTTTATATAAACGCATACTCCGTGATTTCAAATAGCAATCTTCTAATAAGATTTCAATAATTACTTCCTACGAGCATTATTTTACTAGGGTACATTTCATAGCACTAAATGAGGTACGAGCAATTACTGGTGGTTATATGATAGCTCCAGAAAAGTTCTTCTCAGGTATAGGAAAAAGGCTTAAGGCCTCAGAGGTTAGAGAGCTTCTAAAGTGGGTGAAAAGGGGAGGTATAATATCCTTTGGAGGAGGAATGCCAGACCCTAAGACATTCCCCGTTGAGGAAATGAAGGAGATATTCTCCGACATATTTTCCGACAGAAAACTGGGAGAAGAAGCGCTTCAGTACGGAACAACGGAAGGATATAATCCACTTAGAGAGACAATACTAAAAATGCTGAGAAAATCAGGGTTTAAGATACTTGAGGACATTGAGAACATAGTGATAACGACAGGATCACAGCAGGCTTTAGACCTTATAGCAAAGGTGTTCATAGACCCAGGTGACGTTGTAATTGTTGAGGCACCAACGTACCTAGCAGCGCTTAACGCCTTCTCATACTTCCAACCAAACTTTGAGGTAGTGCCGCTTGACAAGGACGGCATGAGGGTAGACCTACTTGAGGAGAAGCTTGAAAGCCTTAGAAAGGAGGGAAAGAGGGTTAAGTTCATATACACTGTTCCTACTGCGCAGAACCCAGCAGGCACTACAATGCCAAATGACAGAAGGAAAAAGCTTGTAGATCTAGCATATGAATATGACACAATAATAGTAGAGGACAACCCATACGGATATCTCATATTTGACGATCGCGTAAAGTTTGACTACCTTGGAGCGTTTGATGATGAGGGAAGAGTAATATACATGAGCAGCTTCTCAAAGATATTATCTCCAGGATTTAGGCTAGGGTTCATAGCGGGTCACAGGGAGTTCATAAGGAAGCTAATACTTGCCAAACAAGCAGCAGACCTCTGTACTCCTTCCCTAACGCAGATGGCAGCAAATGAGTTCCTGAAGAGAGGATACTTAGAAAGACACGTTGAGAAAATAAAGAAGGTATACAAGGAGAAAAAGGAGGCAATGATTAAAGCACTTGAGACGTATATGCCAGAGGGATCTGACTGGACAAATCCTGTTGGAGGGATGTTTATATGGGTCACTGTAGAGGGCGTTGACACCACGGACATGGCTAGGAGAGCCCTTGAACGCGGTGTTGCGTACGTGCATGGAAGGGCATTCTATCCGGAAAACGCTAAGGAGCTTGGGAAGAATGCCATGAGACTTAACTTCAGCTACCCGACAATAGAGCAAATAGAGGAGGGCATAAAGAGACTGTCAGAAGTAGTAAAGGAGTTCAGAGGCCATTAACATTCTTTTTATCTAGAAAGTAAGACTTTCTCGAGGGCAAGTTTGTAAATTAAAAAGTTAGGAGCACAGGGGTTTCTCCCTACGGGAGTGTTTGTGAGTATTCGATGAGTTTTATTCTAAGTCCCTGCCTTTCTATTGTCATGATCCCGTAGGGATTATTGCAACGGAAAAACAAAGAATTGGGATGAAATTCCACAAGATTACACTAACTCCCCCGTAGGGAGAACCCCTATCTCCTTCGCCTTCTCCTCCTTCTTCTTGGAAGATATGCTATTGCCTCTATCTCCACCAGAACATCCTTAGGAAGGCCTGATACCTCAACTACAGCTCTTGCAGGCCTGTGCTCTTTAAAGAACTCAGAGTATACCTCGTTAAACTCTCCGAAGAGCTTTATATCCCTTATGTACACGTTCACCTTCACTATGTCTCTAATTCTACCTCCAGCTTCCTCTACGATTGCTTTAATGTTTTCCAATGCTCTTCTTCCCTGCTCTTTTATGTCCTCTCCTATAACCTTCCCAGTCTTTGGGTCTATGGGTATCTGTCCAGCTATGAAAAGAAAACTTCCAGCCCTAATTGCCTGAGAGTAGGGCCCAACAGGCCTTGGAGCATTCTCAGTGAATATTATCTCAACCATACCCCTCACCTACAAGCGGTGTCCCTTCCCTTTGTACATTACAAACAGGAATTAGGGATCCTCAGCCTAACAACAATATTAAGCTCCTATCAAGAATAAAAGTATTAAGGAAAATTTTGAAACCCTGCAGTAGTTACTAAGTCAAGGGGCCTTATGTTAACACTTTATAGTATAAGACAGGAGCATGAATAGTCTTTAAAAAGCACACGCTTATAGTAAAAAATTAGCATGAACAAAGGTCTCATGAAGCATAGTGTTATCGATATCACCGCTTAAGCAGATGCACGTGCTAAGTGATTAAGATGACATCTAAGCTAAAGAGCTACGTCCATAGGATCATAATTATGGGAAGTTATGTTCTAGTTTTTGCTCTTGTGTTGAGAGAAATGTATTCAGCTAAAACGCAGGGTGTTGCCCCACTGTTTTTATATTACACCTTAGTTGGCTTAGTAATGCTACTTATAATGGCTATGCTTCAGATAATACTTCTTGACATGAAGGCTAAACTCGGACGCGTCAGCTCGAGGCTTATAGTCCTTGAATCCGCAACATATGCGCTTATAGTGGTTATTGTTGGCATAGTGCTCCTATTTCCCGTAGGGGTTCAGGGGAGCGTAAATGTCGGCTACGCATATGGAACAGGAGCACTAGCATCCTCAGTAGCCCTAATAGTAGTTCTAGTGTTCCTTATGAGGGAAAGCAGGAGGCAAATGGCATTAGAAAAAATATATAGAAAGATAGAGAGGATTGCTACTAAAAAATTTGAGAGCTCAAGCGAGATAATAATCATAGACGATGAGAACTTATATATACCAGAAAAGATAGCTAAGGAGCTTTCTTTAGGGATCTCGGGTATTGTCTCAAAGAGAGATCTTATGAGAAGGCTTGATGGAGAGCTATCTAAGGAGATTTCAAAGATAATAGAGGGAGTGGGAAACCTTGCACTTGTAAATACAGAAAGAGGGAGGCTTGGATTTATAAGAAGAGAAGATAGCATAGAGGTTGTGGAGTCAGATAGCATAGTGGGAATGGCGCGCCTTGGAGACAATGATAAACCCATAGAAATATGTGGAGAGAGCTTTGTAGAGTCCATAATGGACATATGGTCAAGGACACTATTTAAGGAGGGCCTTGAGAGTATCCTTGAATACCGTGGAAAGATATACATTATAAGAAAGAAAGACCCGAGAACAGTAATTATAGAGGAGGCATCACCATCAGACTACTTAGTGCTCTCTGTCTCTGAGGGATTAGTAAGGGCCTTGGACAACCTGAAGTCAATAGGCATATGTTTTTGTAAGGACGAGAAGATAACGTATCTAAATGACTCGTTCATAGGACTCCTTGGAATAAATTTAAGAAAGGATGAAGTTCTTGGGAAGAACATATGGAGCGTACTTCCTCCAGAGGTCTCCCAGAGAATATTGGATCTACTCCCTCACGTAATAACGATGAAAGAGGCACCTCAGATAAAGCTAGAGTCAAAGAGACACGATATAAGGCTTAACGCATATATGGTGATAGAGCCATTTACAAAGAAGATCCAGATAATGATAATATCCCCAGAGTTTGAGGAGCTGGAGATCCCAGAGATATTCTCAGACGTTCTCCGGCACGTCCTTCATTTCAAGGATCAAAGACTTAAAACCATAACAATGCGTGCTATAAGTGACCTCTCTGATAGAAGAAGGCTTAAGATAAGGGCTGTAGTAAGCCTTTACAAGGTGTTCTCCAAGATATTTGGGGATGTGCCTAGAGGTGTTCCCTCAGACCTAGTTGAGCTCGATCATAGAGCACTTTCTCTAATAATTCTAGTACTAGTGTGTTCAAGAGAGTATTATAAGGCGAAAATAGAGAGGGTTCACATTAAGAACTCGAGCATAATAATAGAGTATGATGAGTCAGGAACAGGCTTGCTTACAGACCTCATAGAAGCAATAAACCTCGCAAAGGCTAACATACCTCCTCCTAAGAAGCTTGCACTTTTGTGGATGATAGCAAAGGCGATAGAGAATCAGGGATATGACCTCATACCTAACCCTGAGATCAGGATGTTAGAGATAAAAAGCATTAGCATGTCCACATAGGCCCATTAAAAACGTGTAATTCAAGAATTGGTTTGGCGCCGGGGGCGGGATTTGAACCCGCGCGGGGTTTCCCCCACCGGCTTAGCAGGCCGGCGCCCTAGCCAGCTAGGCTACCCCGGCATCAGTTAGGGCTTTGATCTCAGTAGTATTCTTAGACCTCCTAATTTTATAAGAATTTTGGTCTTTTAATCGCAGTAATTTGCTAACGTCTCAGACATTTAAGTGTCTAAATCATGTGGAATATAACCTAGTAATTTAAATAAGCATGTAAAGAAAATCCCATATACCAATATAGAGTAATATTATATGCCCGCGTCCGGCGGGGATCGCAAGTGGGGTTGAGCTCCCTGCAATGAGCGATCTCGTTCCAAGCGCGGGTACACTCCATGCGCAATGTATATAAACCATCTATAATTTAGAATATCCCAGCTACTTCCTTAACGTTCAGGATAACTTATTAATGCGGGCCCAAGAAACGCCTCCCCGAAAGGGGAGGAAACTCTTGGGCCTCAGGTGGGTGTGTTCTCCTACTTCTGGTGAGACCTGGTAGGCCCCCAACTCCGGTTGATCCTGCCGGAGGCCGCTGCTATCGGGGTCCGACTAAGCCATGCGAGTCAGGGACTTCCTTATGGGAGTCCCGGCGAACGGCTCAGTAACACGTGCCCAACCTACCCTCGGGAGGGGGATAACCCCGGGAAACTGGGGCTAATCCCCCATAGGCCTGGGATTCCTGGAAGTGGGCCCAGGCCGAAAGGGGCCGTTGGCCCGCCCGAGGATGGGGGTGCGGCCCATCAGGTAGTAGGGGGTGTAACGGACCCCCTAGCCGACGACGGGTACGGGCCCTGGGAGGGGGAGCCCGGAGATGGACCCTGAGACACGGGTCCAGGCCCTACGGGGCGCAGCAGGCGCGAAACCTTCGCAATGCGGGTAACCGCGACGAGGGGACCCCGAGTGCCGGGGCCTACTGGGTCCCGGCTTTTCCGGAGTGTAAACAGCTCCGGGAATAAGGGCTGGGCAAGTCCGGTGGCAGCCGCCGCGGTAAGACCGGCGGCCCGAGTGGCGGCCGTGTTTATTGGGCCTAAAGGGTCCGTAGCCGGCCCCGTAAGTCTCCCGGGAAATCGGGCGGCTTAACCGTCCGCTTCCGGGAGATACTGCGGGGCTAGGGACCGGGAGAGGCCGGGGGTACTCCCGGGGTAGGGGTAAAATCCTGTAATCCCGGGGGGACCACCTGTGGCGAAGGCGCCCGGCTGGAACGGGTCCGACGGTGAGGGACGAAGGCCGGGGGAGCGAACCGGATTAGATACCCGGGTAGTCCCGGCTGTAAACGCTGCGGGCTAGGTGTCGGGGGTTCCTTGGGAACCCTCGGTGCCGAAGGGAAGCCGGAAGCCCGCCGCCTGGGGAGTACGGCCGCAAGGCTGAAACTTGAAGGAATTGGCGGGGGAGCACTGCAACGGGCGGAGCGTGCGGTTTAATTGGATTCAACGCCGGGAAGCTCACCGGGGGAGACCGGCAGATGAGGGTCAGGCTGATGACCTTACCCGATCAAGAGCCGGAGAGGTGGTGCATGGCCGCCGTCAGCTCGTACCGTGAGGCGTTCTGTTAAGTCAGCCAACGAGCGAGACCCGCGCCCCTAGTTGCGACGGTACCGGGGACGGTACCGGCACACTAGGGGGACTGCCGGCGTAAGCCGGAGGAAGGAGCGGGCGACGGTAGGTCCGTATGCCCCGAATCCCCCGGGCTACACGCGCGCTACAAAGGCCCGGACAATGGGAAGCGACCCCGAAAGGGGGAGCTATCCCGAAACCGGGCCTTAGCTCGGATCGAGGGCTGAAACTCGCCCTCGTGAAGGTGGAGTCCGTAGTAATCGCGCCTCAACATGGCGCGGTGAATACGCCCCTGCTCCTTGCACACACCGCCCGTCAACCCAGCCGAGCCGACTCTCAGTGAGGGCCGGTCCGAAAGGGTCGGCTCGAACTGGGAGTCGGTGAGGCGGGGTAAGTCGTAACAAGGTAGCCGTAGGGGAACCTGCGGCTGGATCACCTCCTACGGGATCAATTCGGAGCTTGGGGGCCTACCAGGCACTAAAGAAGTAGGAGAACACACCCACCTGAGGCCCAGGGCCCGCACATGAAGTATTGCCCTTCTTGAGTATATCATGGCACTTACAGAAACAGTTATATACGGGCCCAGAATTTCAAAATAAAGCTGCTGGGCCCGTAGATCAGCCTGGAAGATCGCCGCCCTTGCAAGGCGGAGGTCCCGGGTTCAAATCCCGGCGGGTCCACCATATGTGATTTCACTATTCATGCTCATGATAACTAATAATTGCAAGTATGAAATGCACCCGGCGAGCCTTAAGCTCGACCGGGGAAGATGTGGTAGGGTCCTCCTCGCGGAGGATCCTATGACCACGGCACGTGATGGCCCGGGTGATAACGGGCCGGTAGGCCTCCAAGCCGCCCGGTGGATGGCTGGGCTCGGGCGCCGACGAAGGCCGCGCCAAGCGGCGATACTGCCCCGGGTAGGCGCAGGGAGCCGTTGAACCGGGGATCGCCGAATGGGACCTCTTGGCGGGCCTAAAAGCCCGTCACTCCCGGGCTGCGGTCTTTATAGACCGTTGGTCTGGGAGGGGGAACCCCCCGAAGTGAAGCATCTCAGTAGGGGGAGGAAAAGAAAGCAACATGCGATGCCGGGAGTAGGGGCGACCGAAACCGGCAGAGGGCAAACCAAACCCCCATGGGAAACCCTGGGGGGATGTGGTGTGAGCAGGACACTCCCCGTTATACACCCTCCTCCCCGAACCTGAACTCCGGTGGAAGTCCGGGGCCGTAGAGGGTGAAAGCCCCGTAGGGGTAAGGGGAGAGGGTGAGGGG
>Ga0190313_1001645_pt1 | contig 11822 bp, 8 predicted proteins | sample 4870071011_MG_FD_169989 | JGI IMG/M metagenome (GOLD analysis project Ga0190313, IMG submission 169989) | Hydrothermal vent sediment bacterial communities from Southern Trench, Guaymas Basin, Mexico - 4870-07-10-11_MG | ecosystem: Environmental > Aquatic > Marine > Hydrothermal vents > Sediment ...
AGAATTTTGGTTCATATACAAGGCGCATTAAAGGTTGAATACTTGATGTATTCGGCCTTTGATGTAACGCAGTAGATGGACCAAAAGACAAACAATTTCGTTCAAGTAATTTCATTTCCGATCCTTAAGATTGATAACTCCTTTAAATATACTATACAGTTGCAATCAATAAATAAAAAAAATATTATTCAGATTATTTGGGGTATTCTTCTTGCTGTTGTTGGCGCATCTGTTATATATAATGTCCCTCAAAAAATAATTGAAATTCAAAATTCAAAACTTTCCACTTCCAGCCTGCTGTTTCTCAAATTTTCTTTTTATTTTTTAGGTCTATTACTCCTTGCCGGTGGAATAAAAAAAATTATTGATAATTATCGTAAAGTAATAAACGATAATATTGATAAAAAATAAAAATTGTTTTCTTATAAAATTAAAATTCAGGTTTACATATTGAGAACAATTGTCCAATTAACTTAACAATGCAACCACTATTAATTGATTAGGACAATACCATGGCTTACCCGACAAAAAATAATTCCAGCGCCCTTTTTATAACGCCAAGAAATAAACCTGACGCATCTACAAAAGATCCTTTACAACCTGCTGCCCCATCCCCTGACAATTTGTCAACCAGACAGCATCTGAAAACAGAAATCGGGATATCTTCCAATCTCCAGGATATATTCAAAAAAATTAACACAGCATCAAATATTGACGATATTTTATTCGGATTGATCTCTGATATTAATTCAACATTTAATTCTGAAAGGGTTACCATATTTGTTGTTAATGGGGTTAAAAGAGAATTGGTATCCCGTGTGAAATCGGGAGATGAAATAGAAAAAATCCAAATCCCTGTGAGCACCTCAAGCATTGCAGGTTATTCCGCTTTTAAGCAGAAAATCATCAATATTCAAAATGCCTATGACAAAAATGAACTTAACACCATTAACCCTGACATCTCTTTTGATAGTACCTGGGATCTAAAAACCGGCTTTACCACAAAACAGATTCTTACCGCCCCAATTATCTTCAAGTCACTTTTACTTGGTGTTGTCCAATTAATAAATAGAAGAGAATTCGGGCCTTTTTCAAAGGATCATGAATCTTTAATAAAAGAGTTAGCTGCATTAATCGGAACAGCTCTATATAATCAAAAACGTGATGCAAAGGGAAAATTAAACAAATTTGAATACCTTCTTGAAAATTATATTTTAACGCAAAAAGAGCTTAAAAAAGCCATATCCGATGCCGGGAGTACTGACGAATCAGTTGAATCTTTTCTGATCTCCCGCCTTAAAATACCTAAAAAGGATATAGGAGAATCCTTAAGTAAATTTTATAAAACAGAATTTATTTCTTTTAACACTAATACGGCCATTCCAGGGGAACTTCTTGCCAATTTAAAAGTTCCCTTTCTTCGTAAAAATCTATGGGTTCCCTTCCGATCTGAAGATAACAAAATTATTCTGCTCATAGATAATCCCCATGATCTCCACAGAATTGACGTTATTAAATCACTTTTTCCCGGCAAAAAACTTGAATTTAGAATTGCATTAAAGGAAGATATAGTAAAATATATTGATCTTTTTACCCAGGACGAAAAAGAACTGGCCGGAATCGAAGCTATTATTTCACAACTGTCTGATGAAGAGGATGTGGTTGATGAGGATGTGGACTCAATCGATGAAGCAAACAGCGCAGTTGTTCAGCTTGTAAATAAAATAATCATTGATGCACACATGCGAAAAGCTTCTGACATCCACATAGAGCCCCTTCCTGGTAGGGAGAATACCCGTGTCAGAATTCGGGTTGACGGTTCATGCACAACATATCAGACCATTCCCTACAGCTACAGAAACGCTGTGGTGTCACGTATTAAAATCATGTCTGATCTCGATATAGCAGAACGGCGCAAACCACAAAGTGGTAAAATAAAGTTCAAAAAATATGGGGGCCTTAATATTGAACTAAGGGTCGAAGTCGTACCGACTGCAGGGGGAATGGAAGATGTGGTAATGCGTATTCTTGCTGCAGGGGAACCAATCCCCCTTACTGATATGGGGTTTTCAAAAAATAATTTTGAAAACTTTAAAAGTATAATAACACAACCATATGGAATCATTTTTGTCTGCGGTCCCACAGGTTCAGGAAAAACCACTACTCTCCATTCAGCACTGGGTTTTATTAATAAAACAGAAACAAAAATATGGACAGCAGAAGACCCCGTTGAAATTACCCAGCGAGGATTAAGGCAGGTTCAGGTAAAACCCAAAATAGGATTTGGCTTTGCCGAAGCCATGCGTTCATTTTTAAGAGCAGATCCCGACGTGATAATGGTGGGGGAGATGCGTGATAAAGAGACAACTCAAATAGGCATTGAAGCATCATTAACAGGGCATATGGTTTTTACAACGCTGCATACCAACAGTGCCCCTGAAAGTATCACAAGACTTCTTGATATGGGAATGGATCCTTTTAATTTTGCTGATGCTATTTTAGGTATTCTTGCCCAGCGTCTTGTCCGTACACTATGTAAGGATTGCAAAGAACCTTATTCCCCCACACAAGCAGAATACGATGAACTGGTCAGGGAATACGGCAAAGAAACCTTTGATAGAGAGGTGAAAATAGAATATTCAGATAGCCTGAAATTGTACAGAGCTAAGGGGTGTGACAGATGTAACGATACAGGATACAGGGGGAGAATGGGAATACATGAGCTTTTAATAGGGACAGATGCTCAAAAAAAATTAATTCAAGGCAAATCACAAATTGACGAGGTACGTACACAGGCCGTTGAAGACGGAATGACCACCCTTAAACAAGACGGCATAGAAAAAATTTTTAAGGGGAACACGGATCTTACACAGGTCAGAAAGGTTTGTATAAAATAATCTCCAGACTCTTCACCCCCAGGCTATGGATTTGTCGCCTTAATAAACTTTTTTAATTGTTTTTCATAATATGCTTTATCATTTTTTTCAGCAAGTTGGGCAGCATTTTTTGCTGTTTCAATTGCTTTTCCAAAAAGGCTGCATGCATAATAACTTTCAGCAAGGGTGTCTAATATATAAGGGGCCGTCAACAAACCCAAAGCCCTTTTAGCCAAAAAAACAGCTTCTTCAGGATCCCTTAACCTATCATCATCGCATGTAGCGTAAAGCCACGCAAGATTATTCAAAGCCCCTGGGTTATCCATATTTAAAGAAAGGGACTTTTTATATGATTTTATTGCATTTTCATATCTTTTTTTATTTAAATACCAATCCCCCATTGCTGCGTAAAAAACAAAATCATCATAATTCTTATCAAGGCGATTGTGCAAAATATTTTCAATAACATTATCCTTTAACACTCTTCCCTTTGTACCGAAGTTCAACTGATACCCGGTCAACCCCACCAAAAGGATAAAAAAGGCATACGCAACAATTATTCTTTTTATTTTCCTGTCATGCAAGGTTATCCATTCCATGTTCCTCTCACATTTTTCAAGAAAATCGACTCTCTCCCTGATACTAAAATGGTGCCAGCTGGGTTTATCCCAGGAATCTCTGCTGAATTTTGCAATCTTTACAAATGTTGATATAAGCGGCCTTGCACTGCCAAACATTTTAAAAACATACGCATCCGCCTGTCGTTCACAATTACGCATAAAATAACCAAAAAAATACCGAAACCAGACAATAAACATTATAACGACCAAAATGCTATATATAATTGAATTTATGGCAGATTGGTTTTGAAAGGGACCATCCATTAAATAAAAAAGAGATTCTGACTCAAAAAGAACATATAAAATAATATCAGAAATAACATATAAAAAAAGAATGTATCCGATTAAAAAAAATAGATAAAATAGAATATGCTTATTTTTTACGTGCCCTATTTCATGGGCTATCACAGCATCTGTCTCTTCCGGCGTAAGCAGACTTAAAAGAGATTCAGTAACAAGAATATATCTGCATTTTTTTGTAAGTCCCATAACCCCTGCTGTAATCATTTTTCCATCAAATATTGACCAGTAGTAAATACCGGCACACTCAAAACCTGCTTTTTTACATAATTCTGTTATCCTTTCACGGTAATATCCATGCTCAAGGGGTCTGCACCTCCATATTTTCAATATCAAGGCAGGTCCAAAAATAGAAAAGAAAATCAAAAAAACAAGAAAAAAGATTACCCCCCCTTCCCTGGTTCCAAGGAATTGTTTTAAAAAATTAAAAGGGAGGATATTGACAATGTCCAAAAGCACGGAGAAAATGAACCATGGCAGAATAACCGGAACAGATAATGAAATATTGGACCAGATATATGAGCCCCACGATACCTCTGATCCATGGAGCATACCATGGGACTTGTAGGCACAACTCCATATTATAAAAAAATAAAACAGAAAAAGAAGAAAAAATAAAAATGCTTCAATACTGGGGAATATTGAGAATAAAAGAAATTTCTCAGTATATAACAGAAGGTTCAGGCAATATATATTTACAACAAAAATGACTATTGCCACTATTGACTGACAAGTTACAATCCGGGCAAACCTGGTGTCAAGGCCGATGATATTCCCTTTTAAAATTGTTCTTTCAAGTTTCAGGAAAAAAAATTTATTTAAGACGAAAAAAAACAAAACTAAAGAAAAGGAAAAAAATGCAACCTTAAAAGGTGACTGGCCCGCATCGTATAAAGGTTGATGATAAGATGCGTAAATCATCAATGCTATTATGAAATATATTATATTACCGAACATAAAAGGAAAACAGCCCTTTCTCCAATCAGTTTAATAATGCAATAAAAAAGGTAACTATTCAGCGTCGCTTGTTTAAAAATGCCGAATTTTTTATGTTACTACTCACATTTAGTGCCTTAGTTTATATCCGCTTTTAAGCATACCTAAAAATTGAAAGGGGTCAAGTCTACTTTTGACCCTTCTCTTTTATCATCAATGGTCAAACATAGACTTGATCCCTTTTTTTTGCGGAGACTTTTGTGCAATGAAAAAGGGACTGGAAGTTTTTAAGGATAATATAAGCGGAGATAAATCCTCCTTATTATAAATAGTAACGCCAGGATTTCAAAAACCTGGTTTGTGTTACATTCTTCCGCTTCTTAAAAATGATATGAGCAGCCAGAAGCCCATAATGCCTGCAAAAATAAATCCGGCAAGGCCGATAACGGGAATCTCATGCCACTTTGGAGGCACATCCGAAAGAACTATAAGAGCTGAGCCTATTATAAGTGATGCCAGAACGATGGCAAATGAAAGTCTGTTGCTAATTTTGTCATTGCTGGACATCATGGGTTCTAAACCGTGATGTTCAAAATCCATTTTCAGATTGCCCTGTCTGACTATCTTTAAAATTTCTCTAAGCTCTCCGGGAATATCTTTAGCAATGGCAAACAGCTCAAGACCGGAACCGGATACATCATGTAATATTCTTTTGGGGTTTATGCGGTTAAACTGAAGCCTGCGAACAAACGGGGCAGCATGTTTAATAACGTCAAAGTCAGGATCAAGCAATCTCCCAAGCCCTTCAACTGTGCTTAATGCCTTTATCATGAGAAAAAAATCAGGAGGTATACTTAATCGATGCCTTGTACTCACTTCCAGGAGCTGGTTTAACAGCTTTCCCAGATCAATCTCCTTTAATGGCCGGTAACAATGCTGATCCATAAATTCAGCCACCTCTCTTTCTATAGCCTTATTGTCCGGATTTTTATCGAAAACAGTGAGTTTAAGCAGTAAATCCGCAGCCTTTGTTTCGTCCATGTGAACTATGCTCAATATAAGATCTGCAAAATTTTCCCTGGTTTTTAAGTCTATGCGCCCAACCATACCAAAATCTATAAGGCATATAACATCTTCCGGGAGAATAAAAATATTTCCTGGATGGGGATCTGCATGGAAAAAACCGTTAACAAAAACCTGCTTCATAATGAGTTTAAAACCTCTTTTCGCAATCCTGCAGCAGTCAAACCCTTCCTTGACAAGCAGCTCAATATTAGAGGATTTAATCCCTTTTATATGTTCCATGGTAAGAATACGGCTGGTTGTAACTGATCTGTAGAGTTTCGGGATATATACAGAAGGGTCATTTTTAAACTCCCTGGCAAAACGTTCCATGTATGCAGCTTCCAGTGTATAGTCGAGCTCCTTTTCCAAGGTTATGGCGAACTCCTCTACTATTCTGCTGGGCTGTTGAATATCCCAGCCTTCAAGATGTTTTTCCATCAGAGTCGCGAGGTGGAGCATTATCTCCAGATCTACCTCAATGGTGCGCTGTATCCCAGGCCGCTGAACCTTTACAACAACATCATCACCTTCCATGGTGGTCGCCTTATGAACCTGACCGATAGATGCAGCAGCAAGTGGCTCTTTGTCAAAATAAGAAAATATATCTTCCAAGGGTTTCTTTAATTCTTTTTCCACAATTCTTTTAACTTCAGAAAATGGGAAAGAGGGCACATCGTCCTGAAGCTTGGGGAGTTCCATGATAAATTCAACGGGAAGCAGATCCGGCCTTGTGGAGAGAATCTGACCCATTTTGATAAATGTGGGGCCAAGTTCTTCGACAGCCATCCTTACCCGCTCTGCACGGGTATGTGATTCTATTTTTTCCCTTCGCTTTTTGGAGACAAGCCGCAGACCGATCTCTAAATACTGCTCTATCTTTAAAACATCAACAAGATCTCCGAACCCGTACTTGAACAGCACCGTAAGAATCCGTCGGTAACGTTTTACATGGCGGTAAGTGCGGCCAATTGTGCTGATTTTAAATAAAGCCAAACTGTTTTCTCCTTTATTAAAAAATAGCGTAACTATTCAGCGTCGCTCGTTCCTTAGTATCTTAGTTTATATCCGCTTTTAAGCATACCTATACAAAGAGCGCTGACAAACAGAAAAAAAATACTTCCAATCATAAGACTAAAATATGGTGATATCTCTGAAGTCCCAAGAAAGCCGAATCTGAATCCATCAATCAGATAAAAAAAAGGATTAAAATAAGAAACTTTACTCCAAAAAGGGGGTAAGGATTCAATTGAAAAGAATACTCCGCTTAAAAATGATAATGGAAGAATTACAAAATTCTGAAAAGCAGAGATATGATCCCATTTATCTGCCCATATGGATGCAATCAGGCCCAAAGAGCCAAGAGTGCCACTTCCTAAAATGGCAAAACCTGTTATCATCATCAGATTGTAACCAGGTAAAATTGTAAAGATCCAGGTAACAATCCAGACCCCTATTCCCACACATATGCCCCTTACAATCGAAGCTAAAACATATGCCAGATAAAATTCCATACTCGACACTGGAGAAAGAAGAATAAATATTATGCTCCCGTTCTGCTTGGCCTGAAAAAGACTGGAGGAGCTGTTGGCAAAAGCATTCTGCAAAACCGCCATCATAATCAGCCCGGGTATTAAAAATTCAGAATATCCAACCCCTTTATAAACTTCAATATTGTCTGAAAGTACAGAAGCAAAAACCAGAAGATACAAAAATACAGTTACAACCGGAGCAAGAATGGTTTGGACCCACACTTTTAAAAAACGCCATACCTCTTTGGCAAACAGCGTAAAAAATCCCCTGTTATTCATCAGAATGTTCCCCTGTTAATGCCCGAAAAACCTCTTCAAGACCGGGCTCATCTGTCTGCATATCGACAATATAGGTTCCAGCCGAGATTAAAGCTTCCAGGACACCACCAATCCTGTCCTTTTCGCGATGCAGTTTTAAGGTAAGCTGTTTTCCTTTACATGAAACAACAAGCTTTTTAACAGATTCGGGCAAAGCTTCTATCCTGGCGGAGACATCTTCACTGAATTTAATGGTGAAAAACCTGTATGGATACCTTTTTAACAAATCTTTTGTAGTATCCATGGCCACCAGACGCCCTTTATCCAGAATTGCAATTTCCTGGCACAAAGCCTCTGCCTCTTCTATATAGTGGGTTGTTAAGAGTATGGTATGCCCCTCCCCATGTAATTCCCGGGTTAAATCCCACAAAACCTGACGCAGTTCCACATCAACCCCTGCTGTGGGTTCATCAAGGACAATTACCCGGGGTTTATGCACCAGGGCCTGGGCAATGAGGACTCTTCTTTTCATGCCCCCGGAAAGCCGCTGGAGATTTTCTCCGCTTTTTTCAGTGAGCCTGAGGCTTTCGATTAATTGATCAATCCATGGATAATTCTCAGAACCGTATCCAAAATACCCGGACTGGAGCCGGAGCATCTCACGCACAGTAAAAAAAGAATCATAAACAAGTTCCTGGGGGACAATACCCACAGACATTCTTGCCTTGCGCCACATGGTGGAGACATTATAACCCATTATTTCAATTGCACCGCTGGTGGGAATAACCAGGCCCGCCATGATATTTATTAAGGTAGATTTCCCTGCCCCGTTGGGGCCTAAAAGACCAAAATAGGAGCTCTTCTCTATGGAAAAATTTATATCCCGCAATGCATGCAGGTTACCGTATTTTTTATTTATTTTAGATATGTTAACTGCTGGAGACATGATAGACCGCTTTTTTTCAGATTTTAATCAGAATGCGGGTTTCCCCATGAACAAAGCCACACCTGAAAAACAATAAATTTTGAATTCATTGAAAAATTACAATTATTATATTATATACCAATCTTATAATTTTCATAGTAAAAAAATGAGTAACTATTCAGCGTCGCTGATTTTAAGCATGCTTCAGGTTTAATCATATTATTCAGATAATAAATTTCATACGGCCAGATGTTAGAACTGAGCTATGGTGAAATTTAAAAAGCTCTGGCTGTTTGAGCGTAGCGAGTTCCAGAGGTTTTAAATTTTATTATAGCTCAGTTCAATTGCTGAAATTATTATGTAACGATTTATAAATGAACGTTATTTTTAAAATAGAGGCCGGGAGCCCGGTTGTTTCGCTGAATAGTTACAAACTTCATTCCATTATCCATTGAATAAAGGGTGCTTTAAAAAATAATGCCAAATCGAGATATTACACTTTCGATAATAAGTCACGGCCAGGCCGAAGAATTAAACAGGCTCTTAAAAGACCTTGAAAGATTAGATTGTTCAGATCGTTTTAAGGTTATTGCAACATTTAATATTCCTGAAAAGAGTACTGATTTAAAATGGAATTTTACATTTCCTCTCAAAGTTATAAGGAACAACAGCCCCAAAGGATTCGGAGCAAATCATAATGCTGCTTTTTCCCTTCTTCCTGTTAAAGAGGAGTCTTTTTTTATTGTGCTTAATCCTGATGTCTCCATTAAACAGGATATTTTTTCATATTTGGCTAAAAAATTGAAATCAGATAAAAAAACAGGGGTGGCAGCTCCCTTAGTCAGAAACGTAAATGGAACAACAGAAGACAGCATAAGAAAATTACCCACTCCAAAAAGAATTTTTTTAAAACTGTTGGGAAACCAGGGAAAATGGGAAGCCCCGGCTATGGATGAAGAATCGTTTCAGCCTGACTGGATCGCAGGGATGTTTATGGCCTTTAGAAGTGATGTTTTCAAGCAAATAGGCGGGTTTAATGAAAAATACTTTTTATATTATGAAGATGTGGAACTCTGCTGCCGGATCTGGCTTAATAATATGGAGGTATCTGTATATCCATCGATTTGTATTATCCATGATGCCCAGAGAAAAAGCAGAAAAAATATAAAATATTTACGCTGGCACTTAAGGAGCATGTGGAGATTTTTTGACTCCAGCGTATACAGGAAAATAAAAAAATACCGAAAAATATAACACCTGACAAAACCTCCTTTTCCTGCTTTATAAAGAGTCATGGATTGTCAAAGTTCTGCGTATTACAAAAATTACAACTAAGGGTTCGCGCAAAAATAAATTATATGAACATCTATGGGACGGCTCATATTAATTGACCACGCTTTATAACCTCACTGCCAAACTGACTCCTTATCGCATCCACCACCTTATCTATTTTTTGCTGTTTTTCTCCGATATTATTTTTTAACAGACTAAGCTGCCTGATCCCTTTTGTCAAATTAGAGACGCCCAAACCAATGAGACGTATTTCACGGTTTATCTCCAATTTATTCAGGAGGCCGGAGGCCACTTCAAATATACTGATAGTACTTGCGGTGGGTTCTGCAAGAGTGCGGCTCCGTGTTATAACTTTAAAATCTGCAAATTTAATTTTAATATAAAGGGTACGGCCAAGATACCCATGGGCTCTGAGATCGGTACCCACCCTTTCTGCATGGGCAAGAAGATATTTTCGAAGTTGATCCATGCTGGTTATATCCTTTGCAAAGGTCTCCTCTGCGCTAAAAGATTTAGGCGGAGAATGGGGAATAACAGGTGAGTTATCTATCCCCTTTGCCCGCAGGACAAGATCCTTTCCAGCTTTTCCCAACCTGTCAATCCAGAATTTTTCAGAGAATTTTAAGATATCTAATCCGGTTTTAATGCCGAAATTCTGTAATTCTCTAAGGGTTTTGGGCCCCACTCCCGGGATTTTTTCAACGGAAAGATTGCGCATAAAATTTGACAGATCAGTCATGGGAATGATTGTCAGACCATCCGGTTTTTCAAGATCAGATGCAATTTTTGCCAAAAATTTATTTGGTGCAACACCTACGGAGCAGATTAAGCCAAGCTTATTTTTAATATCACGTTTAATATTCATTGCCACTGTTTCAGGTGGTCCCAACAGATTTGTTGTTCCGGAAACATCAAGATAAGCCTCATCAACTGAAGCCTGTTCCACAAGGGGGGAATACCTCATCAAAATATTCATGATTTTTCTGGAGATCTCTTTATATCGTTTCATGCGGGCAGGTAAAAAAATTCCGTCGGGACAGAGCAATTTTGCCTTAAACACAGGCATGGCCGAATGGACACCGCAGCTTCTGGCTTCATAGGATGCGGCAGAGACAACCCCTCTGCCGGTTCTCCCCCCCACAATTACAGGTTTACCCGACAGCTCAGGTCTGTCAAGGCATTCCACAGAAGCATAAAAAGCGTCCATATCAACATGGAGGATTTCTCTTTTTATAAATTTTTCGTCCATTTTCAATAATAATCTTTTTCTGTTTTTCCCGACCTTTGAAGGTTTTTTCAACAAATATTTTTTTCCCGGAAAAAGGGTTTAATCCGGTATGATACATAATAGATGAATATGTTGAAGGGGTTGGTGTAAAGATCTGAACCTGTTCGGGATTCATTTTGAGTTTTTCCATGGTAAATTTTTTCAATTTTCTCATATCAGCCTCTTTGCATCCTGGATGGGCAGCAATAAAATAATAAGTAAGAAACTGTTTTTTACCTGATCCTTTGGAAAAAGTATCAAATTTTTTTTTAAACTCTAAAAGAAAGCTTTGTTCAGGCTTTCCCATACATGCTAACACATTATCCTCAGTATGTTCCGGTGCAATCTTAAGCTGTCCTGAAACATGGTGATTAACAATCTCTTTTATATATTGATTTCCGCTTTTTTTGTCTGAAAAGACAAGATCGTATCGTATTCCCGATGCTATAAATATACGCTTTACGCCTTTGATGCTTCTTAATTTTCTTAAAAGATTAACAAGCTTCGAGTGATCAGCCTTAAGATTCCGGCATACTTCCGGATAAAGGCATCTTTTATCCTGACAACTCCCTTTTTCCAGCTTTTTTTTACATTCAAACCCATACATGTTCGCAGTGGGCCCGCCGACATCGGTAATTATCCCCTTAAAATCAGGAAGATTTGAAATAACCCTGGCCTCTTTTAATATCGATTCTTCACTTCTCCACCGAACCCTTTGCCCCTGATGCACAGCAATTGCGCAAAAATTACATT
>Ga0190313_1001646_pt1 | contig 11817 bp, 7 predicted proteins | sample 4870071011_MG_FD_169989 | JGI IMG/M metagenome (GOLD analysis project Ga0190313, IMG submission 169989) | Hydrothermal vent sediment bacterial communities from Southern Trench, Guaymas Basin, Mexico - 4870-07-10-11_MG | ecosystem: Environmental > Aquatic > Marine > Hydrothermal vents > Sediment ...
TTCTTATACCTTGTAATACTTCTCAACTAGTTCAATCCTATTTCTGGTAAGCCCTCACAATCTTTTATCCTTCCTAGAGGTTTTATGTATAAAATATTTTTATCAAAAGTCTCTAATGGATTTTTTTTACACTTTATAATGTTTAGATGCCTTAAATCTAATATTACTCCTTTAATATATCCACTATGTAACTGTAATGCTATCTTGCATAGAGCTTGTATACGTTAATATATTTTATTGTAGACAACCTATCTTGGACACTCCTATGCCTGTGATTCTCATAGTCAATACTATATTAGGGTGTTTACCTAAATAATAGGATGGAATTGCTATATTATAGTGTTTATTACCTGGTGCATAGTGTATGGGTTATGTTAGGGTTAGAGCTAGGATCTGGAATATAAGTGATCCCTCTAGGGATACTGAAGTCACATTATTAGCTGATACTGGAGCGATATATACTGTGTTACCAGCTAGTTTATTGAGAGGCCTTGGTGTAGATGTTATTGGTAGGAGGAGGTTTAGGCTAGCTGATAATAGTGTTAGAGAGTATGATGTAGGCTTGATTGGTATTGAGATCAATGGTTTAAAGACACATACAATGGCTGTTTTTGGTGAGGAGAATGTGTATTTACTAGGTACGGTTACGTTGGAGGAGCTTGGGTTAAAGGTTAATCCCTTAACTGGTGAGTTAGAGCCTTTAGAGCTATTACTTATGCATGTTAGTTAATCATGTGGTTCTCCTAAATCTAATAGGGTTTATTTTGTTGTTAGAGGTTGTTAGTGCTTAAATACTATTGTATGGATCCATTATATTTGGTTGATGGGTTATGTCGTACTATATTGTTATAACTGATCTTGATGGTTGCCTCCTCGATCCTGTAACATATAGTTATGAGGGGGGTTTGGAGACCATTAGGGAGTTGAGGAAAGCAGGTATACCAATTATATTCTGTTCTACTAAGACACGTGTTGAGCAGGAGTATTTTCGTAGTCGTTTAGGAATAGTTGATCCATTTATTGTTGAGAATGGTGCTGCAATATATATTCCAAGAGACTATTTCATTGATCTTGAGAGTGATCCCGTTGGTACTGCTGATTCATACTATGTAATAGAGTATGGTATTAGGGTGAGGGAGCTTATTGGGAGGATAAGGGATCTGATTATAGGTTATAAGAGGTACTTGAGATTTATTGATAGAATGAGTATTGAGGAGATTATGGCTCTAACGGGTCTCCCAAGGGATCAGGCTGGTCTTGTAAGGATTAGAGAGTATAGTCTTGTGTTTCATCCAATAGATCGTGTTAAGGCTGCTGAGTTTATTGAGAGGGTTAGGGCCCGTAGGTTGAGGGTTGTATCTGGTGCTGGGATACTATATACTATAACAGGTGATCATGATAAGGGGGTTGCTACAAGGAAGATTATAGAGTTGTATAGGAGGGTGTATGGTGAAGTAATATCCATAGGTATTGGTGATAGCCCAATAGATGTTCCCATGCTTAAGGCTGTTGATATACCAGTTATACTTGGTGATAGAATAGATCCTGTGAAACACGGGCTTATAAATAATGAGAACTTGATCATAGTTGATCGTAGGGGGCCTATAGGGTGGAGTAAAGCCTTAGAAACAATATTTAAGGCCTAGGTAAACCTATTCTATTCCTATTAGCTAGTGAAGAGATTCAGTTAGACCTAGACCCTCACCACCATAGATTATAGTATATTGCATGGAGAATATATGTTTATTAAAGATTAGAAGTGTACATGGCTGGATTACTTATCTATTCTTCCGTAGCAGTAGTAGGATTAGTAGGGCTGATAGAACTATAACTATATAGTAGGGCTCATATACTGGTTGTGGAACACCATACTCTATCTCTATAGTTACTGGACTACCATGTTTAACAATTACCACTACATAGCTATAGTCTTCTATAGTCTTTACATAGTATCCCTCACCAGTGAATGATGGTGAAGACATTCGTGGTAATGCTGTACCATTCTTTCTAACACCCAATATATTGGTGGAGGGCACTATGAAGGTATAGTTTACATAGGCACCATCAGGTGCATACGCTTCTATAATCATTTTATCATCTGATATCATTACATCCTCTACTATCCCGAAATAACTACTATACCCTTCTACATGATCATATATTGTTGGCGGATTTACATAGAAGTCAGCTATAGTGGTTATAGGTGTAACTACATCATCATCCCAATCATGCATTGTCGTTAATATAAATACTGAGGAGTTGATTTCATAGATTATCTCTGGAGCCTTAAACTCTATAACATAGTTGTTACCATAGACACCAATGTACTTATCGATCTGTCCAAGCTCGTTCCAGCTCCAATCACTACCAGAACCAGTGTATTCAGCTACATAACTATACCCACTAGCCTGTATCTCTATTAGGTAGTCAGCTCCAATCCCGCCATAGCTATAGCCCGTTGATGGATCATTATCATAGTCTATATATACATGTACTAATCCTCCACTAGAGGCTGTAGACCATGTAGCGTTTACGTAGAAGTATATTCCATTGGGTGTTGCTAGGTATCCATAGGAATTTATGGTTGAATACGTACCATCTATTCCACTAGTATCTAGTGTATATTCACTTGGAGAACCATCAACACATATATCCCTATAGGTAAATGGTACCCTAAGATCTGGTGTATATAGATCTACTGAGACCATACCGGGTATAAAGTATCTATGGGAAACACCATTAACGGGATCGATAACAGGATCATCTATAGGATTACCGGGATCGAATGCTTTGACAGTATAGATTGTTCCTCCAGAAGCGTATATGTCTATTGGTGAGAAACCCCATCCACCAAGCCCTAGTATACGGGCCATATAGTAGGCATATAATGCATTATCTAGTGTTGTCTGGTTTGCAAAGCTTAATGCTATAGTCTTTGATAGGAGGTTATTGTCTCTCAGATACTCATACTTAGCTAATCCATTAACCCATTCATAGGGGTTATCATTACTCGTACTATAGAAGCTAGTATCTAGCTTATAGACTCCAGAATCATATATTGCTACAAAATCCTCCCATAGATAATAGTCTCCAATACCAGCATATGCTCTAACACCATTAACGAAAGCCTTCAACCCCTTACTATGTGCATAATCCACGATCTCCTCAATACCCTGACTAAAAGCTTGTACATAGGGATCACTAGAGTTTGTAACTCCAAAATACCCGGGATCACATTCGTCAAGGAATACTCCATCAGCAATCCCTACATAATTATCTATTAACGACTCTATATAGGATACCCAGTAGCTAAGCCTCTGATCAAGGGAACCAGTATCATTGCTATAGACCATGGTATTAAATGATGAGCCAAGACCAACTGGTGTATCACCATCATGTAGATAGGCATATACCTCAGTACCATTACCACGAAGCCACTGGACAATATCATAGTCATCACCACCAGCTAGTACTCTTGTAGAACCAGCTATCACGGCAATATCAATCCTTAGATCAAGTATATTTGATGTATTAAGCCATCCATAGTAGAATACTACGGTCTTAAAACCAGCTAGTTCTGGAGAGAAAGCCTGTCTAAGTATATTTGCTGAAGATACTGGTGCTATGGGTAGTATTGATAAGATTAAAGCTATGATGATTATTGATAAGTAAAAATGCCTTATCAATACCAAGCACCTCCTAGAGGATAGTACATTATATTATGCTGGTGATAATGGTATATAAGCACTCCATTAGTAACGTTCTAGTAGAAAGACTATTGTTAACCACTAGGTTAACTATTGGTAAAGGATCACTGTACATAGACAGTATAGTTGATCTGGTACTCTATCTTATATGTAAAGATGATACTCTATACATAAACATTTTATTCTTATCCTCAAATTATATGGCTTATTTATTGGGCTAATATAATCCATGATATATATTTTATATTGTTTCTCAAATCTAAAATTAGATTCTAGATCTAATGTATTTTTATTATGGATACCATTAACTGTAATAATGCATGGAAAAGTATATAAAATATGTTATACAAAAATCTACATACCCGGGTAATTAGGTGTATATAGGTAATGTATACACCTAAGATAATCTGTTCTATAGTGATAGTATCAATACTATTATCACTCGCTATAGTACCCCCAATATCTAGTGAGAATGGGAAAATAATTGATCTGGAGGAATTTATTGATCTTATTGAGTTTGATATGGATAGTATACCAAGGGTTAATGTACCCATGGACTATAAGCTCATGTCCTATAACCCGGATACAGGGGAATATGATCTCCCCTATATCTACTGGGAAGAAATAATTCATGAAGATGATCTTGTATATTCGGGTGTTGTTATGAGTGTGGCTAATGAGTCAAAGATCGATCCTCATTTCCTAAAGGTTCCCTACAATGGTGTAGACTATAATCTTACTGTATGGCTTAGGTATGAATATAGGATTAGTGCTAGTATGAATTTAGATAGTAGTTTCAATCGTAGCTCTTGGGAAGAGACTAAGGATTCTAGGACGAGTAATATTAGGACTGAATATGATAGGTTCATTGATGGAGGTATGTACTATATAGTTCTCAGTGTCACTGGAAACTATTATAAGCCCGGGCGTGATGAGTTTTATGATGTAGTTCTAGACTACCGTATCGGGATCTATGGTGAGGGACACTTATACCCTGTAACTGTCAAGTATAGGGGTCATGTGCTAGAGAATATTGGTATAACTATATCTGTTGAAATAACCTACTATATATACTATTGTATAGATCTAGCTAGTACAGATCCTGATCCAGGTGATCTTGAGGATTTTGTTAGAGTGGTTTCATCCCATGATCAATGTTTACCCAATGATCTAGATGTCATTATCTCTAACTACATAGACTCTATATACTCTACGGTATTCCCATGGATCGAGAACTACTTTACAGAAGTTGGTGTTGGAGAATATGGTGTGGGTGATGAGAGCTATGTGGAGATCGAGGCTGTACATGCAAGGGGTTCTGGTACTAGCTATTCCATTGACATTGATGTAGGCTATGAATTGCCTACAGACTATCATTCTGGGAGGATCGTGTTTTCATTTATGGTTAATGGGTATGATGTTAATGACTATCTAGGCTGTAGTAATGGTCTATGCTACCGGGATCTCATCCGTGAACCCAGCGATTCTAACGAACTAGGTTTCACGGGTTCATTTACCTATAGTGTATATATTGACTTTAGTGAATTAGGTATAGATCTTGGCTCCAAGGCTAATTTGACAGTTATTGTATATCTCTATGGCTATAGCGAGCCATGTTCTAGTAACTGTTATTCTAGGGATTATCTCCTAGCATATGATACACACTCTATATTATTGAGCTTAGGCAATAGATCGTATATAGGTATTGTAGAGTCTGATCCACCTACATCAACTCCTCTGGAAATGGGTGATCAGAGTATAAGGCTTTATCTAGACTTCTACGTGGATAGCAGTGATCTGCATGGTGATACGCCATACCTTGTTGTTGAGGCTAGGACAGAGTATGGGGCTATATATAGTTCTGAGCCAGAACAGGTCGAGCTGGATAGAGCCTATAGTGGATACATGGTTATTATAAACTTCACCATTACGGAAGCGGATCTTGGGGGTAGTGATAGATTATACATATACGTCTATATCGTGGACTCCAGCGGATCAACTATAGCCATGGATAGTATTGTCTATAGTGTAGGTGTTTCTGGAACCATAGAGTTCTATATAGACTATGATGTTGACGTGGATACTGGGGAGGTTTTCACAGATAAGCTCACCGGGTATACACCTATAGGGTTTAGCTATACCTTGTTAGTAGAGCATATTGGTGGAGGAGGAGTCCTTGATTCGTGGAGACTTGTTCTCCCACCTAGTAGTTCTATACCCATTAACTACATAACTAATAGCTCTATACCGTATAGTGATGGAGACTACATACATATCGTGATCGAAGGCAAAGTAGATCCTATAAGAATCTATAGGGCTGGATACATTAGGGATTTATTCAGTTATGAGGAGATCTATGGTTCTAACAAGTATTTCCCAACAGCCCATCTATATCTGAGGGTTGTAGGGGATGGCTATGGGGGTATTAGCGATCTTGTGATGAGTAATGGGGTTTGGGATCCATGTTCTAGGAATATATGGGTTAGGGTATCTGGTGGTGAATGGCTTTATATAAGCCCATATAGTGATCGTGCTGATGTGAGTGTGTATGGTGGGTTTGATGTTAAGGTTAGAACTGTTATTGCATGGGAGCATATGCTAAAGCATGTAATGATCTCGTTCCTTAGGGATGTAGATACAGTATCTTCAACAGTAATTGATCGTGTGAAGAATATCGATATATGGTATGGCCAGAGCGGTACTTCATATAGTCCAGAGGGCTATATCTATAGGGAATATATATCGTTTGAGATACCAGCTGATAGGCTATATGATCCACTGGTTTATAGGGATACTAGTGGAGAGTTTATGCCTACGATAACGTTTTTCCATGAGCTAGGGCATATGGTTAAGGAGCATATATTCCCGGATAATATAAGGCTTGGGGGAAGGCATGGTATAGATGATGAGTCTAGTGAATATGTAGCTTATGATGAAGCACATAGTCATCTAGTATCAGTACTTGTTAGAGACTATGGCTATGGTAGGGGATTTATTGAGAAAGGCTTCATACCATCCCTTGGGGACATATACTTTGGAGAACCATATTTTCAGGAGGCATTATTCGGCCATGTAGTCTCTGGGGAGAAGGTTGAAGGCTGTATTGCTGCAGTACTCCTACGCCTACTCTATAGTGACCACTACATATCCCCCATGGATGCTGTTAAAGCCTATAGTATGTTTATCAGGGTATCAACGCTCTATAAATACTATAACGGGCACCCACCAAGGACCGTAATGGACTTCTTAACAACACTACTTGCAGTAATGCCTCTGCACAGCTCTAATGCAGGTCAATACCCCTACATATACTATGATGGGATAATAGACCTCTCTATAAAGTACCGTTTACCACTTAGGATCTATCCTATCGTTAACCTTAGGAAGAGTGATAGCTTCCTAGTTATAGTCTATCCAATGGATCGTGTTACTGTATCGTATAACGGCTCTGCATACGATTATACTGATGAGCCATTCATAGTATTTACATACGATAACCTATCACTAAACTATGAGGGTAGAGCTATAACCCTACTAGTCGATGGAACTGGGCTCATAGACCAGAGCCTATCATCGATCATTGGTGGTGGACTGTATAGGAGTATACATGGAGAAATCATTACCTATGGTATGACGGAGATAGTGTTTAGGGGAGGCTCTCTAGATGTTTATGGGTATACCGGGTATACTAGAGCATATGTTAGGACTAGTAAGGTTAGTGGATGGTTTAACTCAACAAGGGGATCACTACTACTTAGGCTATTCAATAGACATACAAGGAGTTATCTTGGATCAATCAGTATAGGATGTGATGTTGTACTTGAGTTTAACGGGGATCTTGAGGTATATGTTGTTGAGGGGGAGATCACACTCCATACCCGGGACTATAATGGTAGTATTGGAGAGGGATACATGTCTAGAATAGGTGTTGATGGAGTAGATGTTGTTCAGAGAGAATATAGTGGAACCCCATGGGATTATATACTGCCATCACTTTATAGTTGGAGTATAGATAAACTATACGCTAGACCAAACGATCAGGTTAAGGTATCTATAGAGGCTATGGATAGATCTGGTCTTGATAGTGCCCTTCTCATACTGGAGAAGGATGATGTCAATAAGACATATTATCCAAGTACTCTCAGTGATGGAGGAGCTCTATTCAATATACAGTTAGCGGATGAAGGAGCATACATGGTTTATGTTAGACTAGTTGATAGTGCTGGTAATGGTGTCACCTATAGACTTACTACGCTAGTTATCTCATCTACTGAACATAATGCTATAATCCATAATGAGGAGATAGGTAATGAGGGAGGAGCTTATGGGGAGAATGTGCTTGAGGATATATTCATCTACATACTAGCCATTATATTGATTGCATCGATAGTAGTTACAATAGTAGTTATAGTTGCTAAGAATAGGGTGAAGAGATAGATTACACGAGATAAGGTAATATAATAACAATACACAATTATTATTTTTGATAAGAAGGTGTATGTGATGCCTAAAGGCATCCATACCTCTCCTCATACCTCTTCTCATACTTAATACCATAGCCTATACAGCCATACCAGTAGGGGAAATATCACGACAGATATACTCGATCTAATAGAGATCGAGGAGCTTAGGACAAGTAGTAACCAAATTAAACATATACGTAACTATTTCTCTACCATCAGAGGTAGAGGGTGTTTACTCAACTAAATCAGAGGCTGTAAAGATGTTTAAGGATGGATTCCTCGGTATATGGGATATATACTGGAGAATAGGAGCTGGAGAAACCATTGACTCGCTAGAGATAACATATACGCTACCAGGAGGAGACAATAACGCTCCCAACAACACTACCCACGGGACTACTTACAGGAACTACGGAACAGCGTCCCCAACAGCCCCAGCAGAGACCGGGACAACAGGGCAATAGGAGGATCATCTACAACACAGCTAGAGACTAGTGGAGAAACAACAACAGCTGGAGCAGAAGGGGCACCAGCAATTTTCTATGCTGTAGGAGTGGTAGTGGTTATCATCGTAGTAGCAGGTATACTCCTAGCACTCCTAAGGAGAAGATAATAAATAACCTCTATTCTTTTTCAAAAGAAGTAAAAAGAAAAGAGTTATATGTAGGGATAAAATACTCATCTAACAACACGAGCCATAGTCATGGCCATAACAGCCTTCTGCACATGTAGACGGTTCTCGGCCTCCTCGAAGTAAAGGCTCTTCTCATAACTATCCAGTACCTCATCAGTAACCTCCTGCCCACGATCAGCTGGTCCACAGTGCATGTAGAATGGCTTACCAGCCTTCTCAAGACGCTCCATAGTCACTATCCAGTCCCTGAACTTGGACTGGTACTCCTTAGCCTCCTCTTCATGCACCTTACCATCGCTACTGAATGGTGGGAAGAAACCCTTTGGACTCCATGCCTTGGGGTACACGAATGCTGCTCCCTCAAAAGCCTCATCCATGTCATGGGTTATCCTGAACTCTGATCCCCAATGCCCAGTATACTCCTTAACCTTTTCTATAATGGGGTCGAGGAGCTCGAAACCTGGTGGATGAGCTATGTAGACATCAGCACCAAGCATAGCAGCCATCAACGCTACACTCTGTGGTACAGCCAGGGGCTTTAGCCCACCACTATAGGCATAGCTTACGACAAACTTCTTACCACGTAGGTCTTTAGGCCATCCTAGAGCCTCAAGGGCTGCCTGTGCATCAGCTAGTGCCTGGAATGGATGATATAGATCATCCTCCATGTTGAGCACTGGTACACTGCTCCACTTTGCAAACTCCTCTATGATACGGTGTCCACGTCCAATAATCCACTTAGCAGGCCTGCCATAGATACGTATGGCTATACCATCACCATAACGGCTTAGTACACGGGCTACATCACGTATAGCCTCTGTCTGGTATGGAACCATATCCTCTGGTAGTGTTGGTGCATATACCTGGTCTGGGCTTATGAATATCCCTTGTCCACCAAGCTGATAGATCCCTGTCTGGAAACTATTCCTTGTACGTAGGCTCTTGTTGTAGAAGATGAGGTAGAGCGTCTTACCCCTTAGATATGGTGTCTCCACTCCAAGATGGAACTTCCTCTTAAGATCACGGGCTGCCTCCAACACCCTGAATATATCATCTATACTGTAGTCGATATTCCTTAGCCAATGCCTACCGGAGAAATAGCCCACATACCATGGTAGATCAGCCATAGCCTATACACCCAGATACATTAGTAGTACATGGTTTCTATACAACACGATCTAGATTATAAACTATACCATGACAGTTTCAGGAGTAAGCCATACTTTATTCCTAAAACTTATTAATGATTACTCATAAAATCCATATCATCAATCTTTACAGTACTAGAATTAATACGTTCTCTAAAACTAATGCTAGAACATATGCTAACGCTATTGAAATGAATAGTATAATCCATGACGAGATAGGGTCATCAACTGCCTGTCTTACAACATCGTGTGAACATTTAGCAACACTTGGAGCTATTATCGAGGCCCTAGCTATACCATATGATGAATATAGAGCTCCCAAGATCTTGCCCAATATAGCGGCTGCCGAAATAATCAGCGTTAGTATATCAAGATTAGCTATTGTTACATGCAGATTTGAGCCCGTTAGTAGATAACCAATTATAAAAGCTGTTACTATAATGGCAATTGCCTGGATAACTACACGCTTAACATATCCACGTACATGGGTGTCGATCCCCAACATTATCTCAGTTATTATTTTTCCCATGCAATCACTAATAAGATATTCTTTGTTAAATAAACATTCAACATAAATTTAACAGATCCATAGAGGCACAAAATATATTCACGAGATTAAGCCAATCAAGTATCCGACTCTAAACTGGGGATTAAGCCCAGGTAGAAATACTTATTTTAGCTTATGCTATAGAACAATTACTCGATGATGAGATACCTCCTCGCAACCCCGGATCCGTGAAGAGTGTCGCCCTCACTGATCATTCTTCTAGACGAGATCAAGAGAATTGATCCTCAAATATGCTAGAAGGAGAAGGGAAGTTTGAAAATCTTGATAAGTTTTTAAAGAAGATAAAGGAGATAGACAAGAATATCGATTGTAATGCAGATTTGATGAGCAATTATTGATAAGTATTTTAGAAATAAAATATAGTCGTTACTGAAACTGTCATGGTATATCCTTCACAATATCTTGATTTATTTAGAAAGAGAGAAGTTAATAAAAATATAGGTTTAAAAGAACCCTTACTTGGTAATTTACTTTATTCCTAGGCATTGTTTTATGGAGCTCAAGTTTAGATAGTCCCCATATACTACTTTAATACACTAGAACATATTTAGTTTTATAAAAGGTCTATTACTACTATAATTCTGGAACGTTTCATCCACTATATTAGGGGCATTACAAGGCTATAGCATGGAATTTACTTAGGGTAAATTGAGTATAGAGGAAAAAGAGGTACAGATTAAAACAATTACTTGACACCATATAGTGTAAGAGCTAGTACAGCAGCCTTAGTCCATAAACCATTCTCTGCCTGCTCATATATTATCGATCTCTTTGGATCATCTATGACTTCATCATCAGCCTCATAGCCACGGAAGATCGGTAGTACATGCATGAGTACACCATGTTTATCCATTAGATCGAGTAGCTTACGTGTAAGCCTCCACTCACGATACTTCTCATAGATCCTTAGCTCCTCCTCAGCAAACCTGCTATAGCCAAGCTCCACAAGCTTTGGAGAAGCCCAGTTCCTCGGGAATACTGCATGAGCACCATCTAGTGCCTCCTTAAGGTTATCGGTAAACTCTAGACTACCCCCACTCTCCTCAGCATTCTTCTTAGCAATCTCCATAAGCTTAGGATCGAGGTCAAATCCTGGTGGACGAGTCACCACAACATCTACTCCGAAACGTGTAAACAATATAATGTCCTCCTGTACACTACACCAACCACGTATCTCCGGGCTATAGGCCCACATTACAACATATTTCTTACCCTGGATCTTATGGAATCTCTCCCGGAACGTATATAGGTCTGCCAATCCCTGTGTTGGGTGGAAACGATCATCCGCCATATTGAT
>Ga0190313_1001648_pt1 | contig 11810 bp, 9 predicted proteins | sample 4870071011_MG_FD_169989 | JGI IMG/M metagenome (GOLD analysis project Ga0190313, IMG submission 169989) | Hydrothermal vent sediment bacterial communities from Southern Trench, Guaymas Basin, Mexico - 4870-07-10-11_MG | ecosystem: Environmental > Aquatic > Marine > Hydrothermal vents > Sediment ...
AGATAATACACGATTCTATAAGAGAGGATGCCAGAATAATTTGGGGCGCATCCATAGACCCCACGCTCGGCAACACGCTGCGGGTAATGCTCGTAATAACCGGAGTTAAATCCCCGTACATACACGGGTTGAGCGGACTGCAGAAACAGAGCGAGGTAGATGTTATCGCGTGAGGAAATATGAAGTTCATAGAGAAATTCTGGAGGGTACAGCGCCGAATTGAGGACCGCTTCCGAATGATAGGTAAGGGTAAGTACTCCAGAATACTGAAGATGGCCAGAAAGCCGACGAGGGAAGAATACAGAAAAGTCATAACGATAACGGGATTGGGGATGATCCTTATAGGTGCGCTTGGATTCACAATCTACATAATTCTTTCAATAATTGTCAAGATACCGTGAGGGGTTGAAAATGCAGATTGAAGGTGAAAAAAAATATGAAGTTGCCGCAGGCAGGGAAGTAATCGTTGCTCTCTATCCGGAGCATAGCGGAACTCTGGAAATAGATTTTGAATTGAATGTTGAAAATGAGGAATTGGAGTGGATAGTACATCTGGAGTTTGGAACGAAAGAATACGAAGAATATATATCAGCGAAGGAAATAAAAAAGATAAATTTTGATGTTGACCTGAAAAAGGGAAAGAAGGAGCTTATTTTGAGAATTAAAGCACCACGGGCAGCCAGCGTGGGCGATAGATTGGTTGCGAAACTCAAATACGGAGATTGGGAAGATAGTATTGAAATTAAAGTTCGCCAGGTTATAGTGGCCGTTAAAACCGTAATAGGTCAAGAAGCTATTGTGGCGAAGGATATTGCGCTCAAATCCGAAATGAATAACTATGGCGTTACGGCGGTTTTCGCCCCGGTCAATCTCAAGGGATATGTTTTCGTGGAGACCGCCTATCCAGATAAACTCCTCATATTCACAAAGAAGATAAGAGGAGTAAAGGGCATAGTGAAGGGCGAAACCACTCTTGAGGAAGTGAAGCATTATCTAACCCCGCCGCCCGTTACGAGCAAAATCAGTGTGGGAGATATTGTTGAGTTGGTTGAGGGACCATTTAAGGGAGAAAAGGCTAAAATAATACAAATATACGAAGATAGGGATGAGATAGCCGTTGAGCTTTTTGAATCCGTGGTTCCGATACCGATAACTGTTAAAGCCGATACCGTGAGAGTATTGGAGAGAAAAGAAGAGAGGTGATTATTATGCCCCAAGTCGTTGAAGTGCTTGTGGAAGGTGGAAAAGCGAGTCCCGGACCTCCTCTCGGTCCTGCCCTCGGACCTCTCGGAGTGAATATAGGACAGGTAGTAGCCAAAATAAATGAACTCACAAAGGACTACGCCGGAATGACCGTGCCTGTCAAGATTATCGTTGACCCCAAGACAAAGAAATTTGAGATTGAGGTTGGCACGCCCCCCACATCCGCACTTATAAAGAAGGAATTGGGTATTGAGAAGGGCTCTTCGGATGCGAGAAGGCAAAAGGTTGGCGACCTCAAACTTGAGCAGGTAATAAAAATTGCGAGGATGAAAAAGGATAACTCCCTATCATATACCCTTAAGGGAGTAGTTCTTGAGGTTTTGGGCGCGTGCGTCTCAATGGGAGTTACCGTGGAGGGTAAGGACCCGAGGGAAATCCAAAAGCTTATTAAGGAAGGCAGTATCACCATCCCAGAAGAATGAACCTGTAGGAGGCCGAAAGGGCCGAAAACTACAGGGAGATGATTGACATGGCGGACGAAAATATAGTTAAGGCGGTTAAGGAAGCGATAGAGAAGGCGAAGGAGAGGAAATTTGTTGAGAGCGTAGATATAGCCATAAATCTGAGAGATGTTGATTTGAAGGACCCAAAGAAGAGAATTAATATGGAAATAGTTCTTCCGCACGGTAGGGGTAAGGAAATTAAAGTGGGAGTTTTTGCCTCTGGAGAGACCGCACTCAAAGCAAAGGAAATAGCGGATATAGTAATACCTCCAGAGGAGATAGATAAACTCGCGGAGGATAAAAGGAGGGCAAAAAAACTCGCCAACAAAATAGATTTTTTTGTGGCAGAGGCTCCTTTAATGCCGATAATTGGTAAAAAACTCGGTATTATATTGGGCCCGAGGGGAAAGATGCCAAAGCCCATACCTCCCGGAAGTGATCCCACTCCAATAATAAAGATGTTGAAAAGGAGCGTTATCGCTCGTTCAAGGGATAAGAGGACATTTCATGTGCCCGTGGGTACGAGAAACATGGAACCCGAGAAAATCGCGGAAAACATAGAGGAGGTTCTTAAAAAAGTGGCTTCCAAGTTGGAAAGAGGTTTCGGGAACATAGAAAGCGTGTATGTTAAAACCACGATGGGACCAGCAGTTAAAATTCCCCTGAAGAGGTGAATTGCATGGCTCATGTTGCGGAGTGGAAAGTGAGAAAAGTTAACGAACTTGCCGATATGATGCTTGAGTATCCGATAGTGGGGATTGCGTCCATAGAGGGTATCCCGGCTCCGCAGATGCAGAAGATGAGAAGGAGCCTGCTCAATAAAGCTAAAATTGTTGTAGTAAAGAATAGATTATTAAAACTTGCTATAGATAAAGCCTCCGAGAAAAAAAGTAATCTTGAAAAGCTGAAGGAATACATAGAAGGACAGACCGCCTTAATTCTCAGTAAAGAAAATCCATTCCGATTGTACAAATTGTTTGAAAAATCAAGAACCAAAGCGCCTGCGAAGGGTGGCGAGATAGCGCCGGAAGATATCGTGGTTCCAGCAGGCGATACCCCATTCCGTCCTGGCCCGATAATAGCGGAGTTCCAAAAGGCAGGAATTCCGGCAGCGATAGAAAAGGGAAAAATAGTTATAAAGAAAGATACAACTGTGGTTAAAAAAGGCGAAAAGATACCGAGAGAAGTCGCCCAAATACTCACAAAACTGGAAATATATCCTCTTACTGTGGGAATAGAACTTCGCGCCGCTTACGAGGATGGAGTAATATTCCCGAAAGATGTGCTGCAGGTGGATACCGAAAAGATAATAGGAGATCTCGCTCTTGCTTATCAAAACGCGATGAATCTCTCGCTCAACATAGCGTATCCAACGAAACAGAATATTTCCTTGCTGCTAATGAATGCTCATCAGAAAGCACTCAACCTCGCGATAAACGCCGGAGTCATATCCAAGGAAACACTACCCATACTGATAAGCAAAGCCTATGCCCAAATGATATCCCTCGCATCCATGCTGAAGGACGGACTTGATGACGAACTTAAAGAAATCGTTAGTGGCGCTCAAGCGCAGTTGATTACACCAAAAGAAGAGAAGAAGGAAGAAAAAGAAGAGGAAAAGAAAGAAGAGAAGGAAGAAGAAAAAAGAGAGGAAGAGGCCATAGCAGGATTAGGTGCTCTCTTCGGATGAAAGGAGGTGAAATGAATGGAGTATATATATGGTGCCCTGCTCCTGCATTCCGCAGGAAAGGAAATAACTGAAGAAAACTTGGCAAATGTGCTTAAAGCGGCAGGCATAGAACCGGATACGGCAAGAATAAAAGCACTTGTGAGCGCGCTGGAGGAGGTAGATATAGAGGAGGCAATAAAGACCGCCGCCATGCCTGTGGCCGCTATGCCTGCAGCGGCACCCGCACAACAGGCACAGCCAGCCGAGGAAGAGAAGAAGGAAGAGGAAGAAAAGAAGAAAGAAGAAGAGGAAAAGAAGAAGGAAGAAGAAGCCATAGCGGGATTGGGTGCCCTATTCGGATGAACAGGGCGAGTTAGATGAAGGACATAGCGGCAAACGTGGCTAAATACGGGGTACCATTCGTGCTAGTGGTTGCTGGGTTGGTTTATAATATACTTTTTTTAATTTTAGGATTTATTTGGGGAGCCACAGCGGTGGTTTACGATTTGGAAAAAGAGAGGGAATAAAATCATCGTTATCCTTCTACGCTCACTATCTCTACCGTTGGCGGTGTCAGAAGGGCTATATGTTTCAACTCCGTCGGCACCAGTAACTTTACCTTTATAGGTCCGTACGGATAACTTTGCTCCAAAACAACCTTCTTTCTTTTCATAAGGAACAGTAAGGATAGAAAAACAGTCAGATACTCCTCCCTCGTTCTATTTACTATTATCTCATCCATATAGAATTCCTCCTTGTCCAACTCGCATATTCTCTCCCATACCAGATTTATATCTCTTTCCTCCTCATCTTCGTGAACCCTCTCGCTCAGATTTATCTCTATTGCATTACCAATGGATTTTCTTCTTTTTTTCAGTTCAACCAGTTTCCTTGTACTTTCCAACGCCTTTATAAGTTCCATGAGAGTTACTTTCCTTTTCTCCCTTCTTCTAACGGGAGGTTGAATTTCCGGTATACTCTCAGGAGGGATTATATCCTCACTGAAGTTCAGCGAGGTTTCTTCTCCAAACAACCAATCTATCGCTTCATACGGTTCATAATAATATTCATTCTCCTCTTCCCTAGCTGTTATTCTCTCCACCGCCTGTTCCGATTTTATATGTAGGATGCTCCATGCCATAAATATTATTTTTCCCGCTGTAACGAAATCAATTATTTCATCATCTTTTATCCTCTCCATGTAAAGTTTAGCGAATTTTTTCAAATCTATCTTCCATGGGTCCATATGGTTATCCAGAACGAGCTCAAAAGCTATGGCTATTGCCCTATCAACCGGGTCCTTAGAAAGTACATGAACTCCCGTTTTCATATCCTCCACCATTTTTATGTATTCTCCTATCCTTTCGTTGTCTTCATCATACATCGCTTGATGAAATATGAGATGATTTAGAACTTCCTCAACTCCCTCAGCCAGCATATTCACTCACCTCCTCTCCGCCTTCGCTCTCCTCAAACTCCAAATCTTCCAAACGGGCGGAAAATACCCGCGATACACCATCCACGCCCTTAGCCACGCCTATGAGGGTATCCGCATATTTCAGAGTGACTTTTCTAAGCGAGATCATTATGAACTGAGCAAGCGCCGAGGATTTTTTGACCATCTTGGCCACGGATTCCGCGTTCACTGGATCCAAAAACATATCCACCTCATCCAGTATATATATGGGAGAAGGATTATATCTCTGAAGAGCGAATATTAGGGCTAGGGCCGTTAAACTCTTTTCACCGCCACTCAACCTCTCTATCCTCACATACTTCTTTCCCTGTCTTACCCTTATGGTAAGGCCTCCCTTAAACGGATCCTTAGGATTCTCAAGAACAAGTTCTCCCTCCATTCCATCCGTAAGTTCGCTGTATATCTCTTTGAAGTTCTTGTTCACTTCCTCAAAAACCCTTAGAAGGGCTACCTTCTTCTTTTCGTTGAGGTCTTCCACGAGTTTTATGAGTTCCTTTCTTTCCTCAACAAGTTTGTTGTAATCCTCCTGCATAGCACGGAATCTTTCAACCTCAATATCGTACTCCTCAATACTCTTGAAATTCACCGGTTCAAGAGATTTCATCTTACTTTCGCTATCCGCGATTATTCTTTTCAACTCTTTTTCATCTTTTATCTCTAATGGAGAAACATCCTCATAGTTCCTCAGCTTGTTTTCAATATCTTTTATCTCGTTGTTCAAATGGTTTATCCTAGCGTTCGTAGTTATGTTCGTAAATTCAAGATTTCTTATTCTTTCACTATAATTCTCCCTTTCATTGCGAAGCGATTCTATCTTTCTCAGCAGTTCATCCCTCCTCCCCTCTTCCTCCTCTATTTTCCTGGAAAGGGAAGCGTGAACCTCCTGGAGTTGCCTGAGTTTAATATCTTTGGATTCTCTTTCCTTTAAAAGTTTCTTTATGTCTTCGTCTAATTTCTTTATATTCGCTGTCAAACTCGCTTCCTCTCTCTTCAAACGCTCTATTTCAGTATTGATCGCCTTTATCTTTTCCGTGAGAACATGAATCTCTTTGTCTATGTTATTCTCCTCGCTTACAATCACGCTTAACCTATCCCTAAGATTCTTTATTTTCTCATAAATCTTTTGAGGTGTAACTTCCTCTATTCTGACATCTATTTCCTCAATTTCTTTTCTCACGGAATCAATTCTGTTCTTTATCTCATTCTCTTTATCTTCCAAACTCTCTATGTCCTTCTTTAGTTTGCCCATCTCCGCATCTATTTTGGATATTTCATTTTTTATCTTTGCTATTCTTTTTCTGCATTCCTCTCTGGCCGCAGTGAGATTTCTGAGCTTCTCCTCAACACTGCCGAAATCTCTGCTTTTCTCGCTCATCTCTATTCCTATTTTTGTGAGTTCTTCCTGTATATTTTTCAATTCTTCTGTTATCTTTTCTTTCCTTTCTGTGAGTTTCCTTAGTTTTTCTCTGAGCTTTCTCAAATCCCCCTTGGGTAGCGATTTTCTGGATACACTGCCTCCAATCATCGCACCACTAGCCTCTATTAACTGGCCGTCCAGAGTAACTAGGCGTACTCCACCCATAAGCTTCCTCGCGGTATCCAAATCTTCAACAACCACCGTATCACCAAAAACATACCAAAAAGCGGATTCGTACTTCTTATTGAACTTTATAAGATTTATTGCAAAACCATATGATTTCGGATTTCTTGATGCGAGAACCGCCTTGCCTCTCGGCATACCCCTCGCCATCTTGTTAAGAGGAAGAAATATAGCCCTTCCTAAATTGTTTTTCTTCAGATACTCTATGGCTTTTGCAGCGGCTGCATCGTCCTCCACAACTATGCTGTAATATCTCGGGCCGGCGGCTATCTCTATGGCCAGAGCAAACTTCTCATCAACATCTCCCAATTCCTCAATAGTACCATGTATGCCTTTGAGTATTCCCTTATCCCTCGCCTCTATGATAGCCATAACAGCCTGAGAATACTCACTACTTTCCGTTCTCGCCTTTAAACTTTCGTAGACGCTGAGAGTTTTCCTGTATTCCTTCTCTATCTCATCCAGCTCGGCACGGAGTTTCTTATCTTTATCCCTCAAAAGTAGAATTCTCTCCTCGTAGTTTTTTCTGAAGCTTTCGGATTTTCTAAAATTCTTCTTTATCTCGTTTATATTCCACTCAATATCTCGTAGATTTTTCTCTTCCAGAGAAAGAGAATCTTCCAGTTTTGCCTTGCTTTCCTCCATATTATCCAATCTGCTCTGCAACTTCTCTTTCTCAACGCGCAAGTTGTTAAGGTCTTCATTCAATCTTGCCAAAATTTCCTCTTTTTCTTTTCTTGCAGTTTTCAGATTCTTTATCTCTTCGCTTGAGCTATCCACCTTCCTCTCTTCTTCGTGCAGTTGTTTTTCTATTTTTTCTTTCTCCTTAGATTTCTCGTTAAGAATTTTCCTTTTATCCTTTATTTTATCAGATAATCCTTTCCTTTCCTTTCTTTTATTCTTCAACTCTTCTCTTACTTTTTTGAGTTTTTCTTCATCCTCTTTTTTCCTCTCTTCTTTATTCTCCAAATCCATAGTAATTCTGCTAAGTTTTATCCTCAAATCGTTTATCTCCTTTTCAAGAGTTCTTACCTCATTCAGAATGTTTTCATCCACGCCGATATTCTTCAATTCTTCAGCAACCTTCTCCTCCTCCCTTTTTATCTCCTCAATCTTTTTCTTACAAATCTCAATTTCTTCTTCATTACTTTTTAAAATCTTCTCATATTTCTCAACCTCTCTTCTCTTTGCATCTCTTCGTATGATGTGCAAAGTTTTCTCTGCCTCCCTCTTTTTCCTCTGCAGTTCCAGATACTGAAGGGCAACATTTCTCTCCTTCTCCAAATTTTCTATGTTTCTCTTAATCTCTTCCAAAACGGCTTTTATCTTCTCTATGTTCTCTTCCACCTTTTTCTTCTTCTCCTCCGATTTTGCTATTTCGGCATCGTATTGCGATATTCCTGATATGTCTTCAAGTATTTTTCTCCTCTCAAACGGAGTCATTTTGACTATATTGGTTACATCACCCTGCTGCACGAAATTGTATCCTTCCGAATCTATATGAGCATGACTCAAAAGAGAAGTGAAATCCTGCAGACGGGCGCGCTCACCGTTTATATAAAAATAACTGTTGAATCCTTCCTCGCTTGTATCGCTCCTCCTTATAACTCTCGTGAAAACAACCTCATCCTCATCTATGGGAATTGCACGATCGCTGTTATCAAAAACCAGAGATACCTTGCAGTATGAGGCGGGATTACGAGTTTTTCCCCCATCGTAAATCAAATCTGTAAGACGCTGAGCGCGAAGCATTTTTGAACTTTTCGGCCCTATAACAAAGAGAATTGCATCGGTTATGTTGCTTTTCCCACTCCCATTAGGACCACAAATACCGTTAAAACCATTGGTAAATTCTATAACTGTTTTTCTACCAAACGACTTGAAATTTTCCATTTCTATCCTTTTCAGATACATTGAGCATCACCTCGTCTGACATTTTTCATTCTTCTTGATAGAAATTGTCATACAAATATATAAAAGTTTCGGCTAAATGACAATGGTTTTTATGACAACTCAATCCTTCTTAAAACGGGAATTGCTATTGAGATTGTTATCAGCAGTATTGATGGGTTAAATTCAAAAACTTCTTCTTTATCAAAGAATATATCTCTATCTGTTGAGCTCCACGCCTCTGTCCATACCACATAAAAGTATCCTCCGAAATATCTTACTTGAGCACATCTATATATTGATTCTGTATAGTAGGTAGTGTATGTATCGTTGATTACCATTATACTCCAATTGGAACCACCATCAGTACTTTCTGCAGCCATAAGGGACTTTGTGGTAGAATTCACATATACTACCATCAAATGATTGGGATTGCCCTCCACGCATGCGATGGATGGATACCTTTCATCATAACTGCTTGTAGAAAAGCTTTGGTAGTACCAAAAACTTGCACCTCCATCCGTGGAGTTCGTATACCTTATATCGTGATCAGTTGGAGAGAACACTCTCTCCCACGCTATCCATACAATATTTCCACTTGCATACAAAGATGGATTAATGTCGTCTAGTCCTGATAGACTATAACATTCGCCACTATGCGTAGATGTTGTGAAATTGTATCCGTAAACACCATCCGAATGCTTAACAGTTATATTCCACTCATTGCCATCATATACCTGATATGCAATTACAGCATGACTATCTGATACGGTAATTGAAGGATGTTTTTCCATATTAACACTAGCAGCAAGAGCGCCTGTCCTCCAACCATTTGGTGTACCGAGTGTCCAATTGATATCATAATCGGAGGAGGAGAAGATATATTCATAGGTTAGCCATATAGCATTTCCTTTTATCCAAACGCTTATATTTCTAACATTAGACCACCATGTCCAGTTAGATATGTAATGTAATGTCCAATCGCCGGTAGATGGATCTCTTTTAAGAAACTCAAAATAACTGCCTGATGTATGATTCTCAAAGAATATATAAACATAGTCATTGTTATCCGAAGTAATTACTGGATAGCAGTAATCACTAAAAATTAACTTCGTAAAGTAGTAAATCTCCCAAGTACCTCCATTATTAGTTGAATTTGCGAAGAAAATGTAATGATTTCCACTATACATCAAATCGTAAACAACCCATAAAGTTCCATCTGAAGTTCGGGTTATTGAAGGTCTTATAGTATCATAGGTACTGTTGTCTATCGGTACATCAGTGCCAAAGCTTAGTAGGAGGATCGGGCTAGAATATTTTCCAATTTTTTTAATGAATATTTTTTCCTGCATAGGTTTATAAAGAATGTTATCCTCAATAACATTTTTATGCTTTATTTTTTGCATAGTCTTTAAACTAACTTCATCAAAATATTCTGAGATTTTCACCATTATCACTACCCTATCAGCAAATTTGTTATAGAAAATCTCAAGATACTTTGAATTGTATTTAATATTTTCACAAGATGTTTCTATTACTTTATTATCAAATCCTTTTATATTTATTTTTCCGACAACACTTCCAGCTTTTAAAAACATAATTGAGATTTCTTCCTCTCCAATTAAGGGAGATTCTTTTTCTCCCAACCTTATGGATACATTCTTTCCATCCACCGTTGTATTTAGCCATTTATCGTTTCCATAAGGATAATCAGCAATACCATCACCATCAATATCAGGTTTACCATCAGATGTTTTACTCTCTGAGTCGGGTACTCCATCATTGTTAAAATCATTTGGATATTCGTCTTCAGGATCGGGAACGGTATCCCTATCCGAATCCATATATAGAGATACAGGCATATATAACCCTTTAAGAATTTCTCCGCAAACTGCAAGCGATAATAAAGTTGTATTATTCTTAGAATACATTGCAGCCCAGCATATATCCACATCTTTATCCGTTGAATCTCCCTTATCTGAAATATAATTCCAATCTGCATATACACCATCTATAATGGGAGAAGAAGGCATGGTGTCTATATATTTGCCCCTCGCATAATTTTTAACATAACTTTTACCGTCAATTTTTACATCAAGGTATATAGATTCTCCCGACGATGCCCCACCAGTATATACAACCATAAGATTTCTCGGTTTATTTACTCTCAACTGCGATATTTCTCCCGAGGTGGAAATAACATTTCCTGTTTCATCCAATATTTGGAAAGATGCTTCTTTTGCTGTTCCTTTATTAATTAATCTTAGCGATATTGTTGTCCCTTCCGGCGATAGTGAGTAAAGTTTTATCGTGCATACATTTTCGTTTTTGGATATGACATTCAAATCTTCATCGGTTATAATGCAAAACACTCCCTTACTTGTAGAGAAAGTACTGGAAACAACCTCACCCCCCACATCTCTATAAACAACTAGGGCTACAAATTTATCAGTATTTGGCAAACCAACTTCTACTTCTTTTCCATCCGTTTTGGCACTAACTTTTACTCCTTCATCCCACTTCCAATTAATTCCCTCTCCCTTATAATTCATAAATTTCGCCGATTTAACTTTGCCTCCATATCCGTACATCAAAAGAGCTTTATCCGCCCCTATACCTCCAATTTTATATCCGGTTCCATTGTTCATATCCGTATCAAAGAAAACACCTATGACCGTATAATAGTATTTTTTGGGAGAGACAAAAATATTTTCTCCAAATTTTATATAAATGAATGTGCGGCCATCATTGTAATATTTTATCTCTTGGATTATGTTATCCTGACTGTAAAGTTCAATGCCCTTTATATTTTTCCAATCATCAAAATATCCATCTATTTCTATGCCCTTAGTTGCGAGAGATGTTGAGAGAACTATGAGGGGCAATATTATCATTACCGCAATTAAGAAAGGGAGTGTTTTTCTACTCTCAATTTTAGGGAATAGGCCTCCTACCACACCGTTATTAGCCACTACGCCGTTCCCATTAACCAAACCTTTTTTAACGGGTCTTTTTCTTTCTTCCTTTGGCGGTCTTTCACTTTCAAACATCTCAAGAAAATCCACTTTGAGCATACAAATGGTTGATTCATCATGCAGGCCAAGATTCTCAAGTATCATCGCTCTTTTTCTCCATATCTGCGGATCATCGGGATTTTTAAGAACTTCGAAATGGCTATTTGCTATTATGTCTTCGGCATTTGGAGGAGATGGATAAAACACTTTACCACACCTGTGACATACCGATTCCCCGCTGGATACTATGGCATCACATCTGGGACATCTAAATTCTCTGAGAACCAATTCTTTTATGGGTTCCTTTCCAATAAGGCCCAAACTTTCAACTTCTGCGGCATATCTCCTTATCTTTTGTGCAATTTTCATACTGAAACCATCTAATTCTGCGAGTTTCTCTATTGGATATTTTAGAAGGGTTTCTACATCTCTTATACCATTTTCTCTCAAAACC
>Ga0190313_1001649_pt1 | contig 11810 bp, 15 predicted proteins | sample 4870071011_MG_FD_169989 | JGI IMG/M metagenome (GOLD analysis project Ga0190313, IMG submission 169989) | Hydrothermal vent sediment bacterial communities from Southern Trench, Guaymas Basin, Mexico - 4870-07-10-11_MG | ecosystem: Environmental > Aquatic > Marine > Hydrothermal vents > Sediment ...
GTTAATATATCCCTACGATCTCTTAATTAATTTAGCTATGAAGTAACCGGGCCCTTCGTGCCTATCCGGGAAGAACCTCTGTAATTCCTCGTACCCCCCCAGGTAAGGTAAGCCCCTCTCGCCTAGATAGAGGACCTGCTCCGCTACTTCGAACCCCAACCTTTCTACGGCGTACTTAATTACGGCTTCGTTCTCCTCTAGCGTTATAGTACAGGTGGAGTAAACTAAGGTACCGCCCTTCCTTAGTATTGAGCGAGCTACCTTTAGGAATTGAATTTGGTAGGCCGCTAACGCCTTTACGTCCTTAACCGTCTTCCTATCGTATACTTTAGGCCTAACGCCTATCGAGGAACAAGGAGGGTCTAGGATTACCTTATCGGCTTTCAAGCTAGGGTAATCTAAGTCCAAGTACCTAGAATCCGCTTTAATTACTTTAATTAAACTCTCCATTCTTAACCTCCTCAATTCCTCTAACATCTTACCTATCCTCTTGGAGGAGGAGTCGAAAGCGTAAACCTTAGCCTTACCTTGGGTTAACTGCACTACGTGCGTAGCTTTACCTCCCGGAGCGGAGCACATATCCACTACAACTTCGTTTCGGCGGGGTTCTAGTACTAAGCTAGTTACCATAGCCGGTAAGCTCTGATCGTATAGCAGACCTTCCTCGAACTCACTCAGTTCCCTAACCTTAGGCACTTTGTACTTGGAGATGAGGACCCTTACGGCGAGGCCCTTGCCTTTAAGTAACATCTCCCTACCGTCCATTTCGGCTATACCGTAACCTACTACTATGCCGTTGGGGGAAACTACGTTAACTTCATCCACCTTCCTCACCCCCTCGGCCTTAAGTACCCCTGGGGCGTAGAGGTTAGAACCTTGGAGTACGCTTTCGGCCGCGTACTTATCGGCTACTACCACCTTGCCCGCTAAGGGCACCTTATAAGGCCCCTTTATGGGGAAGTAAAGCGCTTCTTCAACTACTTCGTCTTCGAAAACCTCCACCCCCCTATCCCTCAACCTATCCATAACTTCCCCTGGGCTAGCTAGTAACGTATTTACCCTAACGTAGTACCTCCTACCGGGTTCGGTTAAAGCCCTCAGCATGGCCTTAAGCCTAGCTCTTCCTACGAACTCACTTAAACCCCTTAATATATCTTCATCGTATTCAAATGGGGAATCCTTCAAATCCCTAGCACCTCTATGAGCACCCTCCTAGCGCTCCTAGGGCCGTCGAGCTCCAGGAGGAACACGTTCTGCCAAGTCCCCCTAATTAATCTGCCCCCTTCGACCGGGAATACCCTGAAGGTACTTATGAAGGAGGAAGCTAAATGGGCGTGCGCGTTATCATCGATTAAGTTATGCTTCCACCCCCTATCCTCCGGGTATTCCTCCCTTACTTTAGTAATTAAGTCCTCCATCAACCCTTCTTCACGTTCGTTTACTATGAGCGCTACCGTGGAATGGGGGGAGAACACTAAGCAGATACCGTCCTTTACCCCGCTTTCCCTTACGGCTTCCTCCACCTTCGAAGTAATATCCACTAATTCGAACTTCTTAGAGGTAGCTACCCTTACCTCCTTAAAGAAGACCTTCATAGTACTTACCGTCCTTAATAACGGTAACTTAACTTAATAAGGTAGGCCTACCCATTATTACGAGATGAAGGAATTAAGTATTAGGATTAGCGAAAGGGCCTATAAAGCGTTAGAGGAATACGCTAAGCTTAAGAAGTTAAGCCTAAGCGACGCCCTAGAGGTACTATTAGCGGAATTAAGGGAGGGTATGCTGATGGAGAAGTACCTCTCCTTAATTAGGAAGCTGGACGAAGTGCTTAGGGCCCATCCTTCCTCGGTAGGATCCATGTACTTGGAAGCCTACGTAAACGAGTTAAGGAAAGTTAAGGAGGAAATTAAGGCGGGGAAGCTCTACGTTCTAGCCCATTTAGATGAAGTAGTGATATCCAAGGAGACCTTAAGGAATTGTAGCGGCCTACTAATAAGGGATTGTAGGAAGGTGGTATTTAAGGAGGACGTAAGCAAGGAGGACCTGAGGGGCAAAATAGTGAGGTTAATTAACGTAGGGAAATTAGTAGCTCCTAAGGAAGTAAGGGAGGCGGTGGAATAGGGGGTTGCGGCCTTGTACTTACATGAAATGAATTGGGTTAAGGTTAGGGAGGCCTTAAGTAAGGGCCTTAAGGTAGCTATATTGCCCATAGGCACGGTAGAGGCCCACGGCCCCCACCTACCTTTAGGTACCGATACTATAATCCCCACAGCCCTAGCCGAAAGGATGGCGGAGGAAGTTGACGCGTTAATAGCGCCGCCGGTATACTACGGGGTTACTAAATCCCTTACCGCCTATCCAGGTTCCTTAAGGATAAGGCCAGGGGTTTTCGAGGAGTTGATATACGATATATTAAAAGGCTTAAAACGCACCGGGTTCGAAGCGGTCATAATAATGAACGGACATGGAGGGGGGGAGCAGCTAAGGGCTTTAAGGAACGCCGCCTTTAGGGCGTGGGAGGATTTCGGGTTAATTACGTTGATAATCAATTGGTGGATATTAGCTAAGAACCTTACGGAAAGGGTTTTAGGCGTAGAAGGCGGGCACGGCGGGGCCGATGAAACCGCTATGATTTACGCGGTAAGGCCGGACTTAGTGGAGGAAGGTAGGTATTCGGAGGAAAGGAGCGCTAGGCTGGAGGAGGGCTTGGAAGCTTACCCCTTCCCCGCTTCCGTAATATACTATAGCGAGAGAGGTAGCATGGTACTAGATAAGGATAGGAGCCTTAAGTACTTCGAGGAGGTAGCTAACTTAATCATCTCCAAGGTAAAGGAATACCTTAATAGGTTTAAGAGGGAGGGTTTAGGCTTAGCTTAAATTAAGCGAACTTAACGTAACGAAGCTTCCTCCACTACCCTAGGTAAGTACTCGTTTAGAACTTTAATCACCTCCCCTTCCCTTACCGTTACTATGGATCCCTCCCTTACTACCACCCTCCCGTTTACTATAGTATAACTTACGTCCGAAGCCCTTAAGGAGTAAATAAGCGAATACGGATCTTGCGCTTCGGTAAAAGGCGATAGATGGGCTTTGTTTAAGTCCACCAATATTAGGTCCGCTTTCTTACCCGCTTCTAACGATCCTATTTCGTCGCCCAACCCTAACGCCTTAGCCCCGTTAACGGTAGCCATCTTGAGGACTTCCCTAGCTGGCATTAACTTAGGATTTAAGTTAACCCCCTTATGGATTAGGGAAGCTAACTTCATTTCCCAAAATACGTCCAGCGAATTATTACACGGCGCCCCATCCGAACCTATAGCTACGTTAACCCCCCTATTGAGCATGAAGGGTACCTTAGCTACGCCCGATCCCAACTTTAAGTTAGTACTAGGGCAATGTACTACGTGTGTACCGGTTTTAGCTAATAGGCTTACCTCCTCCTCGTCCACCCATACGCAATGGGCTATAACGGTATCCCCGCCTATTACGCCTACCTTAGCTAAATACCTGATGTTAGTTAAGCCGGTTTCCCTTTCAACTTCCCTTTCCTCGTTTACGTTCTCGGCCGCGTGCGTATGTAGCCTTATACCGTACTCCCTCGAAACCGCAGCCACCTCCTTAAGGCACCGTTCGCTACAGGAGAGGGCGAAACGTGGCGAGAAAGCGAAACCCAACCTACCCCTCCCAACCCATTTATCCCTTAACTTCAAACCCTCCTTAATAGCTTCCCCGCAATCCTCGATTAGCCCCTCAGGTACCCCTTCGCCCCTATCCATTAATACTTTACCGGTAATCCCCCTTATGCCGGAATCGTACATGGCTTTAAATACCATATCGACGTGTTTTACGCTACCGAAGTCTAAAACGGCCGTAGTACCCCCCTTTAACAACTCTATACAACCTAACAGCGACGAATAATAGGTCTCCGAAGGTCCTAAGCTGGCTTCGAGAGGTAGGATCCTCTCCTTAAGCCAGTCTAACAATTCCAATTCCTCAGCTAAGCCCCTGAAAGCCGTTTGAACCAAGTGGACGTGCGATTGTATTAAGCCGGGTAACGCTACTTTATCCCTCGCCTCTATTACTTCGTCGAACTCCTTACCCCACTCCCTTACTATTTCGTCGTCCCTACCTACGGCCCTTATCCTATCGCTCTCTATTACTATAGCTCCGTCCCTTACTATCCTCCCCTCCCCGTCCATAGTAATTATTAACTTAACCCTCCTGATTAGAATGGACAGTTCCTAGCACCCCCCTCTTCCTCGTATGCTCAACATCTTTTTAAATTTATTAGCCTTAAGGAGAAGGTTACGGACCTTCAGCGGCTTAGCGGAATCCTTCGGGATCTATCGGGAGTTCATTAAGGGAAGGCTTATATGCGGAGTAAGCCCTAATTTTAAGTAGGGGGTAGTAACAAAGCATGTTCATTACGAGGAAGTTCAGGCAGTTACCTCTTTACCTCATGAGGGACCTTAAGCTCTCTAGGATAATTAACGTTAGCTTACGTAACGTAGATCCACAGCTAAGCGCCCCGGAGCTAGAACTAATGGGAGGGGTAGCTATATCGGACTTCAAGAATTACTTAAAGGTCGAATGGGGTCTACTAGGCGAGGATAATTCGGACGAGGACTTAGAATTCCTTTTGGAGAGGTACATGGAGGAGGGGAGGATAGACGAAAAGGTAAGCTCCTGGATAGTACCATGGGTTAGTAAGTGGAGGGAGAGGGTTAAGTTGGTATGGGACGAGAAGGAATTTAAGAGGAAGTCCATTAATGAGCAACTGGAGGAAGTAACCCCCTTAATTTCAGCTATACCTAAGGTTAATGAGCTAAAGGAGCTAATAATAGGTTCCTTAATTAAGAGCGGGGAGCTATGTTTCACTAACTTAATAGCCGATAACATCATTAAGGGGGAGGTATATCGCTTAGTTAAGAGCGTAGGGTCCAGGGAGGGAGCGTTGAAGTTCCTCCACGAGAACCCCCTCTTCCTACTCCAAGCGTGCATAGCTAGGGTTAAGGTATTAGCTAGGAGCAAGGGGCCCGCGGTGGTCTTACACGTAGATAGGAGGATTTTAGCCGAGGCCCTTAGGAGGATAGGGGAGTAAGAGAGATATACCTCGAATGGAATCCCATTACTTCTCCGAAAGGCCTGGAGGTAAGTTAAGGTTTTACGAATACGAAGTTAGGATTAGGGGGGTTGAACTAAGTATTCTCAGCTGTAGCGGGGTATTTTCGGCTAGGAGGCTGGATAAGGGTACTGAGGTGCTTATCAAGTATATGGAGGTGCGGGACGGTTGGCTTATATGCGATTTAGGTTGCGGGGTAGGGGTAGTGGGGTTGGTAGCCGCTTCCCTAGCCCCCAAGGGGTTCGTGATAATGACCGATATCAATAAGAGGGCGGTCAAGTTAGCTAAGCTTAACGCCCTTAGGAACGGCATAAGGAACGTTGAAGTGAGGTGGGGGGACCTTTACGAACCCCTTAGGGGATTGAAATTCGATACCATAATAACTAATCCCCCCCAATCTGCAGGCCTTTCGGTATGCTATTCGATAATTAGGGAAGCGCCTAATTACCTCAGGGAGGAGGGTTTATTACAAATGGTAGCTAGGCATAACAAGGGGGGGCGTAGGTTACTTTCGGAGATGAAAAGGGTATTCGGTAACTGTGAAGTAAAGGGAGGGGAAAGCGGTTATAGGGTTTATATAGCGGTCCTACGTTAAGGTAAACGATGATGAAGGTTTCTGGTTCCGAGGAATGAGGAAGGCTTGATTAACTGAAAGTAAAACCTTAAGCGACGATAGGTAAATATCGCCCCGCTTCCTAAGGAGTTAAGGGCGCTGGGATTGATAGACGTACATTGCCACTTAACCTTTAAGGGGTTAAGGGAGAGAGTGGACGAAGTAGTGGAAGAATCTAAGAATTATCTAAAAGCCATAATTACTTGCGGTTTCCCTTTCGAGGCTTCCGAAGGGGAGGGGAGGGGGCTTACGGATACAGGTTTCCGGTCGGCGTTGAAAGCTTTAAGCTTAGCTAGGAAATATAAAGGCTACGTTTTCGTGACCTTAGGCTTACATCCAGTACAAGCCGTAATGATGAACAGAAAGGAGGTAGAGGAGTACATGGATTTCATAAAGGAACATGAGGGGGAAATAGTAGGCATAGGCGAAATAGGGCTGGATAGGCACTGGATTAAGGACGAGGGTAAGTTCTCGTGGTCGAGGGAGGTATTCGAGGAAATGCTAAGCTTAGCCGAGGAACTAAGGAAACCGGTAGTATTGCACTTACGGAAGGCCGAGGGGGAGGGGTTTAGGATAGTTAGTAGGACTAATTTGAGTAAGGTACTTTTCCATTCCTTCGCCGGTAGTATGACGGTAGCTAAGGAGGTCGTGGAGGCCGGATACTACTTCTCGCTTAACACTAGGATAGCTACTATTAAAAACGCTAAGAAGATAGCTAGGAGGGCCCCCTTACATTTAATACTTACGGAAACCGATTCCCCATTCCTTTCGCCTACGAACGACCCGGTAAATAGGCCGCTTAACGTAAGGGTGGTAGTAGAGGAGATAGCTAAACTTAGGGGTTTAACTTTCGAGGAAGTAGATTTAACTACTACGGAAAACGCTATAAGGTTTTTCGGTTTACCTTTAACCCTTGAGGAGGGCCCTTAAAGTAGGCGCTGCCTGTAAATAAGCTATCGCTACCGGGGCTTGGACTACCGGTACTAACGCCGGTACTATTGCCGCTTCCGAGCCTAAGGCCATTACCGCTATAGCAGCCGCTACGCTTTGGTTCTTAGTAGCCGATATGAGGGCTATCGACATGTGGTCTTCGTAGCTTACCCCTAAAACCTTATCTATAAGCGTTATCAAGCCTAAGAGCAAGGCTAGCATTAATAGCTGGAGGCCTAAGACCTTTAAGGCTATATAGGGGTGCCCTACGAGCTTAGCGGCCTTATTCGCTATTAGAAGCGCTATTAGGGTTAGCATAGACAACATGGTCGTTAGGGATAGGTGGGGCTTAATGGAATTCTCGAGCCTACCTTCTACACACGCCTTAAGGTCCGAGAACTTACGTTCGATTACCGCTTCCTCTAAGCCCTTAAGACAGGGGTGCTCGGGGACCTTAGCGGTAGCGTTAATTACCGAAAGAGCAGCCCTACGTTTAATTAGTAAGTACCTAGTTAACTGCCCTATCGCGAAGGGGATTAATAGCGTATAGGTTAAGGATTGAACTATTTTACCTAAGGGTAAATTTACGGCTACCGCGCTAGCGTACACCTTAAGGTAACCGGGTATGGCCAGGAAGGCCCCTATTAAGCTAAGGACCGCTAATACCGTAGCTAACTCTATATCGCCTTCAGCTATTAGGACGTAACCTATGGAAGCGCTAGAAGCCGGTACTACGTTGGATACTACGTAGCCTATGGATAGCTGCTTGCTCGGTAGGAATCGAGCGAACTCCATGGCTATAGGAGGGGCTACTAAGAACGTGAACGTTAACCCCATAGCTACGCAAGTAGCCTTCTTAATAGCGCTATTTAACTTCTCCACCTTAAGTTGGATCATCGAGGGATATATGGTAAGTATCGCTAACGAAATTATTAAATTCTTAACTTCATTCCCATAAGCCTTGAAGAAGCCTTTATACTCGTAACCTATAATTAGGCCGGCTAAGAGGGATAATATGCTATAAACTAGGAGATACCTTTTAACGTGCAACGCAACCTTATTAAGGCTCGATCCCCTAGGCATGCTTTACCCCATCCCTAAACTCCCTTATTAACTTCCTCTTTACATTGGCGTTAGGTTTATTTGACTAAACTCGATCGCTTGGTAGGAGGTAGTTAAAAATATCCCCATTTATCACTTTTATATGCGGGAGGTAGTAATATTGCCATTGGAAAGGGTTAAGTCCGGGATACCGGGCTTAGACGAAATACTTCACGGCGGCATACCTAGGAGGAACGTAGTACTGCTTTCGGGAGGTCCGGGTACCGGTAAGAGCATCTTCGGCCAACAATACCTCTACAACGGCTTAAGGGGAGGGGAGGCCGGAGTCCTAGTAGCCCTAGAGGAGCATCCCGTCCAGATAAGGTTGAACATGGAGCAGTTCGGCTGGAACGTTAGGGAGTACGAGAGGAAGGGGCTCTTCGCCATAGTAGATGCTTTTACCGGCGGTATAGGGGAGGCGGCTAGGAGGGAGAGGTACGTAGTTAGGGCTGTGGACGATGTAGGGGCTTTAGTCGACGTCCTGAGGGAAGCTATAAGGGATTTAGGAGCTAAAAGGGCTGTAATAGATTCTGTAACCACCCTTTATATAACTAAGCCCGCCGTAGCTAGGGGGATAGTAATGCAACTTAAGAGGGTTCTCTCCGGTTTAGGTTGTACCTCCATATTGGTATCCCAAGTAAGCGTTACGGAAAGGGGTTTCGGGGGGCCGGGGGTAGAGCACGCGGCCGACGGCATAATTAGGTTGGATCTAAGCGAAATAGAGGGAGAGCTAAGGAGGAGCATTATAGTTTGGAAGATGAGGGGTACTAGCCATAGCATGAGGAGGCACCCCTTCGAAATAACCGATAAGGGTATCGTAATACATTACGATAGGGTATTAAGGCTTAGGAGGGGGTTAGCCGAGGAAAGCGAAACTTTAGGTTAGATAGGTATTTATTTTACTTTTGTAAATTTAATTAAAGGTGGACCCATGGCTGAGGAAATACCTTTGAAGCCTGTCTCTAAATCGGAAGTACATAAACTGGAGACCGCGTTAATGATAGCTACCTTATTGAGGCCCGACGTAATAGAGAAGGTAAAGAGCGCCGAGGAGAGGCTTACGTGGATAGATTCGCTAGCGGTAGCGGCGGGGGCGCTCGCTAGGGAGAGGGCGGGTTACCCGATATCTAGGATAGCGGACGAACTAGGGAGGACTGAAGCTACCATAAGGAACCACCTCTCGGCTAGGACCGAAGCCGGCAAGTTAATAAGGGAAACTTACGAAAGGTTCGTAAGGGAGGGGGTAAGGATAGAATTACCTTCCGATATAGCGAGTAGCGATATATCTAAGCGTTTAGAGGAAGCCGAGAGGAGGGTTAAGGAACTCGAGGGTAAAATAACTGAAATTAAGGGTAAGCTTAAGGAGTTACTAGAATCCATTTAAGGAAGATGGGGAGGTACGAATTTAAACCCTTTTTCAACCCCGTACTTTCGGAGTGGGTAGTAACCGATATATTGAATGGGCTTAAAAACGGCCTAAGTTCCTTAACGATCTCGTTGGATCTAGGCATTTCCAGGGCGGAATTAAAGCTCTCCGGAGGTAAGGTAAGGATAGGGGATTTAACCTTAAGCGCAGCCGATCTGAAAAGGGCTTTAAAGCTGGCTAGGAACGGAGCGTTAATTGAGTTGGCGGAAGGGAAGTTAGTGAAGTTAGCCTTTTACTCGAACGGTAAGTACTATAAACTTAAGGCGATAGCGCCTTACGAAGCCCCCACCCTCGAAATAAACGGCATCCATATGCATAGGATAGAGGGGATAACGCCTTTTAAGGATTCTGAACTCAAAGTGAAGGCCTTAGGCGTGAGGAAGGGGTGGAGGGTATTAGATATATGCACCGGGTTGGGTTACACAGCTATAATTTCACTAAGGAGGGGGGCTAAGGTAATTAGCGTGGAGAAGGACCTTAACGTATTGGAGATAGCTAGGCATAATCCTTGGTCTAGGGACTTAAGCAAGGTGGAGATACTGCTCGGCGACGCTACCGAGGTAGTAAGGGAACTCGAAGACGATTGCTTCGAAGCGGTACTCCTAGACCCCCCTAGGTACTCGTTAGCTCCCGAACTATATGCTTCCTCCTTTTACAGGGAATTATTTAGGGTACTTAAACCGGGCGGTAAGCTCTTCCATTATACCGGGGAGCCCGGATCTAGGAGTAGGGGTATAGACCTGGCGGGAAGTGTCCTAAAGAGGCTAAAGGGGGTGGGCTTCAGGGCTAGGAGGGTAAGCGAATTAAGGGGGGTAATAGCTATGAAGGGGAGGTGAAGGGACGTTGCGCTTAGCGAGCTTAAGCGATAACGTAATTTTAATTAAGCATAGAAGTCAACTTTCGGCTAACACCTACCTAATAGAATGTAGGAGGGGCGAACTTATCATGATAGATCCCGGGCTACCCGACGCCTTAGACTTCTACGTCAGTAAGTTAAAGGGTAAATATAGGAGGATATACATTATCCATACCCACATGCATTACGACCACATAGCTTCCACCGCTACCTTAAGGGAGGTTCTAGGCGATTACATAGAGGTTTATCACCACGTTACGGAGAGGGGGTTTTTAGAAAGCGGGGATTCCATAACTACTTTAGCTTCGCTCTTCGGTTCAATACTTAAACCGATTAAGGTAGATAGGGCCTTAATAGAGGGGACGCTTAACGTCGGAGGTGAGGAGCTAAGGGTAGTACATACCCCGGGCCATACCGTAGGTAGCATTTGTTTAATCTACCGGGATATAGCCTTTACGGGGGATACGCTATTCTCGGACGGTAGCCCTGGTAGGGTCGACCTACCGACAGGGGATAAGGACCTCTTAAGGAAATCCCTACTTAAGTTAATGGGCTTGGATGTTAGGCTCATAGCCCCGGGCCACGGTAGTGCCTTGGAGACGAACTTTAAGGAATTAACTAAAATGGCGCTATTAAGGTTAGGTTATAGGTAGTTAATTACTTGGAAAGTATCTCCCTAAGTTCCTCCTCATTTAGTACCTTCACCACCTTCCAATAGGAAGTCTTACCGTAAGGTTTCTGCTCCACTACCCCCTTATTCCTTAACAACCTTAACCCCTGGTAAAGCGATGAGTAATCTATGCCGGGTATGGTATTTAAGGCCTTTTTAAGTAGTTCAGGGGTCGAGGTAGGTTCCTTTAAGGATAGTAACAACCTGTAGATGTTTATGGCCCTATTTATAGTAGAAGGTAACCTTTTCCTACCCACTTTAAACACCTTATGGGAAATATTTAATAACTTACTAATTAACTTATTTAAGGTAGTTCTACGTTAGCGTGCATTTTAAGCATTTCGTCCTCGCTCTTACCTAACCTCTCCATTAAACCGGTAACTACGCCGTCGAGGAAGGCCATGGCCGTATCCTCGAATAGCGTACCTAAGGGGGCCAAGGGTTCGTGGAGGCCTAGAATTTGCCTAATTACGTAATCCTTCTCCTTAGATATCTTGGATCTACCGGGTACGTATATTACGTGATCCGCTACCTTCCCTAAGGGGGAGTTAGGGAAGGAGGTTATAGCGATTATTTTAGCCCCTAATCTCTTAGCTATCCTAGCGGTAGCTACTACCAGCTCCGTGGAGCCGGAGCCCGAGATAGCGATTACTAAATCCCCTTCCTCTACCCTAGGCGTAATGGTCTCCCCTAGTACGTAAACCTTAAAGCCTAGGTGCATTAACCTCATAGCGAACGCCTTACCTACTAGCCCGGAGCGCCCAGCTCCCACTATTAATACCTTCTTCGAGGCCCGGTAGGTGCTTACTAGCATTTCCATCATTTCGCTTACTTGCTTAAGGTCCATAACCTTACGTGCCGAAGCTATGTACTTGCCTATCTCCTCCATGGCCTTTAAGGCCTTTATTTCAGCCCCTTCCCCCAATTTTAATCCCTTACTTAAGATGAAGGAAGGTCGTAAAAACGTTTACGCTGGTTAGGAGGTCGTATTCTAAGGGTAGTAATCGGCAATTAACGTACGCCCGATCTAAATTACTTAACGAACCTTCCGTCGTCCCTCGATTTAGGGAGCTTATGTACGTTCCACTT
>Ga0190313_1001652_pt1 | contig 11795 bp, 12 predicted proteins | sample 4870071011_MG_FD_169989 | JGI IMG/M metagenome (GOLD analysis project Ga0190313, IMG submission 169989) | Hydrothermal vent sediment bacterial communities from Southern Trench, Guaymas Basin, Mexico - 4870-07-10-11_MG | ecosystem: Environmental > Aquatic > Marine > Hydrothermal vents > Sediment ...
GAGCTTGTTACCATCGCTCCCCTGCTGAACAGTTCTGTCTGCAAGCTTCCATTCATTAAAGATTTCAAGGAATGCACCAGAGCAAAGAAGTATTCTCTTGTCAGAACCTTTCATTGTTACATCTTTAAGGAAGTCTCTGAAATCGCTTTCGGTTAAGCTTGTTGCGTCTTTAACATTTGTGTTTACGAAGTAGTCCAAACCACCTGTGAAGTATGTTACACCGTTGGTTCCACTTGCAGTTCCTCTCTGACCGAAGTAAAGAGTTCTCGCAATACCTCTTAAAAATTTCTCCATCATTTGTTTTCTGTGCCAAGAGAGTTTAGCTTTCTTTTCTGCGTCGGAGTAGTAATTCCAAGTGTTAGCTTCAATGAGAGAGATTTCAAAACTTTCATCAAAAAGCTGAATGTAGTTATAAATCAAAGACGGTTCAATGGTGTAAGAAGGCGAAACGTTACCGTTTTCAGCTACTGCCTTTGCGCCTTTAATTACAATTGTCGAAGCAGCCGTAAACGAATTTGTTAAAGCGGGGGACACTGTAAGTGTATCAGAAGACACAGATACCACAGTTACCTGCTCAAGGGTTGTCCCACTCTTTAAAATTACGGTGTCGTTAGCTGTGAAGTATGAACCGTGACCAGATGCAACAGTAAACGAAGTAGCACCTGCGGTTACGTCTGCGTTAAGTGTGGTTTTGAATATCTCAATATCCTGTTCCATCATTTCAAATTTGTAGTTATTAACTTTTCTCTTTTTACCGAACTTGTTTATAATTGTCAAAAACTTCGCCCTATCTGGATAAAGTTCGATAACCTTGTTAAATACATCTCTTTTTACGAGATTACTATCAACATTGTTAGTTAAAAGAGGGTGCGAAACATTAGCCATCTTTTCCTCCTATTTCTTTTTGCACCCGTTATTCATCAAAAAGCTCGTCAATAGTCCCTTTAGACGAAGGCTGTGAAGGCGGGTGAGGAGATGATTTTTTACCCACGATAGAAGTCTTCTTCTTATCTGGTTTTGTATCTCTCTTCACCTTCACCTTGTCTTTGGCATATTTAAGGGCATCAACAATAAGCGTTTCTTTCCCAGCCATAAGATAAGCACTGTGGTTCTTGATAACAAATTCTCTAATAGCCTGTGTTAACGGGTGCTCTTCATCGTTAATAATATCAGCATAATCTGGCAGTTTGCCCAATATCTCTGCGTCTCTCTTCCACTTCTCCACAACTTCTTCTTGCTTTTTAGCCATTTGCTTCTGTGTGATTTTCGGGAATACCTGCTCAATCATTTCTGGGGTCATAGTTTCAATAACCTTCCTAATCGCCTCTACTGGATTTTCGAATAACATCTCTTTAATTTCTTCAGGGTCAAGTTGAGGTTTTTGGTCTTCAGGCTCCTTACCTTCGCTCAAAACCATTTCTTCAAGTTGTTTTAACCTCTGCTGCATTTCCCAAATTTCACGGTCTTTCTTGCTTTGGAGAAGCCTTTTTTCTCTTTCAAGCTCCTCAACCCTTCTCTGTAAATACTCAAGAGATGTGTCTTCTTCGGTGCTGTCCCCAGTATCAGCACCATCATCGTCTTGTGTAGTCCCGTCATCAACTCCCGTGTCAGCAGAAGTATCTGCGGGGTCTACACCATCTGCACCCTCTCCGTCAACATCAGGCTCCTGCACTCCATCGTCTGAAGTAGCAGCAGCGTCGTCATTAACATTGTCAACAAAGAGGTCTTCAAGTTTTTCAGCCATAAATTACTCCTTTATGTTTTTTTTGAGCTTCTCCGCTTCCTTTCTCGCGCGCCCTATAATGTTATCCACCACAGAACGCAACGAATAGAAAGCAGACGCTCTACCTAACTGATAATATAAATGTTTTGGGTCAGCCTTATCTATATTGAGTGCAGCTATTTCGGTGGCACCTCTCCACTCTGCAAGTTGGAATAAGGCGTTTAACCCGTGTTGTGTTAAAAATTCAAGGCTTCGAGCAAATTTAAATAATTCGTCTGGGTTGTTAAAGTTAATAGGCTTCGCAGGTAATACTGGCGAATAATCGCCAGGCATATCTGATAAAATCTTCTTTGAAATTCTTTTCCAAAAAAACTTTTCAATAAAATTTAGTTTAGCCATTCATACCCCCAGTAGGCGGGACACCGCCCTTTTCTACGTAATCGTCAGCCATTTGTGCAGCAAGCATTTGTTTTTTAGCATCACTCAACGCTTTTATAGCTTTGTCTTTGTTTTTGATACCTATTGCATCAAGTATGTTGTTTATAAAAAACTCATAGTTAATATCTTTGCCTTCCATATTCAACGCTTGTGTAATTTGAGGCATTGTCACAATCTGGAAAGTTGTTATAGCGTTCTGTATTCTTACTTCTTTATTAACAGGGGAAGTTGAACCGCTTTCTGCTTCATAGTCAACATTTGTAAGTATATCGTCTGGAGTAACAACTATATCCTCCTGTGCGGTGTTAGTTTCATCTACAACTATAATATTCTCTTCAGTATTAAAATGCTGTTTCATAAGTGCTGCAAACTGCTCTGCTAAAACCCCAATAACCTCTGTTTCAAGTGTGTCAATATGCTCTTGTATCCTTGATAGCGCCATATTCTGCATCGCCATTACACCACTCGCAGTTTTGTTCATTCCAGGGATTACCTGCCCCTCAATATACTCACTAATACCTATCGCCCTCTTAATGTCAGTCTCAATCATACTTGCTTCTTGAACCGCCACTTGGGTCACATCGTGGAATTGTAATTGTTTTATATCGTCTTGGTCTTGCACTTCGAGTGTTGCACCAGGTTTAAATACAATATCTGTCCCAGCTAAAGGAGACGTCTCTTTAACTGTGAACATAGTGTTCATTGCTAAATCTATATTATCTCTCCTTTGGCTCCTTAACACGTTTAACTCTTCCTGTAATGACATAATGGGCAAAATTAAACCAAGACCATAGAACTCAAGAGGCGGTCTATTAACTCTGTATGGGATATATGGTATCTGCTGATGGTCAAAAAAGTTACCGCCGTCGTAAATTATATAGCTATCATTGAGGATTATTACAAGCTCACCGTCCTTACCCCAAAATTCCATAATAAGGTAAAGGTCTTCGGTTAATGGTTCATAATGCACCCCAGCTTTATCAGTGTTGGGCTTATCGGCATCACCAATTAAATAACCCTTAATCTCATCAATCTTAACGCCCCTTGGCAATTTAAACCCATCTATCTTTAACATATCTTCTAATGTTTTTTTATCGATAAGTTTCTTTTCTATTACCCAGTCCATACTCCAATAATCTCTGGCATTAGGGTCAGGGTAAACATCGAACACAGAAAGAACTTCAAATGATGGATAGTCAGCCACAATCTCATCTTGTTCCACTCCCTTAAGTATCCTTGACCCGTCTATATCTCTTGTGATAATTCTTGATATTTTCTTTTTCTTCTCATATCTCCAAAATGTTTTAAGCCAAGAAGTGCCAAATATTCCAGCCTGCCTTATGTAATCTTTCATAGCAGCCTTATGGTTCCCCATTTTTAAATAATATTCCATTAAAGCTTTCTGCCTTACAGCATTTTCGTATTCCCCCTCAACTTTTCTTATTTTTAGTTTAGGCGGAGTGCCAAAAACAATAGGTAACCACGTTTCAACCACCTCAAAAGACTTGGGGACAAACATATTGTTTTTATATATTCTGCTTTTTGTTGGTTCAGCCATATAATAATTATACAGCTTGTTCCAATTTCTATCCCCGCTTTCAAAAAAAGCCCTGGCATTTTTAGCCATATTGTAATAATCTTTAATTTTACTTATCTTTTTTTCTGGGGATTTTGGTATGTAAGGCATTTGTTACTCCTTTCTCATATAAACATAACCCTCGCCATTATCATTTTTGTATCTTTTTAAATAATTGTCAAATATTTTATTTTTTTCTCTATTTTTTTTTCTTGGGACAAAATCTGGTATAGCCATAACGGCTAAAGCGAGGGCATCAATAATATCATCGTGCTTACCAAATGGGTATTCAGCCATCTCTTGTTTCATTTCGGCAATTAAATTTATCCTTCTTTTTTCAACTGGGTCTTGCACTATTAACTTTTCTGGCACAAGTAAACGTCCAGCATCTAAATGTGGGGATAAAACAATAGGTATTCTTGGTTTTTCATTCTTATTGCCACCAGTGTAACTTCTACTATACCCCTTTACAAGCTCATAATTAAGAACAACTCTTGCTTCTCTTAATTTATTTTCTATGGGTTTTTCAAGAATTTTCCCCAACATACCAATAGTTTCTATCTTCATCTTTTTAAACTGCCATTTTCTACCAAACTCAACAATCCTATCAAGTATATCAGACGTCTCACCTCTAAACACAACGCCATCAAGCAAATAAATATTAGTCTCAACTGGGTCATACCCCAAAACAATAATAACACTCCTATCGCTTCGTTTAGATAGAGAAAATGCTATATCCATACCGCCGTAAATATGTAGCTCTTCTGGTAAATTATCTGGGGTATAAGTCTTTAATAATGAAGGATTTAAGGTTCTATCTTCTGGCGACATAGGAGTTAGTAAATACTGACAAGAGAAAATATAAAGACCCTGTGTGGCTTTTACTTTTTCAAGCTCGTCTAAATTGAGTTTTTCTGGGAATAACGCTTCGCCGTTTATTATAGCTGGTCGTTTATACACCAGCCATTCTGGGTTAGCTTCCAAGTCCCCATACAAATCATTAAAGTGGTAACGTGTCCCAATGACATAAATAGGATTACTTGGGGCAACCAATAAAGATGTCAAAAGTCTAAACTTATCTTTAGTTTTTTGTATAATATCTGCACTTGTTACATTAGTTTCATTCACAACGTCGTCAAGAATAATAACATCATAATGCCTTGATGTTGGCTGTTTTTCAATACCAAAAGTCTCTATTGTGTGTTCTTTATACTTGCTCATTCTCAACACCCTAATCATCTCATCAGTCCATTTAGGGCTTTCTTTTTTAGGGTCATCAAAGAAAATTTCAGGGTAAAGCTTTTTAAGCCTATCGTTTTCTTCAAGATGCGTTTTTATTTCAGTAAGGAAACCTTTGGCGATATCGTGTTTCCAGGAGCCCAGCCCTATTTTAATTTCCTGATTTCTGATAATTAACCATATTGAAAATGCGATTGTAAACAATGTTGATTTAAAAGAAGAACGAGGGAGCTCAAGTAAAACTTTATTATAGTTGGGTTGGGTGATTTTCTCTCTATCTTCCACTATTTTAGGGAAGGGGAAGTCACCAATAATGTATTCAAATAGCGGGATAGCTTCCTGTATATGGAAAGCCCCCAAATCTTTATACCCCAAGACATAATAAACAAACATTAAAAAATTATTACGGAATAGCTCCCTCGCCTCTCTTTTAGGACGCCCATCTTTAGTAAAACACAGAGCATCAATTTCTTCTTCGGTGAGAGGATTTATTAAATTACTCATCTGCTATAAGACCTTTCCTCATTTTTATCCATTCTTCTTTATCTTTGCCAGACTGCGATTTAGAATGTTTGCCAGGGGATTTAGTAGGTTTATCAAGCGTGGGGGAAGATAAAAGCTCAAGAGCTAACTTAATTTCAGCGGTGCTCTTATCCTCTTTCATAATTAACGCCGCCTTAATTTCTTCAGCTCTTTCTTCATTTATGCGTCTAATAGTGGCGCCAAATGTCTCATCTTCTTCCATTAACTTATCCCATTCTGCAACATCTACACCAGCAAGCTCACAGGCTTTAAATTTATTGAACGTTTGTTTATAAAATTTTAATAATTCTTCTTTCATACACCCCCCAAATAAATATTATTACTTACATTTAAATAAGTCAATGTTCTGTTTTAAAACAAAAAAAAGAAAAAATTTTAAAAATACAACATTTTCTTTTACAATATGTTCACTTTCAGAACATCATCTTTAAACTCAATAAACTCAAGCATCAACAACTCATTGATAGCTTCTTCGTTTATATCTTCATAGTATTCTACTTCAAGTTGTTTATTTGCTCTTGAGATTAAAGTTAAAAAAGCTTTAAGTGCATTTCTTGAAATAACTATATCGTCGTCAAAAACCTGCGCTAAAGACAAGGCAGCCTCTGGCGGTATCATAATCCCTTCTTTAGCCAGTTTAGAAGCTAACGCTTCTTTAGCTTTTGCCCTTGTATCCTCATTCCTAAAATAATTATCTACAACCTCAAACACAATCCTTTCTGGGTCTCCCCCTTTGATGGTTAAAAAATCCTCACATAATGAAGCAAACTCTGCCACTTCATCTAACCCGATAAAATTCTCTGCATACAACACACCAGCAGCGTCATTAAAGATTTTTTCAAACATACCTACCTCCTATAAATAAATCTCAAACTTGCCGTGTCCTCTGTTCCCAACTAACCCAGACTTTCTTAACTTACTCATAGCCGCGAATATTGCTTGAGGAGACACGCCGAATTTTTTAGCAAGTTCTTTGTAAGTCACATAAGAATACACTTTCTCATCTTTAACTACGGCTGTGTCAATTAAATAAAATAAGATTTTTATACTCGTTTTCCCAACACCCCCATCAACCAATGCTTCTAAAACCCATTTAATAAAACTTACTCTTTCGTTAATTGTGCCCATAATTCACCCCTTTCTTTCATAAAATATTTCTTTGTAGTGGTTCCTATAACATTTGGGTTAATCATTAACCCGCTATGCCCCATAAACTCAATTAACCCTTGCTCTCTTAATTTAGCCAGCACCTTTCTTGCTTGATATTTATTTAGTCCAGTAATCTCACACACCTTTCCAACTCTATTAGAAGATAATGTCCCTAAAACATCGCATTCCCAAACCAACTTAAACAACACATTTAATTCTATTGCCCCAATGTTTTTTATCTCATCGTAATCTATAAACATAAATACCTTCATTTACCCCCCATCTTTTTCCAATTTTATCCTTAATCGTTCGATTTTTCAAGTTTTATTTTATATAAAATCTATTTATTATTTAAATTTCGAACGATATAGAGCATTTCAAGAAAAATAAGTCCTTTGTTTTCAGTTTTGTGAAATCTCTCACTTGAGATGTATATATATTATTCTTATCTTATACATTGTTTCAGGAGCGCTAAAATGCTCACACAAAGAGCGCTAAAAAAATGCGTGCGCAGAGAGAGTGGGGTGAGTTTATATAGATGGCTTGGGGCGGGGCTATGCGTCCCCTACCCACTCCGTATAAGTGCTTTTGTTTGTGTAGGATAGTGTTTTAATCCGTGCTGATGTTTTAGTTTACATAATTAAATATTATAGGAAGTTAATTTAATAAGTGCTTTGTTTTGTATGATTTAATATGCTCAAAAATTGTGCAGTGGTAGGGTTGATGGTTCGGTTTTGCTGTCTGGATTGACTAACCTTTCCTCTTATCCCTGTCTATTTTTCCTCTATCCGTTTTTATCTGCTTGTTATCTGGTCAATGGTCAATAGTGTTATTACTGATTAAGATATACCGCCTGACGATTTTTCGTCACTTATACATATAACTATGCCAAAATGGCACACTATGCTCTAATTCGTCCATATTTTACTTTTAAGCGGTTTTTTTCACTTTGCAGTGGTTCGGTATAGGTTTGATATAGTTTGTGGCTTAAAACTAAAATATAAAGCAATTAGAATGGTTTTTCTTTTTGGTTTGTGCTGGTATTTGCAAGGGCTGAAAGCAAGCAAAAAAAAAGAGGGCGGTAAGCCCTCTAATTGGTTCTGGTTTGTGGTTGTTAAAGTGTAGCAACGGTTGACAGTATTTTCGCAACGCCCGTTTTTCCATACTTGACCTTTTGAATGGTTGTCCTGTTTATCACTTGTCTACTTTCGAATTCAGACCTGAATAAGATAATGTATTGTTTTTCTCTGTTTATCTCTACGGAATAATACAAATATCCATCGTCATTGCTTTTTTCTTTCCTGAAAAAGACAAAACCGCCACGATACCTTAAACGGTCTACTCCATCAATCTCTTTTAATCCTGTAAACAACGCCCACCTGATTTGCCTAAATTTTTCCTTGTCACTGTCACTTGTTTTACTTTTACTTTTACTCTTTCCTTTCCCTTGTGCCTGTGCCGTAATACTTGCCAGCAATTCGGGATTGTCCTGGATTGCCTGCAATACCATCGCTACATCAAAAGCCTGTTTTGTGTTTTTCTTTTTAGACATAATTGCACCTCACTTAATTTAATTTAATGTTAATACCTTGCGCCCTTGCGCCCTTGATTTGCTTGTCAAAAAACTATGCTAACAATATAAAACATTTTTTCAATTTTTGCAACAAAGCAACAAAACACCCATAAAATTAAGATATTGATAACCAGAAGTTATCGTCGTAGATTGGCTTGGCTTCCTGGCACGTATGTATGTGTATTATGTTTTGTAATATATATACCACCCATATTACTTGGGGAAGGGGGATATATATAAATATACAACAAACAATAGACACAAAAAAAGCCCGCTCCCTATAAGGAAAGCAGGCAAACGATAAGCAATAATAAAAATAACATAAATTTTTTCATTCCTCACCTCATTTATTCGTTATTCGTTATCGGTGAGGATTTTTTCAAATCCTCGTGTTACATTTGTTATTCTTTAAGGTCTAAAAACTTCATCGCTATTGCGTGGGCTTCTAAAAACCTCATCAACTCTTTGTAACTCTCTTCTGTTATTACATACTCCTTGTTTCCGTCAAGTATTAAATTGTGTTTTGTTTTTATGGGCTTTGCGTATTTCATCGCTGTCACTTTAAATTCTGGCAACCACACATACCCGTAATCTTCTCCCATGCTTTGTGTTACACCATTACCTAACAATATAACTACAACATATGGGCGTTCTGCTCCGTCATTGTAACCTACGTAATATGCTTCTCTCCAGGTTTTCCCGCTGTTTGACACTAAAATTTTATCACCGTAATTGAATGCGTAACCCTCAAACATTTCATCTATCCACAATGCTTCCCCGTCGTCTTCCTCAATCCTGTAACCGTAACTTTCCACTCTGGCAATTGTAACTACTTTCCCGCTAAACTTCCCAATTTTTTCCTTTTTACATAATGTCCCATAGTAACCCTTTGGGGATAATAGCCCATCATCATAATGTTTATCCCTCTCAATGTTTTCCCACTTCCTAACACGCACCTTGTCTGTAATCTGGTATTTACCATTGTAACGTATCATACTTCCTCCCAATTCCCTATTACTTTGCCCTTGAGATAGTAAACATTGTTTATCTTTACCACTTTTGTTAAGTCTATCTCAATGTTTACCACCCTTCCGCTTTTTTTCAGTGTTAATATTAACGTTCCCTCTTTACCGTCCCAAATGGCTTTTGAAGAATGCTTGTATATATCACTAAATTTTACATTACTCACCATTTCGGCTATGGGTTTGTTAATCATCGTCCTAACAGTTACCGCTTCCATATCTTTGTCAAACTTTACCCACGTTGTGGTTTCTAAAAACGTCTTAAACATAATTATCTCCTTTCCTATAACAAAATATTCCTGTCTTTTACCTTAATGTTTTTGTTAACTGTTACTCTTAATACTTTTTCAACCGCTTCTGTTACATTACTCTCGCTAATGTTTTGGAGTATTTTTTTAACTCTGTTTAATTTTTTACCAAAAATCTCTTTTGCAAAATTAGCCCACTCATTGACATTGTCTTGTTTTTTGTAAATGTAATAGTCAAGCACAGCATTTGCTTTTAAAACTATGTCCATTAAGTCACTATGTGTTAATGATGACTGAACCTCATAAGATAGCCCCCAAAATGCCTTGTTAAATATCACTCCTTTGTGTAAATGTAACAATTCGTGGATTAGTGACGGTTTTGTGTTAAATACTATTGTAACATCTCCGTCGCTCTCTTCTATTCTCGCTGGATATCCTTGTTTAAACTTCACTGTTTTAATATACATATTTATCCCCCATTGTTCTGACAATCTGTGGGTAAAATGGCATATAATCCTCGTTTACAAGAGAAACAAAATTTCCTATGTTTATCAACAAATTAGGACGAGTGTTCGGTCTTCTCGCATCACCATAACCTGTTAATAGTATATCATCAAATATCTCTTTGTATGTAATAGGAGCCTCAAACAATTCCGCCTCATCACTTACATTAGTGGTATATCCTCTTGCCGAAAGTGCATTCCGATTTATTGCACCAAACATATATCCTACATCATACAAATAACCGCTTCCTAATTCCACTTCCCCTTCTTTTGTTACATTAGCATAAAATGTATGGTTTTTACGACGTGTGCCATAATTGTCGTTTATCCCTCTAAACGACGCACCTAATAACGACGGAGGGTCAATCCTGTGTGAGCCTAAATATTTTTTTACATTTTTCACTTTTAATGTAACAGGAGATGAAAAACGCTCGTAATCAATAAATGTGTATAAAATGGTTTTTTTATCTGCCGAAAAAACCCTTGCTCTTTTGACGGCTTCAGTAATCCACTTGTTGGGGACTTCCACTCCATTCATAACTTTACGGAGAAGTTTTAGATATTTTTCATAGGTAAATATCATTAACTTGTTGTTAATATAGTCATATATTGTAACAAGGTCAATGGGGGCTGGGTCGCTTGTTACGGGATATGACACAACTGCCCACCCAGACGGCAACCGTTCAGATACCTTCCTATATAACTCCCTATTGCCGTTCAATGTTATACGTGTTTTTGCCCACAATGGGTGGGATAACGCACTTTTGAGAAACTTTTTGTAATTTGTTACAGGTGGGATATATATATTCCCTTTTGTAACAAAACTAACATAGGCATTTATAAGCCACACTAAAAACGCATAAGGAATTAACGCATTTTTCTTTGTTACAGCCTCGTATTTCTCTCCTGTGAACACCAATTGTATCTCGTCTATGGGATATGGTTCAAATTTTTGGTTTACTAAATACCCAGCAGTTAATGGGATAGTGTCGTTAAACCTTGATGTGTTTGTAATTTGTAATATAACCCTTGCTGGGATAATACGTGAGCTAACGCACGCATCACTATGTGACCAAAACTGTAACCTTGTAGACCAGAAGAATATATCCAATGCGTCTCCACCTGTGCGGAATAAACGGAACAATTCTTTCAAACAGTCAGGCACTAAACTTCTGCGACCCGTCGCTTTTACATATTCTTTGTTTATCATCTCCGCTACTTCCCTGCTCGGCACGGGCTTAAACTCTGGTATTTTATCCACCGTTTGCGGCGGGGCGTCTGTTGATAACAATTTTAATAATCCCAAATTCACTTTTTTTAATTTTTTTACCGTATATTTCTTTGAGATATTCGGGATTACAACACTTGCTAATTGTAACATCAATCTCTCATTAGCTTCGCCTCTTACCCCTAAAATATCTAACCTTGTTTGTTTAGATAGCCCCACTGCGAAAAAATTAACATAGTTTTCGTCGTTACCCAACATTCCGTTATAAACCTTTGCTGTTCTCAAAATAGAGGGCTTGTTCCCAAATAACTCTGGTGAGTGGTTAGTTACAGACTTTAAGGTTTTTTGTATTATCTGGGTAAGAACATTTCTTTTTGGTGTTGGTATCCCGTTTACCAAAAATGTATCGTTTGCGGTATCCCCATAAACTATTGCTAATAACTTTTTTATATTAGAATTTATGGGAGCCTGCTCTGGTAATGCGTCTAATGGGATTTCGGTTTTGTAAAATCCCTTTTTCAAAAAATCATCTTTGTTTACATATATATAAAGT
>Ga0190313_1001653_pt1 | contig 11792 bp, 10 predicted proteins | sample 4870071011_MG_FD_169989 | JGI IMG/M metagenome (GOLD analysis project Ga0190313, IMG submission 169989) | Hydrothermal vent sediment bacterial communities from Southern Trench, Guaymas Basin, Mexico - 4870-07-10-11_MG | ecosystem: Environmental > Aquatic > Marine > Hydrothermal vents > Sediment ...
CATAGTTGCCCTGGTTAACAGCGTCTTCCTCGCTGTCAAAGTTCACGCCATCCGGGCTGTACATCCAGATAACCCTAACCCTACCGGTTGCATCACCCGGCTGCGAAACCTTAACGTGCAGAACAACTTGATCTTACTTTCAACTCTTTTATGTTAATACTCAGGGGATTTTTACTGTTCCTTTATATATTTTTGTGTTAAGGTTATTTATGGTTATCGATGATCGTTTGAAGGCTTGATCGGTTTAATGAAGTGATTGTTTATGATCACTGATGATTTCAATAGTATTGCTGGCTATATCCCTTGATATAGTGTGTATTATGTTGTTTAATGTATATGATCTTTTATCTATTGATCACTAATGGTGTTGGATAATATAGTTTTCCATTTCTTTACCTGTTTAAATCGTTTAAATTGTGTTCTTCTCTTTTCTTTTAATACTTGATATATAGTGTTTCATGTCTAAATATATTGTTTATAGCCACTATTTATACCCCCTATATATTATTTGGTTCTAGTATATCTGGGAACTCGTGTTTGATCTTGGCAATTTTGACAGAAATACTATTTTGTTAGGGGTAATTTTATATGATTTGATCGCATGGGATTACTATGATCATCAGAAATGTCATTATTCATTAAATTAAACCTTATCTATATGTAAATACATTGTTTTTGTTTAGAAAACTAGGAAGCAATGGTGTTTTCATGGTTTTATTCCAACCTTATATAGGCAGGGTTTTGAGAAGACTTCATTACCATTATTCTAAAGATCCTGTTGATGATCAGTGGAGAGGGTGGAACTGGGACCGACCACCACTACGTCCTCGTGGATTATTTGGTTTAAGTATTGGTGATGTTGTCAACGAATATTGTCCTGTACGTCGTGATGTCTGGATACGTAAAGTATTAAAGCTTAAACCTAGGCCCTCCCGCCCCCTTATAATCGGTAAGATCATACACACTATATTCCATATGACATACACTTTATTCCTCGAAGCAGTTGTTAAATACGAGGAACCAGATGTCATATACTCGTACATGTTACGCGCGTTCCAAGACAAGATAGAGGCGGAGGGCGTTAATGGAGATGACCTGATCTGGGCTACTAAATTATTTAAGAAACTAGCATATAGCCTTATAGGATACATGTGTATAAAGACAATGTGGCACCCGGGTAGTCGTGGATACGAAGGCATATTATGGTTAACCGAATACCATGTAGACGGATCTATTCTCGGGCTTAGTAAAAACCTAAGAGTAGATGCTACGGCAGAGGGGATTGTTGTAGAGATCAAGTATGGTAAACCACTAGAATTCCATAAACACGCATTAGCTGGATACGCTTTAGCTCTTGAGGCAGAATATGAAACCCCGTTTAACTATGGATTAATAGTATATATTGACAAGATAATGAATGGAACACCAGAGATCACTTATACGCCAGTATATATCAATACTATTCTACGAATGAGGTTTATCGAGAAAAGAGACCAGGTAATAGACATGTTATTTATGGAGAAAGAACCGAAGAAACCATTGAAAAACGAATGCCCCGAATCATGCCCATACTACTACGTTTGCTGGGGCGGAGGTAGTTGAATACAGTAGTAGTATCTGGTTATGGTGTTAAAATAAGTGTTAGTAAGGGATTACTAGTTATAAGTGATGGAGAGAATAAGAAGAAAATAGGCTTAGCAGATGTTGATCAGTTAATAATAGTATCTAGTGGCGTATCAATAACAAGTAGTGCTATAAGATTACTAGTAGCTAATGGCGTAGACATAGTATTCCTAGATGCTAAGGGTTTACCGATAGGGAGGATCTACCCACCCTATATTAGTAAAACAGTAGATACTAGGAGAGCACAATACCTAGTATATAATATTAGGGAGAAAATCGTTAAACTCATGATAGAATTCATAACAACAAAGATCTATAACCAGACAGGCCATTTAAGGAGATTAGCAAGACAACTAGATAGGCCGGGGCTGAGAGAATTAGCATACGAGATAGTAGATGAGTACTTGGAGAGACTACCTAGTGAATCCTCATCGATAGAATATGTGAGAGAAAAACTAAGAATCGCTGAATCCATAGCTGCACAGAAATACTGGGAGGCATTATCAACAACTATTCCCGAAAACCTAGGGTTTAAGTCGAGAAAACCGGGTGAGGGAGTTGATATTGTTAATCGATGCCTAGACTACATGTATGGAGTGCTATATAGTGAGGTTTGGAAAATACTAGTACTAGCTGGCCTAGACCCCTATGCTGGATATATCCACGTAGATAGATCTGGTAAACCCACACTCGTATATGATTTCGTGGAAATGTTTAGAGCCTCGGCCGTCGATTATCCATTATTCTCAGCATTACGCAATTATCTAACCCCAACATGGAAAGATCAAGAAACTGGTCTTCTCTCATTAGAAACTAGGCGTGAATTAATAAAGATCTTGAAGAAAAGACTAGATCAAAGGGTAGGAGGTAAAGGCTATGATAATAGATACACATTAAGATCGTTTATAGCGAGGAAAGCATATGAACTAGCTTCTTATCTCAGAGGAGAAACTCCCGTGTTTAAAGGTTTTATAGAGGAGTGGTAAAATGAAGATCATAGTAGCATATGATATAAGTGATAATGGTGTTCGTGAATCAATAGCTAGGTTTTTAATGAGGAAAGGATTAGCAAGAATTCAAAGAAGCTTATTTGTGGGGAGAGGTTCTGGGCAGGTAGTTAAGGATATTATAAGGTATTGTGAAAAACTAATAGATACTAATACTGATTGTGTACACATATTCATATTGAACGACTACGAATACCTACAAGCACGTGTAATAGGTAAGCCGTGGGGTGAATCGCGAGAAATTGTATCAAGTATCGAGATCATTTAAAATAACACCCACAGTTATACGCCAATACATATACTGCCCCATGATCCCATGGATAAACAAGTATTTCGGAATATATGAGCCAACAACATATAGTATGGAGGAGGGTTTAGAAGAGGATGATCTAGAATGGGTAATTGATAAGTTAAAACTTAAAAATAAAAAAGCTGTAAGGGAGAAACCTATAGTTCTCAAAGGCGAAATATATGGATTCATAGATCTAGTTATAGAAGATAAAACGGGATCAATAGCTGTAGAGATTAAGAAATACCTCAATAAGAGAAGAGAGCATCAAATAACACAGTTAAAAGCATATGCATACCTATATAATAAGTCTAGGGTCAATATAAAGAGAATTATCCTAGCGCAGGAGAGGGAAATAGTCTATGATAAGATCTATGAAGCCGAAGATCACATTAGTATCGCTGACTTGATAAAAGAGATCAAGCAAGTACTAAGCTCCGAAAAACCACCCAATGTACATATTAGTAGTAAATGTAATAGTTGCTGGTATAAGAGAATATGCCCTAGTTACGTCTCCAGTAAATAGCCTAGATACTTATTATTGAAATACCATAAATAAATATGATGATATCTTAGCGGTTACTGGGGGTAGTTAATGCTAATAACAGATTTAACTGGTATACGTAAGCTATTCATGTCAACACCGAGACAATATGTCAAAGTTTGGGCAGTGATAACCCCCTCTGATTATTCTCCCTTACCAGCATTTACTGGGAAATTTGTTAAATCATTATTGATAGAAGCTAATCCGAAAATAAAAACAATATTCGAGTCTAGGATACAACCAAAACCAATATCTATTTCAACACTTTACAGAATAGTAAATGGTAAAAGGATCTATTTATGGAAAATAGCTGGTAAAAACACTAGATTCCAGGCAAAACCTGGTGTAAGATATTATTTTGAAATAGGTTTTTCCGAAGACGTACTAACCATAGTGAATGATACTATTCTAAACATAGATGGCGTTAAACTACTAGATGCTAAATGGTATTTAGTAGAAGTTGAGTTCGAAATACATAAGCTACCTGTGAAGGAAGAAGGATTTCTCAATAAATATAGTATAGAGGGTAAGAAGAGTGTGAAAATAGAATTTAGAACACCAGCTCTTCTCCTAGACCCTTATAAAAAGACTAGAGTTAAGCGATTCCTACCACTCCCCGGTATCGTGTTTTCATATAATATAGGTGAACTATTGAGGCTTGGAAGAGGTAAAGAATATTTTGAGTCAATAATACTTGTTAACTCTATTTTAAATGAGACTTATCATATACTAAACACTGTTAAACCCATACTATACGTGTATGAGGGTAAAGAATTACCCGGTTTAACTGGTTTCGCCAAATATATGATCGATCATGAACTAGTTAAAGCAACAGATTCTAAACTATTCTTAGAGAACATACTATTACATGCATCAATCATGGGTGTAGGGACGAGTCGAGCTAATGGATTCGGCAATGTAACTATAAAAGTCGAGTAAAACACAACCTATTTGTTCCATTAAAAGCACTAGTTATTATTAGATGATGAGTGACTCCAATGCGGAGAACTAGATGAAGATCTCCAACCCTTGCTGAAACTATCGTTTTCTACCCACATATTTTCCCTTACCTGGTTTACCAACAAGTTCTCCATCTATTATCATTGGCTCACCATTAACGAGTACGTGGAGGGGTGTGCCGTAGAATTCTAGGCCTTCCCATGGACTCCAATCAACCTTATGATGATGCTCACTAGCACGGTATTTACGTGGTTTATCAGCATTAATAACTACAAGATCAGCGTCACAACCTACACATATCTCCCCCTTCTCCGGGTAAATACCCATGATCCGTGCTGGGTTTCTACTAGTTACTTCGACGAATCTCTCAAAACTAATACGGAGGCCTCGGACGCCGAATGTGTATAGGAATGGGATCATGATCTCTAGGTTAGGTATACCTCCCCAAGCATCCCATATACCTACTTCCTTCAACTCACGGGGTGCTGGGGCGTTGTCGCTTACAAAAGCGTTTATAACACCTCGTGCAAGACCTCTCCATAAAGCTTCAACATCTTCTCTAGACTTGAGCGTGGGGGCTACTTTTAAATACGACTTATATGATGCGGCGTCCTCGTATGTAAAGTATAGATGATGAGGCGTAACCTCGACAGTGATCCTAGCTCCTTTCTCTCTAACATACTTAACAGCTTCTAATCCATCTCTACTACTTAAATGAGCAATATGTATGTGGACGCCTACCTCGGAAGCTAGTAACCCTAAACGTATGATCGCGGAGACCTCGGCATATGGTGTACGATGCTGGTGATAAGCAACTGGGTCGTCTTGTTCGCGGAAACGATACTCTCCATACTCTATAAAAGCGTCATCCTCAGCATGTACAATTACTACACCATTAACATTTGCTACTCTATCGAAAATATATGGATAAGCAGTCTCGACAGGCTTATAGGGTCGGGCTGTGAAAACCTTATACCCCTTAACACCTTCTTCGGCAAGCTCTGGTATCCTCTTATAATTGCTCTCATTAAAGAAACCAGCTATAACACCATAGTTTACATACGAGTGTTTAGAAGCCTCCTCGATCTTCTTCCTAACCATATCACGTGTATCAACATATAAGCGTAAAGGCATGTCATACAAAGTTGTTATACCACCATATAATGCTGCGAGACTACCAGTTTCCCAATCCTCGTTAGCAGTGTATTCTGGATCATATACGTGGGCATGAATATCTATACCACCAGGTATTACTGGTTGATGCTTAGCATCTATTACCTCATCATACTTACCCTTTGGCTTAGATTTCGAAATAGAAGCTATTACTCCATCCTCGATCACAATATATGCTTCAACGAAAGAACCGCCCATCCACAGCTTAGCGTTTTTCACCAATATACTAGTCATGCATCATCACTAGATAGTGTATTTGAAGAAGATAATTAATAAACACGTGGACTAAAAGTTTCACTCTATATAGAACCCCGGTTTTAACGGGTAAGCCTTATCAGCTCTTGGTATACCCTTACTTCTAGCCTCTTCTTCCCAATAAATATCTACTTCTAAGCCTATCTTCTTCCCAATATAGTCACGCGCCTCCACGAGTATCCTATACTCGTTCTCAGCATTAGTTAATAGTATGTTTTTATTTGGTTCTCTACGATATCTTTGAATAACATTAATGATCTCCTTCTCTCTACCCTTTAACCCATACTTATCCCTGATCACTTTTATGATCTCCCTCTGATCAACTCCTTCCTCAACCATTCTTATAACCTCGCGCTTCCATGGACTAGCAACAATCAACGTTATCCTACCCTTAACTGGTTTAACAACATTTAATACATTCTTAAGATCATCTATGAGATCCTCGATCATATCCTCAAGAACCTCAACCTCCTCATTAATAGCCCCATAATCCGGTGCTGGCCACTCACTAATAGATACTGGTTTCTCGTATCCAAGCCATTCACCGATCTCCTCAGTAACATGTGGTATTACGGGGTTTAACGCTCTAATCCATTTATCCAATATAGTTTTAACCATACAAACAGCTTCATCATCACTAGCACGGTCGCGGTAGTGATCAATCATTGAGAGTACTTGGTAGAAGATCTTCTGAACATAATCCCTAACCTCCATTTTCTCTAAAGCATTAGATGCTTCAACGAGGAGCTTGTTAAATCTTGAGTAAAACCATTTATCGATAAACCTATTCTTACCATACTCTGTACACTTAGTGTCCACGGAGCGTTTAGCTAGAGATACAAATCTACGTAGCGAGTCAAGGGCAGTAACAACGTCTTTCTCGCGCCAATCAAGAACAGTCTCTAAATTAGCCGCTCCAGCTGCGTATAACCTGAAGAGATCGGCCGAGTATTTCTCAGCGATCTCGCGGAGCAGTATAACATTACCCTTACTTTTACTCATTTTAGCCCCTTCACGTATAACTAGCTCATTCAAAGTAATCATACGTGGCCAGTGCTCAGGCGGGAATAATGCTATGTGGTGGAAGACATAGAATGTTAAATGATTACTAATATGAGCTATACCAGTATGCCTCTGATCAACCGGATACCAATACGTGAACTCTCTCCTCATCTTCTCTAAAACCTCAACTGGTATACCAGTAGCCTTAGATATTTCACCAGGATCACCTATGCCTAGGAAGACGTAGTCAAACACCTCTGGCTTTAACTGCTCCGGCTTAATCCCCGTATTTCGGATAATATGTACTATAGTGTAGAAAGCCATGTAGATTGTCGAATCACTAAGACTCTCAATAACCCATTCGGGGTCAAATGGTAATTTAGTACCAAGCCCTCTTCTACGAGCACATGGCCTCATTTCAAGCCAATCAATCGTGGCGAGCATTTCATTCTTATACTTCTCCGGGATCATAACTAGTTTTTTCTCAACATATTCTCTGGTTTTTTCTTTCCACCACGGCGTAGAATAATCTATGAACCACTGGCCCTTGATCTTAGCAACTATGATCTCTCCACCAGCTCTACAAAACGCTTTACGGTTCAACTCGTAAAATGTGAAGGCCATGTTTTCCCTAAATAGTTTCTCCCTAATCTTCTCCTTAGCCTCACTAACGCTTAAACCCTTAAACTCCGGATCATCAACGATCATTCGACCCTTATAATATTGCTCCTTATAAACGATCTTAGTAGCCTCTACTAGTCTTGGGTCTAATTGGCTTGTAATACCCATTTGCTCAACAATAACCTTAGCGTGATGATCATCTATACCGGGTACCTCGATAATCTTTATAGGCTCAATATCCTTAACTATCTCCGGGTCTAAACCATATTCTCTAAGTTTCTCCGGGTTACGTTTAATCTCCATTAAAGCAACATAATCGTAGGGTGCATCGCTAGGCTCACTATAGACTATACCAGTAGCATTATCTGGGTCTACGAAATCAGCTGGTAAAACAACTAGTTTCCGGCCAAGCGGTGATAATACATATTTACCTATTAGCTCACGGCCCCTGATCTCCTTAACAACCCTTATATCATCCTCGGGATGCTGGTGTTGTAGCTTAATATATGCTTTACGTGAAACAACTAGTTTCTCCCCACGCCATTCAACCACTACATATTCAGCATCTGGTTTAACCCATACATTAGTAGCTCCAAACAAAGTCTCTGGACGTAGAGTAGCGGCTACGAGATAAGCATCACTCTCATCTAGTAACTTGAACTTTATAGCAGTAAACTCTAGTATCTCGACAGGGTTAGTGTCAGCGTCTTGTATATCATCTTCTCCCTCAGGCTGCCTATGTAATAGACAATATGTTACTATATGGTCTCCACGCTTGATCAAACCCTTCTCGCGAAGCTTGAGATACTGCCATGTAACAAACGCGTTATAGATCGGCTCGCCAGTATGGAATTTTCTCCTCCAATCAATACTATAGCCGAGAGCATCAAAATCCATATGTACACGCTCAGCAAAGAATGTGGCTAGCTCTAACGGGTTTTTAAACTTCTCAATATATTCATTGATCTTATCCGGATCCTTGACATACACGGCTATATATGACTTATACCTCTCGATCTCCTTCTCATCACCACGTGCTATTCTCTCGGAGATAGCGATTATCGGCGTACCAGTGATATGGAAAGCCATTGGAAATAATACGTTGAAGCCCTTAAGCCTTTTATAACGAGCAATAATATCGCCAATAGTATATGTTCGGCCATGACCAATATGTAGTGGTGCATTAGTATATGGGTATGGAACCGTTATATAGAACTTAGGCTTACCCGGCTCAGCATCTGCTTCGAAAACATGTTGCTCTCTCCACCTACTCTGCCACTTAGCCTCGATCTCTCTAAGCCATTTTAAGAACTCTCCGCGTTCCACGCTATACTACACCCAAATGTAATTCTCAATACTTATACAGTTTAATTATTCATAACAATTACTTTAGAAATATATGTTTTCTCAAAAACTATTTCGAGGAAGAACGGTTTTTATGAACTTGATCTAGGAACTCCCTGATCATAATAAGTAGTTTTAACAACTCCTCATGCCCTTTATCAGTTAGTTCTACGAGAACACGTGGTTTATCAGCGATCACGTATCTAGTCTTTATAAATCCCTCCTCCTCTAACTTCCTAAGATGACTCCATAGATTACCAGCCGTTATATCTAGAACAGTCATTATATTTGAGGAGAAAGCCTTATCTCTAACGAATAGATAAAGTATTATAACTAATCCGTATTCCTAGCGATTTATTACATACTAATGTTTTATCGTACAGAATGGGTTTACCAAATATTAAAATAAGATAACAATTTAAGGATATTGAAACAAGTAAGACAAGGTGACGTATATAATGTCGGAGAAAATACTGGTTGTAGAGAATCTAGTTAAGAAGTATGGGGGTAAAACAGTACTCGACAATATCAGTTTTGAAATAAATAAACCCGGTGTCTACTCACTATTAGGGCCTAACGGTGCTGGTAAGACGACATTGTTAAACATATTAGCTGGAATAACGAAACCAACGTCGGGTAAAGTCGAGATCCTAGGCAGAGATCCACGTGATACTAGTGTTAAGAGGAACATTGGTTTTTGCCCACAAGACCCTTCATTGCATAACATGTTGACTGGCTGGGAAAACGTTAAACTCTATGCCACGATCTATGATTTAAAGTGGAGTAAAGTAATTGATCGCGTTAAAGAATATGTTAAACTACTGGGTTTAGAGAAAGACATGGATAAACTCATAGCGAAATATAGTGGTGGTATGTTAAAGAAGCTAAGCTTAATTATAACACTAATACATGATCCAGAAATACTAATTCTTGATGAACCAACTACTGGGCTTGACCCAGGTGCTCGGAGAGAGGTATGGGATTTAATAAATAGTTTACGCGAGAAAGACAAAGTGGTAATTTTAGCGACTCATTATATGGAGGAAGCCGATAAACTATCTGATCACGTCTGGATAATTGATCGTGGTAAAATAATAGCAGAGGGGCCGCCTGAGGAGTTGAAGAAGAAATATGGTCCGCCCTCTGTCATAGAGCTTGTATTCCCCGAAGAACCATCAAATGACGTGGTCGATAGGCTTAGTAAAGCCTATGGTGAGATCCACTTGGACGGCGTTAAAGCTAAGATCTATACATCAGAACCCGACAAGATCGTGCCAGAACTTGTAAACTCTATATATAGGTCTGGTTTTTCACTTACAAGTTTACGTGTGGTAAAACCCACTCTAGAGGATGTTTTCCTTAAACTAACTGGGAGGAGGCTGGAGTGACAATGGGTGGGTTTAAAGCCCTGGTAATATCCACGTTTAAGGAGTATGTTCGTGAAAAAGCCTTATTGTTCTGGGCTATAGTATGGCCTTTGTTCTGGATATTCATGGTAGCATATGTATTCGTACCACCCGGCACTGGTTCACCAATAACTCTTAAAGTCGGGGTTGTAAACTATGATACCTCAAACACTACGTTGAACGGTACGTTACTAGTCAAGGTTATGAATGAGACCAAGTATAAGGATACGCCATTGTTTAACGTAAAACTATATAGTAATGAATCATTGCTTGAGAAAAGCCTATGTAAAGGAGAACTAGATGCTGGGATCATAATACCGGATAAATGGGGCATAAACGCCTCTTTCGGACAAGGGAAACTAGTTGTGCTTATCGGGGCTAGAAGCGCATATTCAGCATCTATAACGCAAGGAGTTTTAATGGGTTTCCTCGAAGAATTTGGTAAGAGAATAGCGTATACGAAGATCAATATAACTATGAAATATATTAACATGTCAACAAACTATATGGACATAACATATAATGAGACGTGGTGGCCTAGTAACAAGTCTTTTGTTGAGATGATTAGGGATTTTATGATTGGTTTAGCTGAGCCAATCAAGGTGGATTATAGAGAGGTTGTACCAGAAGTATATGCTAATAGACCAAATATCATTGGGTTTTACGTGATAGGAGCTATTGGTATGATGTACCTATACATGGGCTTCTCAGTAGGAGCATCATTCATAGCTTCTATGAAAGAACGTGGAGTACTATACCGTCTACTATCTACACCGATCAAGGAGTACGAGTTAATACTTGGTGGTTTAACTGCCAACGCATTATATCAACTAATATCAACGATAATAATCATAGTTGTTGGAACACTAGTTACTGGAGCACATATCCTATGGAACCCGTTAAACCCGGTACACTGGATAGTCCCAGCTATGTTTATACTATTATTGTTTATGAGCGTAGGCATGGGCGCATTATTATCGCCACTGGCTAAGACTAGTAGCGGTGGTTCACAAATAGGTACTGCCCTCGGCCTAGCATTATCATTTACAACCGGTATATGGTTCCCACCAGAATGGCTACCACCATGGCTTAGAGTATTTAGCAACGTATTCCCAGTCACATGGGGTATAGATGTCGTTAGGGGTATAATGGTATACAATATTGACATAGCAGAGCTAACGCCTAAGATCGTAGGAGTAGTTATAGCAACAATAGTCATCTTCACAATAGCAATACTATTATGGAGAAGGATCATGGCTAAATACATTGAAGCCTAAAACCCATTCAAAACCCCCGATAAACTTATCACTTTATTTTTAAATATCTTTCACAAACCATAATTTATAGATTACACGTAGATTCCCCAGTGGAGGGTGTAGAGTATGAATAAATTAGTTCTTATAGCAGTACCAATAGTGATCATAGTAGTTATTGCGGTTATATTATTAACTGGGCTTCCCTCAACAATGGGTGGGGAAACAACAACTTCAACTCCCGGATCAGCAACACAACCTACAACGTCGAGGACAGGGTTGAGAACTATAGGTTCAACAACATCAAGGACGACG
>Ga0190313_1001654_pt1 | contig 11789 bp, 14 predicted proteins | sample 4870071011_MG_FD_169989 | JGI IMG/M metagenome (GOLD analysis project Ga0190313, IMG submission 169989) | Hydrothermal vent sediment bacterial communities from Southern Trench, Guaymas Basin, Mexico - 4870-07-10-11_MG | ecosystem: Environmental > Aquatic > Marine > Hydrothermal vents > Sediment ...
GAGTCACCGTTCCCCCGAAGACCCTCCAATGAAGCCGGAGGAGGGAATGTTATCCGCAACGAGATTTACGAACTTTACGGAAGTTGCGGCTGATCAGAACGGGAGATATTTATTGCTCGTTTGTTGTGGCTGGTTTGTATGTATGAATATTCCACCCTCATTATCAGTAACTTTCCTCCTATAGGAGGAAATTTTCTTTTAAAATTTCCTCTTTGAGGGGGAAACATTATAAAGTTTGAACTATATATTAATGGTATGGAGCTCGTCCGATACCTCATTGACAAAAAGGAAGACATAAAAGAGCTGTCTGTGAAAGATAGGCTTATACCCGTATCGCCGAACAAGAACTTTATAGTTTCGATTATTGGGCCAAGAAGATCTGGTAAGACATATTTTCTTTACTACTTTATAAAGAAGAACCGGTTAAATGACGAGGATTATGTTTTTGTGAACTTTGAGGAACACGTGCAATTTGGGGACCCACTTAAAATACCCTTTGTACATCAAGAAATATATGGAAAGCATCCTGATTTTATATTCTTTGACGAAGTTCAAGCACTAGGTAATTGGGACAGGATTGTTTACAGCCTCTACGAGAAGAAAAGATATTATATATTTGTCACAGGGTCATCGTCTAAGCTCCTCTCTTATGAGATAGCAACGCATCTGAGAGGAAGAACTGTGCGAGTGAATGTGTATCCATTCTCAATACGGGAGATACTCTTAATGCATGGTCTCGAGGCAAGGAGGCACTACTCTTCATATGAGGAGGCCAATATAAAAAGTATCGTAAACAAGCACATATACACGCAGTTCCCCGATGTAGTTCTTGGTAACATCCACCCAAAGACCTTCTTTACGGACTATCTTGACCTCGTTATCTACAAGGATATCATTGAGAGATATGGAATAAGGAACAGATATGTTCTTGAATTGTTTCTGAAAAGCGTAATATCGTCGCATACAAAGGAGTTTTCTGTAAACAAGCAGTACAACCTCCTCAAGTCTCAGGGGATAAAGGTTGCAAAAAAGACGTTGTATAACTTTCAGAAGATATTGGAAGACGTACAGCTGGCGTTCTTTCTAAGGAAATACTCCCCAAGTCTGAAAAAAGCAGAAACAACGATCCCGAAGGTGTATCTTGTAGATCCGGGTTTATACAACTTTATCGTCGGCAAAGATTTTTCAAAAAGCTTAGAAAGCGTAGTTTTCTTGGAGTTGATAAAGGGAGGGCTGAGACCAAACAGAGAGGTCTTCTACTATAAAACGAGGTCAGGGAAGGAGGTTGATTTTGTAATAAGGGATAATGGAAAAATACACGTTATAGAAGTAACACATGAAGTGGACGAGGATCACATCAAAAAGTCCGTAACAGCATCTGATGAGTTGAAAACAAACAGCGTAACTATAGTCACTTGGGACGATGAGGATACGATAAAGAGGTCAGGGAAAGAGGTTAAAATAGTCCCGTTATGGAAGTGGATTTTGAGATTTGTAAGCAATATTTCAAAGAGAGGTTACGAGTGATACGGCCTTAGGACGAGGTATCTATTAAATTCAGGGAAGGAGAGTCGGGGGCGATGAGCAACCTTGTACGATAAAGATGAAAAAGGACGCGTTGTTTTCTTCCACAGCAGAAGTGAAGGAGATCCTTCCGGTTTCTGACACGTCAAAGCCTCAGGACGATTATATCAAGGCCAAATGGCACCTATAAAGAGATCTCTAAATTTAACTGATCTTCTTTTTTCTTTGAGCTTTTTGAAAATATATGCTGCAGTTCTCGCTGATTCGCTGTTAAAGGGAAGAACAGGTAATGAGCTTATCCATAGAAGTTCTTCCTTGGAAGGCATTCCGACGAAGACCTCAAATATTGTTATAGACGTTACGTAGAAGTTTTTATCCAGCAAGAGAACCTTTTCAAATACTTTTTTGTTCCCCCACGCTATTTCTATTATTTTGAAACTTGATAAGCAGAAGCCGAACGACTACTACTTCTCCCAATATTCTCCTTGAAAGTCTTCGCAGAATAGAGGCTTCCGAAGATCCTTACTATGTTCTTCCTGTTGATAGGGTAGTTTATTCGCGAATCAAGTCGCAACTTTTATAATTTTGTATTACATTATGTATTTCAGGCGGTATTACATGGATATTATTACAGTTAGGATACCAGATGATATAAAAGCCAAAATGAGGGAGGTAAATATAAACTGGAGTGAGGAAATAAGGAAGTTCATAATTCAGCGCATAAAAGAGGAGGAGAGAAAGAAAAACCTACAAAAGGCCCTTGAAATCCTTAAAGGTAGAAAAGGTGTGGAGAGAGGTTTTTCAGCGAAGTCTGTGAGGGAGGATCGTGATAGTAATTGACGCGTGGTCGCCCGCGTCCTATATTTGGATAACTACGGAAACTTTAGCAATGGGCGCGGGCTTCCCCCTCTCGCGCCTCATCCTTATCAGCGCGTCATGGGAGGCGACATCGACCGCCACCACGGGGGCGGCCTTACGGGGGATGAGCACGATCCTCCCGCCTCTGATGGCTACTTTGCCGTCATCGAGGCGGGAGAACATGTTTAGGCACGCAACATACTGCGCGTTGAGCTTGAATCCGCAATTCTCGCATACAAATTCTTCCTTGCTGGTTCTATTCCTCTTACTCGCGTGACCGCACAAGGGGCATGTTATCGAGGTCCTTCTCGGGTCAATTGTCTTAGCTTCGAGGCTATGCTCGTGGAATTTATAATCTAAGAACTCCGTGAACTTTCTGTACGGAAACGTTGATAATCTGTAGTTGAGTTGTCTTGAGCGCGTCTTTTTCCCACTCCTGAGGTCTCTTAGGTCCTCCCTCACGAGGTCCGCCCTGAACTTCTCCGCGAGCTTCGCAAGTGACGCGACGATATTCTTTATCCTGCTCTCCACACGGTTTCTTTCCCGTCTCCCATACTTTGCGAGGAGTCTGTTTCTCCTCTTTTCGTCTCTTATCTCTTTCTGTATACTCTTTCTTATCCTCCTGTAATTTATGCGTATCTTCCTGATGTCATGTTTTATTGAGAAGAGGTATGCTTTCTTCTCCTCGTAATTAACGAGGAGACAGTCAACGCTGTCCTCATTTATGTCCACGAAGAGCTTGTTTTTATGCTCCTTAACGAGCACTTTCTTTCGGAGCGTGAGCAGAAGGTATATCTCGTCCCCGTCTATGAGTATCTTCGAGTTCCCGATATCAGCATTCTGAAGGCTCTCTATCGCGTACTCGTACTCTCTCACGATGAACTTGAGATAGTCTCCACTCCCTTTTGATACTGTAAGAACGAGAAAGCCGTACTCTCTTTTGAGTCTGAACGTGTCGATGTGCAGGTCGATGACTCTGTTTTCCTCTACGCTCGGTGGGGAGGGTGGCGATGCCCTCCTCTTTAATTTCTCTGGAAGCCTGTTCCACTTGCTTAAGAGCTTCCTGTAGCTGCGATACATGGAAAGTGCTCTCTTATACGCCTCCTGAGCAAACTTATTGTGGAAGAAGGGATATCTCTCCCTTAGGGGCTTGTAGCAGAGCTCGTGGGCTCTCTTCCTTGAGCGGACATTGTTTTCCATGATTATCTCGAGGGATTCTCTTATCATCTTCGTGTAGTCGTTGAGGAGCGATAAAAGGAGCGCTCTATCCTCCCTTGTAACGGGGACGAGCTTAAGTTTTATCGTCTTCTCAATTCTCATCTCCGTTTCTCGTCACCTCCTCGATGAGCTTTTTTATCCTCTTGAACTTTTGTGAGCGCTTACCATATATTCTCGCCGCGAAGCTTATAACGATTGAAACGAAATCTTCGACGAGCTCTTCCATGTAGCTCTTCTCGCTCTCCTCAATGACTTCTATACGGACTCCATGGGATGAGAAGAACCTCTCAATGTATTGAAATCCAAAGCGTGTAAGCCTGTCCTTGAACTCCACGACTATGACGTCCACCTCTTTGTTCTCGACAGCGCTGAAGATTTTCTGTAAACCACTCCTGTCCTCTTTGAGACCAGAGGCAATGTCAGTTACTACGTCCACGATCTTGTATCCTTTTGCGGCACAGTAACTACGCAGCCTCTCTATCTGCCTCTCAAGGTTTCCGTCCTCCTTCTGCTTGTAAGAGGACACTCTCGCGTAGATTATAGCCCTCGTCTCCTCTGGCTTCTCTCCGAGAAAACGCTTTAAGTCCTCCTCTGGAATCATCCAGAGCTTACCAACCCTCCTCGCGCCAAGCTTACCACTCTTTATCCACTTTCTTACAGCGACTGAAGATACGTTCAGCATCCTCGCGACTTCGGACACCCTGTAAAGCCTTCCCATAGCACATCATTAAATAGCAAGTTATCATAATATTTAAATGTTTTTATGGTTTCTGAAAATACCGATGTGCTTATTTAACAGAATAGTCCTTAAAGAGGAAGGCTGGGAAAGTGTTCCTCTAACGACCGAAACAGCAACACTGGATTATGCCCTTGTTGAGGCCTTAAACGCTATTTGGAAAGCCGTCATTCAAAAACGGTTAGATGAGGGAGATGCAAAAGAGAGAGCGGAAGCGCTGAAGTATTTTGGTAAAGGCCTATTACTCTTTGAAGCCAAGAATTACCTTGGGCGCGGTTTAGAGATAGCGTTGAGTGAAAAAATAACCGTTTACGATGCCCTCTACATAGCCCTCGCAGAGAACTTAAGAGCTGAGCTTTACACGTCTGATACTAGGCAATTTGAAGCGGCTAAAAAATATGTAGAGGCGAAACTCATCCAGTAGATCAATAGTGTTGATGATCTGGCAATGTTCAGCTATATCGACGTAAAAATAAACGAGGAGTATAAGTCTTTAACATATATAAATGCTGTGAAGTTTGATCTCTCAAGGTTATACGACATTAATAGGGAAAATAAATATGCCTCCTTTTAGGGATGTTGTGCTCTGCATTCTTCATATCTACGGATGAACTAAAAGAGAGAATTTATCTATTTTTATTTCTCTCTAAGGATATTAATATTGGTATTGTTGCAAGAAATAACACTAGACTTGTAAGATAAGGCAGCGTTGGGTATAGAGATGCCAGTGCTCCTGCTATAAAAGGCGCTACTAATCCTATAATCCTCTCGAAGCTTGATATGCCTGCGAGTATGCTGCCTGCTTTATTGCTCGGTACCTTGCCGAAAATCCACGATCTATAAAACGGTAATGCGAGCGTATTGCCAAACTCCGCCATTATGTTCGCCGCTAATATCGCGAAGAAGTTAGGCACTAAGAACATTATCAGAGCCCATCCAGCTCTCAGCACGAAGTAGAGCGCTATGACTTTGAACCTGTGCTTGGGAGATATGCGCTCAGATAGATGCGTCGCCGGTAGCGATGCGAGTATCGATAGAGCTACAACGAGCATTACTTGGAAAAAAGACATCTTAAGTTCTGTCATCATGTAATTGATTAAAACTATCTCCGGCGCAAGGTAAAGGGCAAGGATGTCAAGCGCCTCTATTGCTAAGATGCTTCTGAACTCTCTATCGAATCTAAACTCAAATCGGTCCACGATCCTCTCCTTAGCGTCTAGCCTGGGCAAGTATTTTATTAAATACATGACGGTAAAGACGGAGGAGAGTCCTATAGCTATGAAGCCCCAGGCATAGTGTACGGGCTTGGGAAACATTACACCAAAGATATAGCCCAGAACGATAAAACCTATGGCCTCGCTTAGAAGCGGTAGTCTCATATGCCACGCAAAGACCTCTTCAAGCCTCTCCTTAGGATACAAAAGCTTTTCAGCGACTTGATAGAGCGGGTAGAATATCCTAGTAATTTTGCCTACGAGAAGGCCAAGAGAGATCATTAGAGGGCCTAAGAAGAAGTGAGATAGCCCATATAATACATTCTCTACGCCGTCAAGGGCATCTATAAGTATAAGGCCATGTCTGACGGGTACACGGTCAAATGCCTTTCCTATGAGATATGTAAGCGGTACGGATATGATGTTGATCAGCGTGAATACAATGCCTACTTCGAGTATGGAATATCCCGTTATTAACATATATGCGGGAAGCATATACCACGCTATGAGTAAAGGCGAGATTATGGTGTGATAGAGTATATATCTTCTTGCTCCAACGGGTATATCCCTCCATTTCGATGAAATCACCCTGATTATTTGATCTTAAGTCCATCGTTGTCCTATATTCGCTTCGATGGAATATTGGCTCCATCTAGCTGCATATGACCATTTTACTTACGAATATATGTCCGAGCAAATATAAAAGATTCTATAGGAACGGCATTCGAGGTAATGATCAGAAGCGCAGCCATGTAGCGCTTTTCCCACAGCAATAGAGTAAGTGGAATGACCTTTACTAGAAACAAGCTTTTATTAGGATTTGTTATTACTCTCATTGTAAGTTGCTGTGTTATTAAACGGATCTGAAAGTATTAGCTCAAAACTTTGTGTTGACGTTTAAGGCTTTATTTACTTTTTTCTTCTCTTTTTACTCCTCTTATGTGTTTTTATTATGCTTAATTACTTGCCATCGGGAGAATATATGGTAGAACGGTTTCAAAGGCTATTTCTACGATTTACATAGAGCTTATAAGAGGGACTCCGATGTTCCTTCAACCATACATAATTGCGTTTGGAATCCCAATAGTTATAAAATCATTGTTTGCAAAGCATCGCTTTTCAGGGCGGGATACGCGGGGGGTTTGTTGGCGGTATTCCCGATGACGCCCCCAAGGGGAAGAGTTGGGTAGCGTGTAGCCCATCGGATAACGAGTCCGACGGGATGGGTCACTCGTGAGCCTCCCGAACTCCCGTATGAAGCCCTGTCCTTAAAGGCGGGTAGCTCACGTTCAACAAATTATCTATTGTTTGTTTACACATAAGTACATGTGCATATTTGGCAAAAATATTCGAAATTGAGCTCTTTAATCATCCAATTCCTTCGGATTTACACTTTTTCCTCAAAAAGGAAACTATCTTTTCAACGTTTTCAAAGTTTTTACCGTAATCAAGTATCTGCAGAGAGGCTGATTTACTCGATATCTCGACTTGTGTTGTACTGCTGCTGATTCTGCGTATATTAATCGTTACTGTTTCCCCCCAACTATAAAGAGTTGCGCGCGTCTTTGCCACGATACGCCCCATAGTTCTATCTTCAGTTAAAATCCTTGGCTTACCCTGAAGCGTATTGAGAGCCAAGACGCATAAATCGAAAACCTCATCATAATGACATTGTAGCTCTGTGACTCTTCTATTACGCTCTCTTCTAGAGATATTTGCTACACCTTTTTTCCTGAGAGCTCTCCTATGGAGTAAATATATCGAAAGAAAGATTATGCCTAAAACAAATATTACAGACCATATCTCGGGAGGTATAACATATACTAAGCCAAGAATCAGAGCGAAAACTATTAGAGGAAGTGCATCCGCTTTTATAGAGTACTGGCCTCCTGCACCTCTTCTTACACAGTAAATGCCAAATATTAGAAGAGGCCCTAAGATCGCAATCATCCCTTCAATAGGCCATTCGGTTATTGGAGTACCACTTATGATAAAATCCGTAGTAGTCCCGACAAATGTGAAGACAAATATGGCCAAGAGAGTGGTTCCCAGCCAGAACCATAAAGACGATCCATTCTTCTCCATTATGTTCACCCCTCACGTATTCCCGCCTTAAAAGGCAAGGCTTTGCAAACAACAATTTTATCAGATTTTTCATCTCGTATATGCGTAAGGATAAAATGTTTAAAAAATTTAAATAGTAGAATAATAACAACACATTCATAAACTTCTCATCCAACAAAGGTGAAATGCTTTGAATCCAATAGGCACGATTACATGGGTCGATATAGCCTTAGATATTGTTAAAGCAATCCCTATTTTCCTATTTATCGTCGTTGTTGTTAGGTTTATAACGAAAAAGCTTTATTCAATAATGGTATCCAGAGGAATGCGTGAAAACGTGGCTGTTTATTATAATAGAAAGATAATACACATACTCAGCGGTGGGCTTGCAGCGATCCTGGTTCCATTTCTCTTCGTTGAGCCCTTTGCCCCTATGATACTTGCATATACCTTAGCCTTAGCAACGTACCTTCCTCATAAGACTGGAAGACTTCTTAGGTGGTTTCAGGTAAAAGAGAATATGTACGAAGTTAACTTCTGCATCGCCTGGGGAACGTCCTTAGTAATCCTCTGGCTCTTAACTGGAGATCCTTGGATATCAATAATACCTGCTATCGCAATATCCTTTGGAGATGCGATAACGGGCGTTGTGAGAAATAAAGTTTTCGGTCGTAGGACAAAACACTGGATAGGAAACGTCGCTATGGCGATTCTTACAATACCCATAGGATACATAATTGACAAATGGGCTGGAGTTACGGCCATGATAGGGGCGTCGATCATAGAAAGGATGGAATACAACCCCATAGACGATAACTTACTCATCGCCTTTACGGCGACGGCAATACTGCTAATCTGGCACTTGTTGTAAGAAAAGATGATGCATAAGCCTTGCGAAACTGTTGAATATTTAATAGGCGAGCATCATATTTGGCAGTCTGACAAAGACCTGTCCCAGATGTGGCGGGAGAGCTTATCTCTATTCCTCTCTCAAACTTCAAATCCTTGTAGAGAGAAGCATGTTCCTCCTCCTAGCTTCACAGCAAGTCTCTCAAGAGGACTAGGTCTGAAGCTGTTACAGTCGCGGATCATATCATGGAATTCTTCGGTGTCAAGTTTTTTGAAGCCAAGGCCTTTGAAATGCTCTACGATCATTTCTACATCGTTAGAGGTGTAATTGTATACAGAGTTACTAGTTGATGAAAGGGCAAAAAGGTTGTTCAAAAAAGAAATTGAGTTAAACATTATTGACCGCTATACTTTATATGCGATAGCAAAGAAAGAGTTAGCAGCCAAGTATCCTGTTATAAAAATACTTTCGCTGAAGTACATAGATTATGTGTGCATAATAGGAAATACTGCATGGATTATGGAAGGAAAGAAGAAGTTAAATTTTGAGGCAATAGGACAGGTTAATGTGCTCTCTCATCTCTTTTCCAAAGATTATCCACAATTCTACGTTAGAAAGGCCATAGTCTGTGAAGAGAAAGACCCGTTAATTGAAGATTACTGCAAGGAATTTGACATTGAAATATTTCTCTTCTAGAAATACTAGCTGTCCATTAGCTGTATAATCCAAGAATATCTTAAATGAGGGAAGTTATATCAAACATCCAAAGGTTCTTAGATTGTACAAAATCGATCTAAGCTTTGCCCTTTAGGGAGGGGAGGATGTCAGATTCAAAAATCTCCTAAATAAGGTTTGTACCGCTAAGGTTGGGATGGCTATTTAGAGATATAAAAAGGATTGTTTAAGGATCTATTCTAACATGCAAAGTTCGAGCTGAAGTTCTTTTATTTATTTTAAATTAGTAAATATTTAGAGTTAAGCGTTTCGCCCTTAACTACTTATCTTTAACCTTTCGTCAGTTATGATTAATGTGTCAACAAAGGTGTTTGCTCTATGTCAGATGTAATTGAGATCTATGGTATTAGACTCCCGATCGTTGAGGGCAGATGCGATCTTGCTAATCTGATTGTCGATTCGATTAGGAAGCAAGGTTTGGAGCTTAGAGACGGGGATATAATTGTTGTGACGTGTAAACTTATCTCCAAATGTTTAGATCTACTTGTCGATATAAACGATGTTAAGCCTTCGTCCAGAGCTCTAGCAATATCTTCCAAGTCTGGCGTCAACCCGCGGTTTATCGAGCTTCTTCTTAGGGAGAGTGATGAGCTATTGCTTGCTATTCCTGTTAAGGAGCTTGCTGATAAGGGGATTATTGATATCTACAGGCTTTCGAAGAGGCCTGAGCTTGCTAAGAAAGCCCTCGAAGAATACCCGACGATGTTCCTTGTTTTGAGGGATGGCATGCTGTGGAGTGATGCTGGTATAGACTCCTCGAACCATCCACAAAACATCCTTTCGGTACCTCCGAGGAACATAGATGCGATAGCTAAGGAGTTGAGGGATAGGATAAAAGAGCTTACAGGAAAAGATATAGGAGTTGTTATATGCGACACAGAGGTATTTTTTGTGGGATCGCTAGATATTGCAAGAGGATCTTATGGAATAGAGCCTGTGGAAAGGGGTTTTGGAGAACAGGATCTATATGGTAAACCTAAGTTTGGCGGAGTGGACGTGATAGTTCATGAGTTATGTGCGGCAGCTGCTCTAGTCATGAAGCAGGGATCTCAAGGGATACCTGTTGCGCTGATTAGAGGGGTAAAATATGAGAAGTGTGAGTGTGGATACGGCGATAGAATGGAAAATATTAAAGAATATGCCAAAGCATTGAAGTATATAGTAAAACATACGTTAAGAGTTCTTGGGACGAAACATCTACTCAAAACACTTCTATCGATATTACTCAAGTAACATGCTTAACTAGAGGCTAGTAACTCTAAAGCCATTGGAGCTAAAGGAAATACGGGTTTTTAGACAAAATCAAAAGAACTTTTATTACGAGCATAGGTAACTAACACATGCCGTTTGTTCATGTATACGTCTGGAAAGGATTTTCAAACGAGGCAAAGAAGAGGGTTATAGAGGGCATTACGAAGCTCTTCGCAGAGATGAACATACCGCCCCAGGCAGTCGAGGTGATAATACACGAGGTGCCGAAGGAAAACTGGGGGATTGGCGGAGAACAGGCAAGCAAGAAGTTTAAAGACGTAAAATCTCCTTGAATCTGCTTCAGCTCTGTTTTCTTTCCTTTGCTTGCAAATCCTAAGAACGTCCTATCTGAATCCTCAAATGAAATGCCAGATTTTAACGATAACCTAGAACTTTTCAACTGGTTATCCGCCGATAATACTGGCCGAAGAAGAGCCATAGAATGAATTAGGATAGTCTCTATAATTCTGTCTCGAGTTAACCAGAAACAAGAAAAAGACCTTGTCTGAACAAGTGAACATCCTCGACTTTATTATGGTGCCTACTCGGCTCTAATAGTGATTTTTCTTTCACCAATAGCAACAATAGTTCAAGTTTTTCTTCCCTCTTTATCATGCTCTCAAAGCCGAAGGCCTCAATTATTCCATAATTAATATGAGCAATAGCGACCTTTAATTTCTCGTCTTTCAATCTTCCTTAAGTCTTATTCTTATAACGCTGTCCGTCTTTTCTAGTTTTGGGCAACATCCACGTTAAGATCGTCCTTTAAGAGGGTCCTTCTTAAGAACTGAGCTATATGATCTCCTACCCTATGTCCGAGCTCTCTAAGAATTGGAGCAACACCACTACCAAACGTTTTTCTAAGGTCTCTATGAGGGAATTGAGGTATTCATCCATAAATGTTGTGAGGAGTACATATGCCCTTTCATGTAAGGTCATAATTACAGGCTTTGCGGAACTCTAGTGTAAGTCACTATTTCATACTTAAGATCCTTAACATTTTTAGCAGTGACTTTAATTCCTCAAAAAGACCTTTTTCGTCCGCATCGTCACGAAGAGCTGTGATAATGATGGACAACAACATACCTGATTCATGTTTATGTATGTATTCGATTAATTCGAAGACATAGGGAATAAATCATGGGGAAATGTTTTTAATGTTTCAGTAAGAATCTTTTCACTAGGTGACCGTCAAAACTATGGCAAATGGGTGTTTACTTATCGTTGGAGTGCTTATTTCGAACTCCTTAACCGTTCTGATCAGCCGCAGCTTTTGCAGAGTTCGTAAATATCGTTGCGGGTAACATTCCCTCCTCCGGCTTCATTGGAGGGTCTTCGG
>Ga0190313_1001655_pt1 | contig 11789 bp, 9 predicted proteins | sample 4870071011_MG_FD_169989 | JGI IMG/M metagenome (GOLD analysis project Ga0190313, IMG submission 169989) | Hydrothermal vent sediment bacterial communities from Southern Trench, Guaymas Basin, Mexico - 4870-07-10-11_MG | ecosystem: Environmental > Aquatic > Marine > Hydrothermal vents > Sediment ...
TATACAGTTTGTGGATTGCACCCAACCCCGTCGCCAAGCCCCCAACGGATTGTTGATACTTTATTTCATCCCCACTCTTAGTTACACTCACCACGAGACGATTTGAAACCATTATCATCTTTCCCATATTTAATCACCGCTAACCTCCTCAAAAAGGTGAGAAGGGAAAAATATAAATAGTTTTTGGCGTGTTAAAACCCGATTATCAAATGTACATCTTAATCTGAGAAATAATTAAAAAAGAGAGCTAAGAATATCTATTAAACTCTTGCCTTCCACTGCCTTTCTGAGTTTCATTTCCCTGCCCTCTGAGTTTATAACTGTGCCGTCCCTCTCAACCCATGCAGGCATGGGCAACAGGAGATCTGCGCCATCGCTCTTTCCCATTACCATTGTGTATCCATCAAACCTCGCATCCGTGGAACCGATGACCAGATAGTTCCTTGCAGGTGGTATACCTCTTATTCCCAGTTTCAGAAGTCCGACCTCGTTTATTCCTCTGTGAAGTATCAGCGTTGGTACATTTTCAGGTTTTGCAGGCGCCTCCACTATGGCAAGGTCGTAGTCCTCGGTGGTTATTTGAGCCCCGTTCTTCTGAGCGTGACGGAGGAGTATCTTGATCAGCGGATACCTGTCAAGGTCGGCCTTAACAGCGATTCTCTTCGCCTTCAGGATGTCGCTGTATTTAGCCGTAGATATTCCCTCATCAACTACGGCACCGAGCTTAAAGCCATGCTTCTCCGCAAACTCCTTGATGTAGAGCGCTTCCTCCTGGGTAACTTGGGGTGTGAGAATTATAGCCAAGTCATCCATATGCTTTCTGACAATTTCCATTGCCTCATCCCAGGAGATCTCCCGATATTTACCGTTCTCCCTAACCATTGGGCTTTGAACCTTCACGGCCCACGGTCTCTTAAACCTGCACATATCGCAAAGGTGCCCGTTATTCCAGGAAGGCAATTTGGACCTCGCCCTTACAAGCAATTCACCATCGTACACTTCAACATACATTTCGCATCCCAAGCCGCATCCGTTGCACACAGTGGGCACAAGCTTAGTTTTCCACGGACCGGGCTTAACGAAGGGTAGTTTCTCGGTTAGGGCACCAGTTGGACACACATCCACCAAATCGCCGATGAAATGTCCATCCATTTCGGCGAGTTTCATTCCGAGAGGTGGAGATATTCTTGTTGCGAATCCTCTGTAGAGGTAATCAACCACTCCCTCGCCCGTGATTTCCTGTGTGAGGTTCACGCATCTGCCGCAGAGCACGCACTTGTTGTTGTCAAGAGTGATGAAGGGGTGAGTATCATCTATCTCAAATCTGTTTTGCTCTCCCACAAAAACATCCTGCCTTGCATTGTAAAGCGTTGCGTACTCCCTCAGCTTGCAGCGGAAGACTTCCATACAGCCGCAACTCATACAGCGCTTCGCTTCCTCGTGCACCTGCTCCTCTCTTAGTGTAGGCTCAACCTCCTCAAAGTTCTTTTTCCTAATTTCTGGATCGAGGAGCCTAACTTTAACTCTCGGCTTCTTCTCAACATGCTCGTAGTCCTTCTCCGTCACCTTCCGCCAGTGGTTGTATGGCTTTAGGTCAAAAAGCACTCTGTAAAGGTCGTCATCCCTCAAGATATCCTCTATATGCTTCTCAGGTTTAGTGAGTATCTCCTTAGCCTTTTCAAGCTTGCCCTTGAGATAAAGGTCTATCATTATCGCCGCTCTTCTGCCCGTTGCTATGCTCTCTATGACTGTGGAAGGGCCAAGAACGAGATCTCCGCCAGCAAAAACGCCAGGTATGCTTGTCTGGAGAGTTACATCGTCCACAACCGCCTTTCCACGCTTCGCCTCTATCCCAAGAGATTTAAGAAACTCTTCATCGCAGTACTGACCTATGGCAAGGATAACATTGTCTGCCTTTATGCGGAATTCCGAACCCTCAACGGGTATCGGCCTCCTCCTACCAGTTGAATCGGGTTCGCCGAGGCGCATTTTGATTAACTCCACTTCCTCAACCCTTCCATTGCCAAGAATTCGCACAGGGTTTGTGAGGAACATGAATTCCACGCCTTCCTCTTCCGCTTCATCCACTTCCCTCGGATTGGCGGGCATTTGTTCTCTTGAACGGCGGTAAACGACAGTAACCTTGGCACCGAGTCTCAGGGCTGTACGTGCAACATCCATCGCAGTGTTTCCACCGCCAACAACGATTACCTTTTCTCCTATCTTTACCTCTTCGCCCATGTTAACCTTTCTGAGGAACTCTATTCCGTGCATTACTCCTTCAAGGTCCTCTCCCTCAATTCCCATCTTTCTGCTCTTCCAGGCACCGACACCCAGGAATACAGCATCGTAGTTCTCACGGAGTTCCTCAAGGGTAATATCTCTACCAAGAGTGGTATTTGTTCTCACCTCTATTCCTGTATCAATCACTGTTTTTATGTCCTTATCAAGAACATCTCTTGGAAGTCTGTAAGGCGGGATGCCGTAGCGCATCATACCACCTAGCTTTGGCATCGCCTCTATAATGGTAACTTCATGCCCCATGGTTCTGAGGTAGTACGCGCATGCCAATCCTGCAGGTCCTCCACCCACAACCGCTATCCTCTTCCCGGTCGGGGGAGGAATTTCCGGCATCCACGGTCCGTGTTCAAGATCATAATCCGCCGCGAATCTTTTCAGTTGCCTTATTGCCAAGGGCTCATCCACAAGGTTCCTCCTGCATTCATCCTCACAAAACGCAGGGCATACTCTCCCAAGCACCGCCGGAAGAATAAATTTCTCCTTCATCAGCTTCACAGCCTCGTGGTACTTGCCCATGGCTATTAATGCGAGGTATCCCTGCACATCGGCGTGGGCAGGACACCCTTCTTGGCATGGGCCAATACAATCCCCGTAATGATCAGAAAGAATTAATTCCAAGGCTGTTCTTCTCATTTCTATGATTTCATCGCTGAGCGTCTCAATTGAAAGTCCTTCCATAGGTTTGAGGGTGCACGATGTTGTTATTCCTCTAGGAGTTTTCACAAGGCATAGGCGACAGGAGCCGTAAGGTTCAATCTCCTCGCTGTAACAAAAGCCAGGTATATGGGTTATCTCTCTGAGAAACTCAATAAGAGGCTTATCTTTTGGGACTTCATATTCCTTTCCGTTAACGGTGATCTTGACCATTTCACTCAACCTCCTTCTTGGCATCGGTTATTTTTATAGCATTAAAGCGACACACATCATAGCAGGTTCCACACTTTATGCACGCCTCCTGATTGATTACATGCGGCTTTCCTCTTTCTCCGCTGATTGCTTTCACTGGACACATTATCGCACATGCAGTACAGCCCGTGCATTTATCGGCAATTATCACATATTTTATGAGAGGTTTACAGACTTTAGCTGGACATCTACCTTCTATGTGTGCCAGATACTCATCTTTGAAGTATTTTAGAGTTGTGAGAACCGGATTAGGTGCCGTTTGTCCCAATCCGCAGAGGGAACCTGTTTTAACTAATAGTGCAAGTTTTTCAAGTTTCTCAATATCTTCTAAAGTTCCCTCTCCTCTCGTAATTTTGTCAAGAAGTTCCCACATCCTCTTCGTTCCCAAACGACAGAAGGTACACTTTCCGCAGGATTCCTTTACCGTGAAGTCCAAGAAGAACTTTGCCACATCAACCATGCAAGTATCTTCGTCCATGACCACCATTCCGCCACTTCCCATTATTGCTCCTGTTGCCGTAACGCTCTCGTAATCAACTGGTGTGTCAAAGAGATAATCGGGAATACATCCTCCAGACGGACCTCCAAGTTGTACGGCCTTTATCTTCTTGCCCGTTTTTGTACCTCCTCCAATATCGTATAATATTTCCCTGAGTGTGATGCCCATAGGAACCTCAACATTTCCGCCGTGCTTTATCTTACCGGATAGAGCGAAAACCTTTGTACCCTTACTCTTCTCGGTCCCGAGAGAAGCGTATGCCTCCCACCCATGCTTTATTATCCAAGGTACATTTGCCCAAGTTTCAACATTGTTTATGTTTGTGGGCTTGCCCCATAAGCCTTTTTGCGCTGGATAAGGTGGTCTTGGCCTCGGCATTCCTCTCCTACCTTCAATGGATGCCATCAGTGCGGTCTCTTCTCCACAAACGAAAGCGCCAGCACCTTCTTTTATAAAGATGTCAAAGGAGAATCCGCTTCCGAGGATGTTCTCACCCAAGAATCCCCTTTCCCTCGCTTGCTTTAGTGCTATTCTAAGTCTTTTTATGGCAAGAGGATATTCGGCTCTGACATATATAAACCCTTTCGTGGCTCCTATGGCATAGGCACCGATTATCATGCCCTCAATAACTCTGTGGGGGTCCCCCTCAAGAACATTCCTGTCCATAAAAGCACCGGGGTCGCCTTCGTCGGCGTTGCAAACGATGTACTTCTCATCTCCAGGAGCCTCCCGGGTAAATTTCCACTTCATTCCAGTTGGAAATCCTGCTCCGCCTCTTCCTCGCAGACCGGATTTCATGATGATGTCTATTATCTCCCCGGGCTTCATTTTGAGGGCCTTTTTGAGGGCATCGTACCCCCCAACTTGTATGTACTCATCTATGCTCTCGGGATCTATGTAGCCAGAGTTCTCAAGCACAATCTTTTTTTGCTTGGCGAAGTAGCCATCAATATCCCAAGTTTTTCTTTCGCCGTTCTCCCACCAATCTTTTTTAACGATCCACTCCTCTATCGGCTTACCGTTGATAACATGCTCCTCTATGATTCTTGGAATCTTTTTGGGATTGACATGGCCGTAAGTTATGATTTCATTTTCGGTTATTATATCAACCAGTGGCTCGCGATAGCACATACCAACACAGCCAACTATCTTTAACTTGACATCAAGACCTCTTTTCTCAATCTCAGCCTTTATGGCTTCATAGGTTTCCCTTGCACCCGCTGCGATTCCACAAGAGTTCATTCCAACAGCTATTGCCTTTATATCAGACATTGATCTTCCCCTCCTTGAGCTGCCTGATAATCTTTCTCACCTTATCCGGAGTGAGCTTTCCGAATACCTTGTCGTTAATCATTATTACCGGGGCAAGGCTACAGCATCCCAGACACGCCACCCTTTCCACCGTTATGAGTCCATCCTCAGTGGTCTCTCCCTCGCAAATACCTGTTTCCTCCATAATTGCCTGCGAAATATTCATTGCACCGTTCACATGACAGGCCGTTCCGTGACAGACCTTGATCACATATTTACCGAGAGGTGTAAATCTAAACTGCGCGTAGAATGTTGCCACACCGTACACCCTGCTGAGAGGCACGCCCAAGTATTTGGAAATCTCTACCAGTGCCTCATGAGGAAGGTAGCCAAACTCGTTCTGCGTTCTTTGCAACAGGGGGATCAGGGAACTGGGAGACCTCTCATATTCCTCAAGATATTTCAATTCCATATGGATCACCTACCTTCATTTCTCCAAATAATATCACATATTCATAAAAGCGCTCCATCGGGCTTCCACCTCCATCAACTTTATCCTCGGGGCGAGAGCTTCCATCCTGATTATGCGGAAGCCTTTATCCTTCATACTATCACATTTTTACATTTTGTGGGAAGCAAGGGGTAATTGAAATCACAATAATAAAGGTTTTCAAAGTTCAAAACTCAAGATATACATTTTCCAATCCCTTTATCTCTTTTTTTATTTTTTTGTTGTACTCTTCAAGCTCTTTCGTAGTGAGACTCAGAAGTCCCAATATTTTTCCTGCCATATCCTTGCGAAGACGGAGTTTGTCCACTATGAAATAATCGGCAATATCTTTCAGTTCCTCCATTATGTAAAGGGGATCGGTTATGTTTGGAATAGAAGGACCTATAAAAACATATGTTCTCGTTAAGCCGCTGAATTTTTTTAGAGCATCAATCCTTTCCTTTATGGGGGAGGATTTCGGTTCAAGATTTTTTCTCACACCATCATCTAAGGTTATCAAAGTGAATCCTACCTCCGCATGCAATTCCACAAGTACTTCCAGATCTCTTGTTATCAAAGAAGATTTTGTGAGAATTGATATATCAAACTTCCTCCTTTTCCTAATAACATCCAATATTTTTCTAGTTATCTCATATTTTTTTTCTGCCGGTTGATATGCATCCGTAACCGTTCCTATGGTTATATGTCCTCCATTTATTTTCTTTAATTCTCTGTCCAGTACGGTGGGAAGGTTTCTTTTAACGAATACTTTGGAGCAGAAATCTTCGGGATTAATGTGCAGTGTGCAGGGGGCGTAGCAGTATATGCAACAATGCTCGCATCCAACATAAGGATTAATGGAGAAATCGGTTTCCTCAAGCCTTGATATTGATAATCCTCGCGACACTATTTTTTCTATGTATTTAACCACTTTTCAATCCTCCCTTGTTTTGCGTGGAACTTGAGTATATAGCTGTTTTCCAGGAATTTTTCAGGGGATACCGTGAATATTTTCCTTAAATATTCCAAAACTTCACCGAAATCATCAAATTTTCTTGGTTTAGATTTTAAAGCGGCTCTCACATTCTCCCGCACATGCCATACCCCAATAGGCAGTATGTATGATGGCTTCGCTTCTCTTAACACAACTACGCTCGCCTGTCTTTTTAAAGATTCAAGTTTCTCTGCAACCGCTAAACGGGCGGCATAATAACATCCTCCTATCTGCGCGTATGTCTTTCTCCCCCAGTACAGTTCGTGGTCTGAGATAATATATGTGTTTTCGGTTGGATTCCACAGCGTGCCCGAATGCCATGACTCAACCAATTCGTAACTCCACGCATCGGGAATAAAGATCACTGCGAATATATTCTCCATACGATCGGATACATAAACTTCGTAGTTGTCAATTATGCTGTATCGCTTAATCTTACTCACCAAATAACCGGATATAATATCGTCCACGGCGGTTATCGCCCATCTTGTAGGCACCAATTTTCTTCTTTTCTCCTCTCCGAAAATTCCTACACTGAAACACCTCTGTATCTTCGTTACCTCAACACCTTTTGTATATAGAGAGACAACAGCGTATTCAGCCTTTAAATCATCATAGTAAAATTTTTCAATTCTGCTGTCAACTTTGCTTTCGTAAAATCTGAATTTTTCAATTTTTCCCGAAGGGCCAAATGGCTGGACATCGCTGCTCAGCACTATCTTTCCGGTAGGTCTGTGGGCGAATAACACATCACTGTCCACTGCAGACCTGCTCATCGCCAAAACCTGCAAATCCTCAACATATTTATCCGGGATAGATGCGGATGATACATCCACGACTCTCATACCCCTTATAAGCTTGGTTCTGAAATCCACGATTTTCTCAATATTGAAATTTATCCACTTCTCAGGAAAATCAAGTATGGCGGTATCACCTAGAAACGGCGGAATCAAAGGCCCTGCGAATATCTTTGGATAATTTTTTGAGCCGACAAAAACTCCGGGCGGAGAACTTCCATAAATTCTTTCATCCACTATGCTCACCGTTTTTATAAGTTTGTAATATTTCAGGAGCAATGGACACGAAGGTTTTCCGCAGAGATATTTTGTTCCTTTACATATTACGCATACGCTTCCCGGAGGAGCTATCGCTCTAACCAAATGCTCCCTTTTCTTCACAGCATAAAGATATGTGGAAAAATACTTAAATGTTTGTTTGATGATGTGGTTGGGAAATGGCAAAAGTAGTAGTTTTTGGTAAGAGAAGATATGGAAGAAGGAAATTTTAAATACCGGGAGGTGATAGAGACAAATATGGAAGTGGAGATGCTTGAGCGGAAGGTAGATCTCATCTTGGAGAAATTGGAGCGTATAGAGGAGTTTTTATTCATAGAAGAGGATGAACCATTGGAAGATGAGTTAGAAGCGATAAAAAGGTATCTTCAGAAAAAGAGAGAGGGTAAGTTGGATCTTGTGTCTCTTGAGGAGGCTCTTAATGAAGTATAAGGTGTTCATTGAGAGAGATGCGCTGAAATCTTTGAAGAAACTTCCCGATAATGTTAAAGGCAGAATTAAGGAAACTTTAAGAAAACTTGAATATTTTCCGAAAAATCTGGATGTAGTCAAGTTAAGTGGTACAAAGAGAAAGTACAGGATTAGAGTAGGAAATTACAGAATAATCATAGAACTGCACAAAGATGAGATATATGTAATAGACATATTACTGCGAAAAGATGCCTATAAAGATTTGTAAGCTGTGGGTGGGGCAAGATGTCTGTGGGCGCGAATCCGTTCATATACGACGAGGATAAGGATGGGCTGAGCGACGGCGAAGAAATAGCGACAGCGCAGTATCTTGAATATTCCACGAACATAAGTGCCAGGGATTCCAATGATGATGGAATTGTTAATATTGCAGAGTGGAGTGTATATTTCTGGGATCGAAATAAATGGAATCTATTATGTATGGTGCTTGTGATTTTTGAACTTTGCTTTCAATATAGCAACAATAAAATATTTAGGCCCTACATACATGAACTAGGAGGAATATAAAGATGAACAAAATACATACACACTGGAAGCTTGACATCATTTATGTTGCAATGTTTTTTATTATAGGCTCTTTGTATGTATATATGGTAAGTAATGCATTGTCTGAGCTTCCTCAGAAATTGATTTATAATACTATAACTTTTAAGTGTAGTGATTGGTTTTCGTGCCTAATGTTATCTCTATTTTATATCACAATAATTGTTGGAACTATAGTATGTCTAAACTTTGGCTTTCGCGTTTTTGAGTACAGCGAATATGGTTTCTGTATGAGGAGCATGTTTTCGCGCAGATGTTATCAGTGGAGCGATGTGGAGGAAATCTATGTGAGTACGAAATTTGGAGCGAGATGGGTTATTTTCTCAACCCGGGATGGGAACTTTTACGGATGTCCTTACCATCCCAAAGTTGTAGAGATACTCAAAAAGAAAACACAAAAAAATGTTATAACAGCTTATGACCCATATAGTGTAGTCAAGCCATTACGAGAAAGAAGAAGAAAACACAAGCAAAAGATGATGTTCTTCCAACCTTAAGTAAAAATTCAATAAATCTTTCCCGGTGTTTAACATTATTTAAAAAAATGCTTCAAAAAATTTATTAATATCTTTTTTATGTCTTCCGCATAGGTGGTTGATATGAAGAGGATTTGGATGTTGTTGCTGATAGGTGTGGGAATAGCGCTGATGGTTAGTTCAATCTATGTTCCTGCCGGAGCCAAAAACCAGAAGTACCAAGAGGTTATAATACTTAATCCTTCCGACGATTTCCTTCAAGGGTTAAACGGAAAAGTGATTGAGAAATATCCGTCATATGTTCTCGCGAAGATTCCCGAAGAAATCTTTCTAAAGACAAAAAGTAATCCGAGAATAATATCAGCGAGGAATATGGATTACATAGGCGTTCCAAACTATCCTTTCTATGCAGGTGAGGAGCCGAAAATACCCTCTTATCTCAAAAATGAAGATACCAATTTGCTCATAGTGAAGTTCCATGGTCCTCCGAAAGCAAAGTGGATAAATGAAATTTCCAAGTATGGCGAGGTTATTGGATACATACCTTACAATGCAGTACTCCTAAAATCAAAAGGGAGTTTACCAAAATATCCATTCATTAGTTATGTGGGTAAATACTACGCTGCTTACAAGATAGACAATGAGATTATGAGGGGCAAGAGTGGAGGAAAGGTCAAGATAATGCTTCTTAAAGATTCTTCCGAAAAAATCTACTTCACTCTTAAGAGGATGGGAATTGATGCAACTTTCACAAAAGGATTCGGATACGATTACATAGTGACAAATATCACATATTCCACGATTCTCAGGATAAGTAAGAGTGATTCCGTACTTTTCGTGGAAAGATATATCCCCATGAAAATATACAACGATATCGCGCATGCGATCCTGCAAGGTGCTTCCACAGACTCTACAGTTCATCCTGTGTGGAATCATGGCCTCTACGGCGATGGGCAGATAATAGGAGAAGCGGATACAGGTATAGATTACGACCATACGATGTTCAGAGATGTAAATCCACCTAAGTTTGACGACCCTAAAAACTATGATCTTGATAACCTTCCTTCACCCGATTTAAATCACAGAAAAATAGTGCATTACTGGACTTTCGTAGATGACCATGATCTGGATTCTTCAGGTCATGGCACACATGTTGCGGGAAGTATAGCCGGAAACGCCACACCTTACAGCTCAAGTGATGCACAGTACAATGGGCAGGCACCATCAGCTAAAATAAGTTTTGTGGATATAGGTGGGAGTGGAGATTCTCTGGGCCTTCCTGATGACCTCAATTATCTGTTCTACTGGCATTATCATGATGGAGCGAGAATAGCAAGTAATTCTTGGGGTGGAAGCAACTACAATTACACGACCGAAGCAATGCAAGTAGACCAGTTTATGTGGAACCACCCAGATTTCCTTATACTGTTCGCAAATGGTAATGATGGTCCAGATGCACAAACAGTAGGCTCGCCAGCGACAGCCAAAAACTGTATAAGCGTAGGTGCACTGGGCTATACATGGCTATGGTTTGGAGATGAAACCCTAAACGATGTCGCAAGCTTCTCTTCCCGCGGACCGACAGGTGATGGAAGAATAAAACCCACAATACTATCGCCAGGCGTAGATATAGATTCCGCGGACAGCGATGGAGATCCCTCTTCTAATAATGGCGGTATAACAACCATGCAGGGTACATCTATGGCTACTCCAAATGCTGCTGGCGTAATTGCACTTGCGAGACAGTACTTTATGGATGGATATTATCCATACGGCGCAAAGGGCACAGGCGTATCTTTCACACCATCTGCTGCACTGTTGAAAGCCATCGCCGTTAATTCGGCGGATCAGGTTACTGGAGATGGTTCTGCGGACCACCCGTACAACGGTATGTATTTCCCCAATAATGATCAGGGCTTCGGTAGAATTCATTTAGACAACGCGCTTTATTTCACCGGAGATACCAGAAAACTCGCAGTATACGACTACGGGATGAGCAGAGGAATATCCAGCGGAGAAACTTGGGAAACTGAAGTATATATTGAATCATCAACGGAAAATCTAACAGTCACGCTTGCTTGGACCGATTATCCCGCATTGCCCAACGCTAATCCCGCACTTATAAACGATTTGGATTTAATAGTCGTTGCACCTGATGGAACGGAGTATCATGGAAATATATTTACTGGAAATGTAGGTTCTGCTGTTAGCGTATCCAATCCCACATCCTACGATAGATTGAATCCTGTTGAGGAAGTATGGGTAGCTAATCCACAGACCGGCGTATGGACAATTAAAGTTGTTGGCTATAGCGTGTCCGTGGATCAACCGTTTGCGGTGGTTGTAAGTGGCCCACTTGAAGATTCAAAAAGTATAAAATTTGATAAAACGATTTATGGAAACGGCAAAAGCGCCAAAGTAACTGTTGTGGACTTGGCAGAAAGCGGAAGCGTTACTGTGCATATTTCCAGCGATACAGATACCGTAGGCAAAGATATAACTTTAACTGAAGTTGCAAACGGTGTTTTTGAGGGTACATTTACTGTGGGTAGCGATTTGAGTGTATCAGACGGAGATAGAATTTATGCCACATACTCCGGACTTACAACCACAGCCTATGTGGACCTGTCTGCACCTCAAATATCCAATATATCGGTCAATTCGCTGGATACTTCTGCAAAAATCTCCTGGGAGACTTCTGAACCCTCTAACTATACCTTATTCTATGGAAAATCCGAGACATCACTTACATTTAAGATATCTGATGATACGATGAAGATTGGAA
>Ga0190313_1001656_pt1 | contig 11788 bp, 17 predicted proteins | sample 4870071011_MG_FD_169989 | JGI IMG/M metagenome (GOLD analysis project Ga0190313, IMG submission 169989) | Hydrothermal vent sediment bacterial communities from Southern Trench, Guaymas Basin, Mexico - 4870-07-10-11_MG | ecosystem: Environmental > Aquatic > Marine > Hydrothermal vents > Sediment ...
GTCATAAATGAATCGCTCAACCTCATCAACCGCTTCTTCCTCATCCTCAGCATCAATGTATCTTGGTTTTTCTATTTCACTTATAACTTTCTCGTATGCACGCTCACTATTCTTCTTCAACATTACAGTTGTTTGCAACCTGCTTTGCAACTCTTTTTGCACAGCGTATAATAGAAACCCTGATAATGCTACGGCTTGTTTAGCTGGTATCTTCATTCTCGGTGAATCCATCTCTCTAAGCTTCTTGAATTCTAGTGTATCAGTAAACACAAACGTAAAGAATGGGAAAGTAGGTTTACGGATAGTATAGAGGTTATTCAAGGTTGTCAATCACCTCCTTGTAATCGTTAAGTATTCTCACCAGTTTATCAACTATCTTCATTAATTCATCACCAAGACTATTAACTTCAAGGTATCTTTGTTCAAGATTCTCCAATCTCTTGTATTTTCTCTCTAGTGTAGCGAGGTAACATGATGCACTTCTCTCAATCGCATCCATCATCTCTCTTTCATCCCTATATAATGCTGGGTCATACCATTCAACCCTATCCAAGTATTCATCAATCTCTTTCTCACAATGCTTTATCTCTTCGTTTAACATCTCTGCATCTTTAAACGCTCTTCTCGCAACAACACTAACAATATCTCTACACAGCTCTAAAAGATACTCTACACGAGGCTTGTAACTCAGTATCCTTGAACCACGTATTAAGTGTATCGTTCCATCTTCCTCTAATATCACATTCCCGTATATCATTGCTCTACTACCCATTTATCTCACCTCCACTTTCTTTTCTCTTTTGGGGTGGGGGGTTTATAAAGGTGTCGGTCGCATGTAAACCTTCACCTACACGTTTAACTTAGCCGTCATCCTTGAACTTTGTTTACGCAGTTCACTTCTATGATACTCAACGTGTCTATTAGCGTCATTCTCAGTCATCATTATGCATCCGCACTCTTCACACTTATATACTTCCCCTAAATACGGCATATACACCCTTGTAATCTTAACTTCTATCAACTCTGGTGGGACAAACCTCGGTTTAAACGGTTCAATCTTGAATTCCTCTTTCTCTTCTTCGTATAGTCTCCTTTGTTTCTCGTCAAACCATGAATCACGTAGCTTAACCACTACTTATCACCCCAACTTTTTCTGTCTAAAACATCTATGATAAAACTCACATGTCCTACAATACTTTGGTTCTCTCTCTGGTTCAACATTGTTTTGTAAACACATATACAGCTTCTTTGCACGATTCAACACCTCCTCAAACATATCATAGTTCACCTCACTAACAAACGTAACTATACCACCCCTCCTCGTAATATACACAATCTCGTAATATGGTTTATTCAACACGAATGCATAAAAGTTAGTTTGTAATTCATACTCAATATCACTCATAAACACATTATCCCTATCCGTAGTCTTTATATCTACAACTCTATCCTCAAGTATAACGTCAGGCTTCATAAGAATCCTAAAATCAAAACCGAAATCCACCTCAATCTCAACCTCAGTCTCAATCTCAGGGTAATACTTATTCAACAAGTGTTGAACATAGAGATGTATAGCCCTACCCTCAAACACATTTTTATTAAACAGCTTACGTCCATACTTACGTGCATAATAACTCCTCCTCAAACAATGCACACACTCTGTAACCTCAAGCACATTCGACTCTACGTTACGTTCACTTTCCTTGGTTATAATATCCTCCAATATTGTTTTAAACTTCGATTCCAATCCACATGTAATCATATCCTCAACACCTCATATTTAACCTTCCAATCATTCCTACTTTCAATCATCCTTTTGAAGTGTTCCTGACGAGGAGACAAGCTTCCACCTTTACTTTTAACTTCAACAAACACTATTTCACCTCTCTGTAACGAAATGCACAGTATATCGAATGGTAACAAGCTCATTGGAACTCTAACCACATAATCATAGAACCCTTCAAGATACTTTAATGCTCTCACCTCTCTTTCATACCCCTCATGCCTTATACGTAGCACTCGCATCACTCTCCACCAGTATCTACATTTGGTATGTATGCCTTATAAACCCTGCGGTTCAACCCCGTATTACTTTTCTTCAACCTTTAGATTTTTGAGAATAATCTCTTTAATTCTACGTGCAACCTCACTCCTCCTATACGACAAGTAACATAAAAAGTATAAACCATGAAGAGCATCACCATTCAAAGCCTCCTTTCTCAGATGACTCATCAATAGACCAGTAGCATCAAATTTTTTACCACAAACCATACACGTATCTTTTGAATATACAAAATGTTTAACAGAAAAATGATTAATAATACCGTAGTATGACGTAAACCTTCTCTTACATATCGGACACTTATACACAGCATTTCACACCCCCGTATCCACAACAGCTAACTTCAATGCGTAACGTTTCAATTGCTCCCTTATAAACATTATTCCAAACATGTCATACGTTAGTCCAATTATATGTTGTGCATCCTCTTCACTTATCTTTCTACATATGTGCTTTACAACTTCAAACTCGCTTTCACATTTCTCCCCACAAATCCAGCATCTATTCGGCTCGTAACTACCATGTTGTTCACGTATATGATACGAAACCTCAACAAGGCTCATAAAACCCATGCTACATACAGGACACCTATACATCACTTTACCCATCCCTCATACACCCCCATACACCCTCCACCACAAATCTATTTTTTGGGAGCGGGGGCTTATAAACCTCACGGCTCAATGTAGAACAGCGTTGAACCAAGCGGTTTAAATCGGGCTTCAGCCCAAAAATCATACAGGTGGTTTAGGCATGTCTCTGGTCGTCGAGTATAAGGGCTACTACACAGTCCCAGCAATGGAGGCAAGCGTAAAAGAAGAGTGGATGCAAACATTAATCAACGAGATGAACAGAATCTACAACGGCTTAATGACGAGAATACCAGATGAATCAGCGTTCAAGCTAGTAATAGCCGAGAGTTCACACGAAGTTTGGAAAGACTTCGTAAATCCAAACTGGGAAGACAAGGACTTCGTATTACTAAAGCACAAGATTAAGCTAGGAACAGCCTACAACTCATGGAAGACAGGCGTAGACAATGCATTTAGCGGAGACAACCCCTACTTCGACGACAGAGTACAATCAAAAGCAGACAAGTTCGAGAAAGCTAGATACACACTTGGTTCAGTAGGTCTAAGATTCAAGGTTGGTAGAGGTATTGCTGTAAAAGCTATCGGTGTAATAAGCGGATGGAAAGCGGTAGCAAAAGACATCAAAGCTCCAGATGAATTCACGGGCACAATAACAAACGTGTTCTTACCCGGTGTAGCAAGATTCGTTAGACCACAAGCAGTAGCGATTGTAACTAGAGGCTTAGTCCTAGCACAGTTTGCACATGAAGGCGGAGAATCAGCCCTAAGAGACACAGTAATAAACAAGACAAACCAAGTATTACAGAACTCGATACTAAAGCAGGTTGATACATCACAATACAACGTCGTCTTCGAAATAGGATTCGACTCTGGTGTAGGAAAACTATTCGTACACAGCAAAGCAGAAACAGTAACATAAACATGTAACATTTATCATACATTAAACTTCCCATTTTTTTATTTTTTTGTTGTGGAGGTAAAAAGATGAATAAAACACAGAAAACCTCTTTTAGAGCAGAGTTAAACATAAATGGAAAAAAGAAACATGCTTCTGTGAACTCTGCTTTTACAACTCATATCTGCGAGTGGATGCGTGGAGACCATTATCTAGGCAAAATATCAGTAATAAAAATCTACGATACAAGCGGGACACTAAAGAAGGAGGCTTCACCACCAAACGAATTATCACGCTCAATAGACTATACAAATTACGTAGCCGACATATACGCTTCATGGACAATTACATTCGATGAATCATTCACAATAGATAAAGTCGAAATATACGTTGAAGACTCAGCAAAATCATTCCAAGTCCTCCTATCAACATTTACTGGTTTAAACTATAATGTATCAGCTAACTCAACACACAAATTCGAATTTCATTTATATGAAAATGGAGATGAAGTAGGAGTAAGACACTTAATCTACACGTCGAAACAACTAGCAGGAGAAGAAGAACGATACTACACAATATACAATGCGAGACTACTAGATGAAAATGGAAACCCAATTAAAGAAGTAACAAAGAAACATGACGAAAGAATAGAAAGTTATGAAACAGATACAGAGATAGGTGCAATGCACATCATAGAGTTTATTGATGATTCAACAGATGAATATACAGTTGCACAACTAGAATTCGAAACACAAGACGACTACGTGTATCTGTATGGTGATATAACACCACTAACAAAATCAGCAGAAGACAAAGTCATCTACAGACAAAAAGTCATAAACGTGGTGCCCAAATAATGAGCGAGAAAAAACCAATACAAGGAGCAAAAGTAGAAGTATATAAAGATGAAGAACTAGTTGATTATAGATACACGGACAGTAATGGGAGATGCGATTTCTTTCTACCAGAAGACACTTACACAGTTAAAGTTACAAAGGAGGGGTATTTTCCACATGAACAAACAGTAACATTGAATCAAGACATAGTTAAAGAAGTAGAGTTACGACCAACAACTGGTAATGTATCAGGATTAGACCCATATGACCCAGCATGGTGTCCAGAACCTTGGGATAAAGTATATGAATTCATAGACCAAAGTGAAATACAAGAGTTGAACATCATTTCTAATTGGGATAAAGTAGAAATATTGGCTAAAGACGGATTATTAACAGCCCAACTAAAAGAAGATGTAGAATTAGGTGAAGCAAAGAATTTTGAAATGGCTCCTCAGCATTCAGTAATGAAGGTAAAAAGATTTGCAATATGCTGTAAAAAGTTTAACGAAGCTGGCATTTTTCTTGTCAATGTTCCTATTTCTTACTTCGAAGGAACATATATCGCCAGAAATTTTCATGCTTTAGAATTCGATTTTTCCCAACAATCTGCTGGTATAGCTGAATATCTTTGTCTTAACGTAGTAAACCGTCAAGATGTGCCAATTGAAGATAAATGGTATGTAGCATTATTCGACCTAGAACAAAAGATAGTCAGAATTTATGATGAAAACAAAACAATCATCTGTGAACTACCGATGTCAAAAGTCTTATTTAGACGCATGTGTTTCTGGTTTGGTTATATAATAGAATTAAATGCAGGCTCATACCCGGCAGGTTATGTTCTCGGCACAAACATTGATTGGATAGCACTTAAATTTGTTGATTTACCACCAATAGACCCACACTTCAACTTCACTTGTCCATATGAAGATTATGATAATCTATGGGAATTCACATCACAATCAGAACTTGAAGATTTTGCGGATGGAGGTTATGAAAACACTATAGTAGAAGGAGACTGTATGATTGTAGGTGAACCAGAAGAAGAGGAAGGAAGTGTTCTTAGAATAGATGAGAACCCATACAAGAGAGTTGTCATTGCATTCAAACTAGAACTTCAAAATTTAGTTGCTGAATATTATCCAATTTGTGTGTATTACTACGATGGAACAGTTGGAATGGCTTGTGAAATTGCATTATACCCTTCAGAACCCTCAGTTATTCATCTCATAGATTATATGAGTGGTAACGAACAAACATTCGAATATGATGGTGATTGGTTAGTATTACTAGCAGATTTCGAAAATAAAAATGCGTTCATATATGACAAATATGGAGCCGAAAAAGCAAGTATATCACTCACGACGGCAACATCAGCAATAGAAAAAAACATTATATACTTTGAAGGAAGACATGTGAGACGTACCATAGATGGCGAAATAGAAGAGATATGTAAAGTAATTGTTGATTGGACTGGTACAATAATGGGTAAAGCACCTAAACTAGCGGAATTATCATCTAAGACCGTTCTAACAGATTCATTAAACATAAAAGAAATAACTGTCAAGCAAGCAGAATTGTCATCAAAGACTACTCTAACAGACTCGTTGAATGTAACAGAAACGATAAGTAAGCAAGCCGAGTTATCATCAAAAACAACATTAACAGACTCATTAAGTAAAAGCGAGGTGTAACCATGATTGAGTTAATTTCGTATATAATTCCACAAGTTAGTGTAGCAGGAGTAGCCGTATATCTCATGTATAAACTAACGTCAAGTACACTCAAAAAGTATCCAAACATGGTTTCAGATAAATTCGAGAAAGTAGCAGACAAAATAAGCGAACTCTCAAATCGAATTGACAAACTCAACTTCCTATTAGAAAGATATTTAGAAATAAATAAACATGACGGGGGTGATGAGAAAAAATGAGTATATTCTCGAATATAGAGGTAATGTTGAAAATATTGAAGAAAATATGGAAAACAACAAAGAATCCAGTAAAGAAAGTGATTAGAGTCTTACTATTCTTAGTTAGACAATGGATATTCGACACGATGTATTACGGTGTAACAAGAGAAGAGTTCTCCAAGGCTGTCCAAGAATACAAAAAGTGGATAGATGAACACGAGTTAGTATGGACTTCAGATAGATTTGATTGTGATGATTTCGCAGTTACATTTAAGGCTATAGCAACAAGTGTACTAAAGAAAAATGCCGTAGGTATAGCTATAGGAGCATTATACAAAGATAAACAATTACTCGATGGACATGCATACAACGTCGTATTGTTTGATGACGGCACAATAATGTTCTTTGAACCGCAAACACAAGAGTTATTTGAATGGGAAACATATGATGGATACAGATATGAATTAATAACGGTAATATGGTGATGAAAGATGAGATACATGTTCTTTGGGTTTCACGTAGATAATGAAGGAAGACCAATACCAAACGCAAACGTAAGCATATATCTAGCAGGAACTGATACACCAGCAAAAGTATATGAATCACAAACTTCACCTACACCACTAGAAACACCACCACAAATAACAACAGATGAAAAAGGGTTCTTCATATTCTGGGTTGATACACAAGACTACGACCCAACACAGAAATTCAAGATAGTGATAGAAAAAGAAGGCTATGAACCATTAGTGTTGGATGACGTGCAAATAATACATGTTCTAGAACACAACAAACTCCTAGGCTTACAGGGAGGAGCACCAAACGAATACTACCATCTTTCACAAGCACAATACAATGACCTTGAAACATTAAGAAGCGGTGAAGACGCAAGCCCACTACACCATCACAACTCACTCTACTACACAAAAACAGAAATAGACTCATGGAACCTAATAAAGAACTATACATTACAACAAACATTAAACGCAAATGTAAACAAAATAGAAAGTATAAAAGCATTACATCTAGAAGACCTGCATGGAGCTGGCTACTCACCATCAATCGGTGATATATGGAGAGAACTAGAGTATATTAGATTTTGTCCTAAAGGCGGTGTCATACGGACATTAGCTACAAGAGAATATGTAGATTGGAATTATCAAAAGAAAATATTCATCCGTGTCCCAACAGATTACAGTGATATACAAACAGCAATAGACAAAGCATTCGAGAATGGAGGCGGATACGTATTATTAGAACCAAGAGATTTTTATGTAGATACAACACTAGTATGGAAACCGAACGTCAAAATTATAGGTTTACATGGACGTGGAAGACACGAAGAAGATAGATACCCGAAAATTATAGCAGAAGTATCACCAGTAATACGATACGACCACTACACCTACCAAATAGATGACTTCATAGCAGACAGAAAAGTAACAATAGCATCAAAAATAGCAAACATAATCTTTGATGGTCAAGACACATACGAAGTAGCTATAGACTTAGGTTACGTTGATAATGTCGTACTAGAAAACTTAGAATTCTATAACTTTACTGGAAACGTGATAACAAACACGGGAGGGAAACTTCTCATAGCAAATAGAGTGTATATTGAAGACGGTGAAATAGGATTATACAACAAGGCTTCACCAGCATACCTATACGACACTATAACAGTAAACTGTAAAGTAGGAATACAAAACGATACAGGCGGAGTAAAAATCATTAATAGTGGAGGATACGCATGTAGAACAGCAATAGAACAGAAAAGCGGAAGCATCATGATACTCAATCCATTCGCTATATATTGCGAAGAAGATGGAATCTATATTAACAGCGAAATGAATTTAATACTGTATGGTTACATAGCCAGTAACGGTCAAACAACATCAGGTAAAGCAGGAATACGACTAACAGCAAACGCAAAGAAAAACATGATACTATCATTACTATTCTGCGGAAACGAAGAAGGAGCAGAAACACAAGACTATGGTGTATTAGAAGAAAGTGGAGCAGACGAAAACATTGTAGCATTATCAAGATTTGTGAACAATAATGTAAAAGCAGTTGAACTTATAGGTTCAAAGTCATCCGAAATCTTCAATTATTATGGGTGAGATAGAAATGGTTGAACTACCAATAAAAATTGGAAAATATGGGTTTAGAGTAAAAGATACAGGTGAAATAATATTTGAAGATTTACGTGCAAGAGGAGTAATAACAGACGCACCATACAATACAAGCGTATTCTGGTTAGCATCGTTACAATACGCAAAAGAAGATTTAGCACAAGACTATGGTTCACTAGCAAGAATAACAGAAGGTAACTGGGCAGACATGGCTATAAAAGCAAGAATGAACACGTACAACGATTCTGCATATATGTATGGGAGACATCTTGACCATAGAAACTGGTATGCAACATACACCTACTATGGAGAATCTACAAAAGACCACCAAATTAAAAAATGTGTAAACGGAACAATATCAACAATTGGAACAGAAGCAGTTGATTTAGGAACAGGATATTGGTATTGGTTCGAACTAGAGATTGTGGGCTCAACATTAAAATCATATCGTGCACCAAACCCAGAAGCAGACGTGCCAGATACACCACAAATATCAGTTACAGATACAGATATAGCTACAGGTAGATGGGGTATAAGACATATAGGTCTAGGAGCAAGAGGACTACACGGATTACATTGGATACTGTTACAACCATCAAGCAACATACCTGAACCCCTCAAAATATTTCGTGCACCAATAGAGAAAAACGAAAAAGGAGAATGGCAACCAAAACTACCAGTAGAAATCAAACGTATAGAACGATTCGTAATACACGACGAATTAACATTCAATAGAATGAAGAGACTATTAAGAGATAAATTCGGGTTAGACGTAATACTAGCATTAGCAGAAGCATTAGGCATAATCACGACATACGAAGAAATAAACATATATGCATTCTCGTGGGATGCAGTATTACCAACACCTAAAGGTGAACCAATAGACAATGAATGCATAGTTAGAATTAGAGGATTCCCAGATATAAATATGGCGGACAAAATCATAGAGAAGCTAAAAGAATTAGGATGGAAAGAAATAGAGAAAGACCAAGCAAAACGATTACTACCAAAATTTGATGACAAACTACATAAATACGATGTAGAACATGCTACAGAAAGTGAAGCTGAGAAAGCAAAGAAAGAATACAAAGAATGGAGAGAAAGTCAATTCAAAGTAGTAATGGATGACAAAATAGCAGAACACTACGTAAAAATGAGAAAGGGATGGTAAATGTCAATACAAACAAGAGTTGAAACATGGAGACTATACGCAAAAATGATAGCAGTCCCAGTAACAATATATGCACCAAACGAGATATTCGCAGACCTAGAAGAAACCTTCAAAATATACTTTGCAATACGATATGAAAACAGAGTCGTAACAGACGCAGTAGTAAAAGGCGACTTAATGACAAAAGACGGTATAATAGAAACACAATATGCACAACATATAACAAACGGTATATATGTAATTGAGTTCACAGATAAAAACATAAAACATGGTATTGTAAGATTAGTTACACAGAATTATCTTGCAGAGAAGTTTATACACCTATGCAGAAGCGTAGTAAAACCAATATCAGAATTAAGCAAAAAGATACTGAGCAACAACTGGGAGATAAAGAATAACCAACTAATAATCTATGATGACGACGGAGTTACACCACTATTAGTATTCAACCTATACGATAAACTTGGATATCCAACCGAATTAAATGTATTCAAGAGAGTGAGACAAGAATGATACTAATGGGTTTCAACATACCAAACAGAAGTGTAACAATGGGTTTAGGTGTAAACAACGTGTTATTACACTATGAAGGAGACAGATATGTTCAACTACCAGTAAGCGAAGACTACAAAACAGCAAGAGAACAAATATTCGGTAAAGGCGGATTCATCAAGGATACACCAAACATAAAAGCATCAGAACTAATCACCAAAAGAAAAAGAATAAGATACTACATCACCGAAAATGAAATATTCATAGATTTAATTGACACAGTTTTTCCAGAAAACATAAAAAGATACATGTCTGGCATATTAAAAGACGCTACACTAGCACTAATAACAAACGCATTTCAAAAACTAAGTATAAACGACACAGAAGGTGCAAAAGAGTGTATAAACGATTTAAACAACACCATACAAGGATACATAGACAGAACAAGAAGAAAGTATAGATATGCACACCTCACAACAAACATAATACCAGAAGAGAGTGTATATTACGTTGAATGCACACTACTAAACACGGAAGGGTATGAATAGAAATGCATAAAAGCATAATAGGAACAATAACAACAATAATCATACTCTCAACAATCATAATATTCACACTACATCACATATCACAATTCATACAACAAATAACAGAAACAACACCAAACAACCCTCTCATAGCAAAAGTAACACTCACAGTAACCATAATAATCTTTTTAACACTATTCTTACTCATAATCGCATACACAATAGAACAATCACTAAACCTACTACAAACAACCTAAACCATAGTAGAGCCGAGGGGTTTATAAAGCCCTTCAGCTAAAAGGGTCTTGCTTGCAGGCGGATGGATGTATAGCCTATGTAAAACATATTGGAGGTGTGTATATGTCAATGTGTAAAGGGAGACATTTAGAGTGGTATGAGATAAAGATTGGGATGTTACTTCGAGCTTTTGGTTTCACGGATAGTATTATATCGAGTGCACTAGGAGTACATAAAGTTTCGTTTGAAGAAAGACTGGAAAAGATTGTGGAAAAGACTATACAAGGTGATACACAAGATATAGAAGAGCTGTTCACAATAATACGTACAATTTTGGAGAATGAGAACTCGTATATAACAAAAAAGTTCAAAGAGCTGTTCAAGAAATGTTACGAAATGAGGAAGGCAAAATGTGAAATGTTAAAAGAAATGTATAGGAGGAGGTGTCAGGAGATATGAGAGAGATAGAGAAAATATTCTTTAACACAGCTCATATAACGAGAGATGGAATCAAAACATGGTATGAAAACTACAAGACAGTTGGATTAAGTCTAAGAACATTCATAATTGATACAATACTGCTTACATTACCAGTTACACAAACATTATACAGAAAATTGATATGGTTAAGATTAAGAAAACATGAATTAAAAAAGAAAAATAAAAAAAGCATGAATAAAAATACATAAAAATGTACAAATGGGTGTACAAGAGTGTACATGTAGTGTACAAATAGTGTACAAAGGAGTGTAAAAGAGTACAAAAAATGGTACAAAAGGGTGTACAAGAGTGTACAAACAAGTGTACAAAAAGGTACAAACATGTGTACAAAATGGTTCAAAAATGTATGTAAAAGGGTACAAAAGCAACTACAAGACGAGATTAATCTCGTCTTGTAGTTGCTTTTGTACCCTTTTACATACATTTT
>Ga0190313_1001658_pt1 | contig 11783 bp, 8 predicted proteins | sample 4870071011_MG_FD_169989 | JGI IMG/M metagenome (GOLD analysis project Ga0190313, IMG submission 169989) | Hydrothermal vent sediment bacterial communities from Southern Trench, Guaymas Basin, Mexico - 4870-07-10-11_MG | ecosystem: Environmental > Aquatic > Marine > Hydrothermal vents > Sediment ...
CCTTCCTCAATAGATTCAAGTGCTTTTTCAAGTTCTCCCATTTCATAGAGGATCAAGGCCCTCACAAAGAATGCTTGTACATATCTCCAATGATCAAACGGAATTTCTCTTTCACTTAATTTCTTGAAAATGTTAATGGCTTCATTTATATGATTTATCCCTGCATTAAAGTCTCCTAGTTTATACTCAGACATAGCAAGAATTGTAAGCGTACATGCTTTTGCTATTTGTAAATTGTAATTAGTTGACTTCTCGCATAATGTTAAGATCTTCTTGCATATATTTCCCACTTTTTTAAACTTACCCTCTTTCAAAATTAATTCTGCGTATAAAACTAATGTATCTATAAAAGTATATAAAACATTTGACTCAGGGGGAAGAGTAGATATTTCGTTCTGATTAAATTCAATAATTCTCGAAAATATTTTTGCTTCATCAAAAAGATTATTTTTAATTAATTCCGAAACAAAAAGATTTACCAGAAAAACCTTAATGCGAAATTCTAATGATTCGATTAAACCAAGTAATCCATCAAGAATCATCTTTCTTTCTTCATCCATTCTCAAATCCTTAAATTTGCTTATCAGTTTAACTATTCGCATGACACATTCTTTTATGAAATCACGCATTACAGCGATTTTTGATAAAACATTAATGGATTTTATTTCAGCACCAATTAATTCTGTTAGTAATTTTCTAGCAATATTTCTAAAAGCAAGACTCTGAGACACCTTATATCTATCCAAAACTTCCTCTAATGCCTCATTAAATAATCTAGCATATGCAAGATGTATTAAACCAGCAAGGGCACGCTTCCATTCTTCCTTTTCTTTCTCAAGAAGAAACGGGTTTAAAATTAACCCCTCTTGCGCTTTCTTCGCTATTTCTTCAATATCTGCTGCTGGGTATTTTTTCTTTATTATGTCAAGTATCTCTGGCATCCATCGTGCAATTGCTGGATTCTTTAACCACTTTTTCCCAAAACTCAATTACGCCACAAGACATGAACTATAACACTTTATGTTATGAAGGATATAAAAAGGTTACTACGCTAAGCGTTACTAAAGTTGAATTATTTATAGCACATCTTAATAATTATAGCATACAAATGAGTTTTTAAAGTTTTCATTTGTCTATGATTTTTTAAATAAATATTTATAATCTAACTATATAAAATTATTAGCATATTTATAAAAACAAATATTACACTGAAGCAAAAGTAAAATTTAAATACTGCAGTATGACAATAGTATTTAGAAATATTTGGGGATATAACTGTTCAATAACATCCGGCTTGTATGTGATCCCGATTATGGAATTGTATACCCAGCATTTGAAGGAATGAAAATAATAAACCTTCCTCAAAGGAGAGTTTGGGGGGCATATGATCCAAGATTACATATAGGCCTAGGAGTAATGCTGCTTTATCATGGCACGGAAAAAGAATTTAAAGATCGCTTAACGCATTGGCTTGAGAAAACTTATAATATTCCAAATGCAAAAATGATTAAACTCAAAGAAACAACGGTGCTTGGAATGAATTATTCTGAGTGGATTGTAGATGCAAAAGATGAAATTAAAGTATCAGCAGTTTCATCTTTGGAGACTGATGATATTTTCTCGGAAGATTTCATGTTAATTAGATTTCTTATTTCTACCAAAACTGCAGAAGAAGTTAATCCGGCTCTTTTAAGTCAAGCCAAGGCATTACTTTTACTTGCTGAAAGAGGAATTCCGGAAATTGGTATTGATCTTAAATTTCAAAAAATTGTGAGCCCAAATGAAAAGTGGGAAATTAAAGTTCCTTACGGATGGAAAGTAACGCCTCTTGGTACTCATGGAGATGGTGTTCTAGTGTATTCTGGAAGAGCAAGATTACTTATTGATGTAATTGTAGATGAAGATATTTCCATAGATGATTATGTTAAGGAAGAATTAAATTTTGCGAGAGGAAATCTTCCTCTTATTCAGAAACCTGTTATCACAAGAAACGATAAAACAGTTGAAATTTATTTGCTAGTAATGCATGGAACTGATGCATATGTATATTTAACTAGATTCCATGTGAATGAGCTTTCGAGATATGTTCCTGGCGTGAAACTTTTGCTAAAAATAAAAGCTGTTTTTCCTCTTAGAACATTAATTGATTTTAATAAAATCATGAATCAAATAATCTCCTCATGGAGACCACGAAAATTATGGCTCGCCGAATATTTGAAGCTTTACGACACAAACGAAGATTTCAGAACCATTGCGGATCAGTATTCGGAAATTCTTACCGACTTACTTCACAAGAAATTCTAGTTTTGTTTTACATTTTTCTTATTGATAAAAAGGGCATAAATTTTGCTCTGGTTTATTATTCTTACACGAGTATGCAATTTAAGATGCATTTACTGCGGAAATGATCCAACGATTGGTTCTGAGCCTCCAGAAATATCATACAGTCTATTCCAATTGAAGAAATTCATATCCCAAGACAAGAATCCAGTAATTGCGTTTTATGGAGGAGAACCACTTCTTCGTATTAACTTGATGAGAAGAATAACTAATTTAATCCCTGCTCAACATTATGTAATTCAGACAAATGGTCTCTCTCTTAGCAAGTTAGACAATCATCTTCTTCAAAAATTGGACACTATTTTAGTTTCAATTGATGGACGACCTGAAGTAAATGATTACTATCGTGGATACGGAACCTATTCACAAGTGATAAATGAAGTTAAAAAAATAAGACGCCATTTTCGCGGAGATTTAATTGCAAGAATGGCAGTTTCTGGAAAAAGTGATATTTTTGAGGATGTTGTTCATTTACTTAAACTAGGCTTATTTGACCACATCCACTGGCAAATTGATGCATTTTTTGATTATCCCCCTGCATTGCGCTATGGTGGATTAAAAGGCTTTAGAAGTTGGGTTAAACACGTTTATAATCCAGGTATCTCAAAGCTTGTGAAACTCTGGATTAATACAATGAAAGAAGAAAGAAAAGTATTAGGAATTGTTCCATTTCTTGGGATTATGAAAACATTGCTTTATGATGAAAAGATAGAATACATTAGATGTGGTGCCGGAGTTGACGCATTTGCTATAATGCCTTCTGGAAAAATCGTTGCATGTCCTGTCGCTTTTGATGATCCTGATTTCGTTGTAGGAGATATTATGCAATCATCTCCAAGAGATCTTCCTTTTAAGGTGAGAATTGAGGAACCTTGTACTAGTTGTGATTATTATGAAATTTGTGGCGGTCGTTGTTTGTATGCCAATAAAACAAAGTTATGGGGTGATGAAGGATTCCCCTTAGTGTGTGAAACTGTAAAACATCTGATCGAAGAATTAAAGAAAGTAAAACCAATTATTGAAAATCTTATTGAAAGGGGTATTATAAATGAAGAAGAATTTAATTATCCCAAGTTTAATAACACAACAGAAATTATTCCATAAAAAGAAGAACTATGCTTTTTTCATTAGATATTCATGAACTGCCATCGCAGTTTTCTTCGCAGTTTTTATGGCTTCTGCGATTGTAGCTGGTCCTGTGACAACATCACCACATGCAAAAACTCCTTCGCGTGAAGTTCTACCGTATTCATCTGTCACTATTCTTCCTCTCTCCACTTTGATTCCAAATTTTTCTGGATTAGAAAATGGTGGTGTCGATCTTTGTCCCACAGCCAGAATGACAGTATCTGCTTCTAATCTAAATTCAGTTTCAGGAATAGGCTCAGGTCTGGGTCTTCCACTTTTATCTGGCGCACCAAGCTTCATTCTAATAAACTCCACTTCCTTGACGTGACCGTTTTCATCAGGAATGAATTTCACGGGGGAAGCCAAAAAAATGAACTTTACACCCTCCTTCTCAGCTGCATCTACTTCATGTTTAGATGCAGGCATATACTCTTTTGTCCTCCTATAAACCACCGTAACATCCGCACCTAATCTCCTTGTTGTTCTAGCCGCATCCATAGCGGAATTTCCTCCGCCAATTACTATGACTTTCTTTCCAATTTTTGGAACTTGATCCTCTGGAATATATCCTTCAATCCAAAGAGACCGCTTATACAAATAATCTAAGGCTGTATAGATTCCCTTAGATTCGATTCCAGGCAAGTTTAATTTAATATCTTCCCAAGCACCAGTTGCAATTACAATTGCATCATATTCTTTTAGGATCTCTTCAAACTTTTTATCATCAACATTTGTATTCAGTATGAATTTAACTCCAAGCTCCTTAAGCTTTTCAATTCCCCTCTTTATCCCTTCTTTTGGCATTCTCCATTCAGGAATACCAAAAATTAGTAATCCTCCGGGATATGGATTTCTATCATAAACATGAACTTCATGACCCTTACAGACAAGCTCGCCCGCTACGGTCAAACCAGCAGGACCAGAACCAATTATTGCTACTTTTTTTCCAGTCTTCTTCTCTGGAGGTTTTTCACATGGTGCGAATCTCATTATAAACACTTTCTCATCAAAATGAAAAAACAAGAATGAAAAACAAGGTTAATGTTTATACTAGGTTTTCGACCTTTTAAAAAAGAAAAATTTAAAAATACGCCTAATATCTAACTCGAGGATCGAGAAGAGCATACGATATGTCAGCAATATAGTTAGCAATAACGGTAGTTAAAGCTACGAAATAGAATAACATTTCTAGTAGTGGATAATCCTGGTTTTGATATGCCCATAAGAACAAACGACCAACTCCTTCTATTTGGAATATTGTTTCAGTTATTATTGCTCCAGTCCATACACCTGCTAAAGCGAGAACTACTCCAGTGATTACTGGTAATAAAGCATTTCTAAATGCATGCTTATAAAGAACCGTCCTTTCATCAAGTCCTTTTGCTTTTGCGGTAACAATGTAATCCTCATGCATTACGTCAATAAGTGATTGTCTCATAAACAATAGCCATCCTCCGAATCCAACGAGTACTAGACAGATAATTGGTGGAATCATCACATACATTAGCTCGAGGAAATACAATATGGGATCGTTGAAGAAGTGCATCTCAGGAAACATGTAAAATATTCCATAACCACTTATGAAAACTAAAACGAAAAGTAATTCTATCCAAAAAGCTGGAAACGCATAAAGAGTTAATCCAATATTGAGTAAAATTGTATCTGTTTTACTGCCCGGATTAGCACCTGCTTTAACACCAAGCCAAATCCCAATAATAAGTGATAATAAAGTAGAAGGAACCGTAAACATTAGTGTTATGGGTAATCTAACTGCGAGTTCTTGTACTACTGGTCTTCCCAATCTAAAAGTCTTCCCAAAATTAAAAGTCAACATATTCCAAATGTATTTTAGTAGATGCATAAGCCATACTGTTAGTGGCGAATCCGGGCTTGGAAGACCCCATTGCTCTCGAAATCGCTCAATAACATCAACTGGAACATTATGACGCATTGCCCAATCTAGACCATACAGAACAGCAGGGTCTACCCCAGTTACAAATACGGGGAGTCTGAATATTAGCCAGTTAGCCACAATGATAATAAATATTGTTATTAATGATGTAAAGAATCTTCTAATCGCATATTCTTTTAATCCCATGATATCACCAAATCTATGCTCCAAAAATATAAAAACTATTAAATTTTATTCATATTTTTCGAAGAGTTGGTTACTCTGACCTTTCAGAGAAGATTAATGCTATCGCAACGATGATTATGGATAATATGGATAACAAAATTTTCCTAATTTTCTTCCAAAGTTTCTTCAAACGTTTTTTAATAATCATCAAAAGTCACCAAAAACACTAACTAAAAATAAGAAAGATATAATTTTTTGAATATTATACCATAACTAAAAAATGACATAATACATAAGGACATTTACAACAACATAATGATAAGAGATAATTTTCCATGTATTGCAATTTCAAAAAATTAAAAATGATGTAATATGACAAAAATCCGAAAAGATTTTATCGCCTTCTTGGAGCAAACATGTTATATAATGCTTGTGATATATATGTTAATGCTAATAAGAGTAATGCTAAGAATAGTCCTGGAAATACAACAAACCACCATACTAGTCTATACTGACCGGGAACAGCACCAGGAGCTCTAAATATTGTAATTTGAGATGCATCATGCAAAAGGAGACCCCAGCTGTCCCATTCTCCACCAGTAAGACCCAAACCAAGGAAGCTTAATGATGCCTCGGATAAAATCGCGCTAAAAATACCCATAACCATGTAATAGAATACCAGTGGGAGCACATTTGGAAGAATATGTCGTATCATTATGTAACCTGGTTTTGCACCAGCAGCTTTTGCACTCTCGATAAATGGTCGTGCTTTTAAGCTAAGAACTTGGGCTCTAATAACTCGTGTCATTCCAGGCCATCCAAATATTGTCAATAATGTAATAATTGTCCAGACTCTACTTACTCCCATTTGATCAAATATTACCACTAAAACTATCAAGAGCGGAAGACCAGGTATTGATAACAAGAAGTCAACGAAACGCATCAGTATTTCATCAAATTTTCCTCCAATGTATCCAGACATTATACCTAATAATGTTCCTACCAAAACACTCATAATAGCTACAACGAATCCTATGAAAAGACTAACTTGTGCTCCCTTTACAATTCTATACCAGATATCATCGCCGAATTGGTCTGTTCCAAATACTCCATGGTAATAACTCCATATGAATACTCTAAATGAACTAAAATGAATAATAATTGCACCAGTTTTTCTTAATGATAGGCGAAGCGGGTTGTACCTAAAAATAAGAGCTATAACCAATTCCATATCATATTTTCCAGTAAATATCCACCGTTCAAGTCTAGTTTCTGGAAAACGAATACGTATTTTTGTTTTTCTAGATGCACTCAAGGTGATAGATGATGATGCAATTATTCCAAATCGTCGATCATAAAATGGTGGTTCTGCCCCACCAGAAATATTCTTATAAGCTTGTCTCACAAATTCAGGGGGTTTTCCAGCAACCTTTAAATAAACAAGACAATCAAGTTTATATATGTTCCTTTGCAAATCCCAAAAGTCAGAATAAGAGTAACCCCCACTATATGTCGTATAATACTCAAATGAGAACTCTATTATACGTGGAGCAACATGATATCTCCACGGAGCAGTTACATTAATCATTACATAGTACTCAGTTTGAAGAGCCTCAGTATATGAGAGTTGTATTGTTGGTACGTCCGAAACAGGTACAACGAGTTCTCGCTTATCTTCATCAATATAATAACTAGATACGAATGAACGTACTAGTTTCCAACTAGAAGAGACTGATAACCAATTTTGAGCATAGGTTATATTTGAAAAGTCAATATATTGGATCATCTGATCAGGATAGTAATAATCTCTCTCAAAGATTTGCCCATACCAACTTGGTGCTGACAGCATTATGTGCCGTGGAGGCTTTTGATAAAATGGTGCAATTAATGCAAGTGCAGCCATAAAGAATATTATTAGCAATCCTACTAATCCCATTCGATAGTACTTCATTTCCCTAAAGAATCTTCTAAAACCTTTTCTTATTTTTGCGTTAGAATAAAGTACTATGATTACACCCAATATGTAGAATATTGCTAATTTGATTGCTGGAATACGAAAGCCTATACTAATAACTATTGCAGCCTCAATTAGAATAGTTCCTATCCAAAATAGTGGATTAACTCTCTTCTTGGCAATCTCTCTTGTTGGAACTCCGGACATTAATTCTACACCTCCCCAAAATTATAAAAAATTTTGAGAATAAAATTAAGGTGCTATATCCAGTTCCAGGCTTTCATTTTGGGCATTTATTCTCTACTTACACCTAATGTGAGGAAATACACGATTGGTGATATCCAAAGTAAGAAGAAACTGAAATTAGATACTAATGATGCGATGTGTAGTGTATGTGTAAATGTATAGCCAAACTCAGTATCATTCACTGCTCTAAGTGCATCATAAGTAATCATTAACGCGTGAGTAAGAAACATTGAGGCCATAACAAGAGTAATAAATACAAGTAAAACAATTTTCCATATGTTTTGGGAGAGGAACCAGTATCTTGTTGAAATTTTGAGCCTTCTTCTGTATTCATCTGGTGGCAAGTATAATGAAAGAAACTCAATTCTTGTAATAGCATATTTTCCGTATGTAAGCATTAAACTGATAATCGTTAAGATAGTAAAAATGCTTAGAAGAAGGTTCAACATAATTTCTGGAGTTAAGTAATTTGGCAACGTGTATATCCCATATTTTCCATATATCATTAGTGCAAGTGACATTGTTGTAGCTAAAATATTAATCACACTACATAATAATGCAATTCTCCAAGAGGTTCTTAGTTCTAAGATTTTTGCTGCAATATAATAAACCCACCCGACAATTATGAAGAATGAAATGATCCATGCTAATATAAAACCGATTCCAGGACCTATTGAGAAGTATCCACCAATTCCATATTTCTCCGAAAACTTTGTCCCAATAAGTATCAGTTGTATAATTGCATCTGATACAGATACTGTTTCTCCTCCCCAATTTAATGATATTGATGGATATTCATTAATAAATTTATGAGTAGCTATTAAGTTTAATAAAGCACCAAGGAAAATCAAAAACTTATATCGATACACCAATGTGTGAATTTTTCTCTTCATTTCTAATTTAGATTTTATCTGCGGCAATCTTAATATTCCATCGAGAATATAAAAAATCGTTCCTATGAGAACTAAGATCATATAGATACTAAGATCTGCTTTAATGCTCTCTATTTTGAATTCTTCTTGAGTTTCATTATAGACAAAGTGCTCTATGTACTCTCCTGTACCAAATAGGTTAGAATAAATCCATAAATGCATCCTTTGAGGCCGAGCAATTGCTGAGGCTTCTGACTTTATTTCAATCCATGGCAGGAACATTGATAGAAACATTATTGCTGATAAAATGAATAATGCTAAAGTCCCGCCGTATCTTTTGATGCGCATCAAAATCTACCTCCTCTTTACTACTAAAAAATAAACTATTATTTGTAGTGTAAAAAGGTGGATTCAAATGGTTATTGAGTATAGAAAAAGGGGATTCATTGCACCAATAATTTTTTTGATTTTAGGTATAATATTTGTACTTTATGGATCCATGAATTACTCCCCACAGCAAGCTGCCACACAAGAATACTATTTACCATCATATTTTTTATTCTTCGGTTGGACGTTGATACTTATAGGATTTCTTGCCATGTTTTTACTTATTGCACGTTTAATAATATTCCATAGATATGCAATTAAATTAATTGAGGAGAAAGAGGAGGAGAAAGAATGAGCAGCATGGAAAAAGATGTCTTTAATCAAATTGTATCGGTTCTTAAATCATTATACGGAGACGATCTAGTAGGCGCCATATTTTATCGAATAGGTATTGGGTATCCTCAAAAGTACGGATTACTTGTTATTACGAAGAAATTAAAAACTACAATGCCTCTAGAAGAATTTGTAATTGTATCACAAGCTCTTAAAGCTCAGAAAGTCTGGATTTCTGTTGAAAACACTCTTATTAGTATTATGACTGTGGATACATTAAAGAGCAGAAGAGACAGTCCAGCTTGGCGTGAAATCAAGCAAGGATTAATTGATGTTTATGATCCAACTGGCATGATAGGAAAAATAATCAAGATTTAACTATTTAATTATATACTGAAAAAATAAAAACCAAGTTCGTTATTTAATACGAATTAGTCTCTAATGAGATTCTAGAACGTCTTATATTAATACTCCTTGTTGTTGATTATATTTTTCTTATTTTACATCTAGTAGTTAGGAAGAATGTGTGGGTGCCGTACAATGAATAAAAAATACATTCTAAGGATCATAGTAGCTATTTTAATACTTTCCATTCCAGTGACTAATGCACCTATTTTTGCAACGTCATTTAATAATGAAAAAATTACCACGCAATGGGAATACATACCAAAACGTCAAGTCATGACAAGTCCGCTCATAGTTGATATTAACAATGATGGACTTATGGAAACTTTATTCATAGATACTAGTGGACGCCTTTATTGCATTAATGCTTATGGTAGGATTAATTGGACTCTAAAACTCCCAGAAATCCCCATAACAGAAATCTCTGCAGTTGATGTTAATAATGACCACGCGGTAGATTACTTAATTTATGGAAGTGCTTCTAATAACATCTTCTTGATAGATGTAAAAGAGAAAAATTATACAAGTTTTAGTGTTGAAATCAGAGAAGGCATGATTTCTCCAGCATTACCTGTAGTTGATATAGATGATGATGGGAATCCAGAGATAATCGTATTATCTTCTGAAGGTTCCTTAATGATTTTATCGCTAGATGGTACTATTGAACATAAAATACAAGTTAATGATTCCTTTTCAAACGCCCCAGCAATTGGGGATATTAATAACGACCACATAATGGAAATAGTGCTAGTCAGTATTGGTGGTACTCTTTATATTTTTTCAAATTCATTGAAGTTAATATATAAGCAAGAAAGAATAATTTTGCCACCCGTCTACTTAACACCTATTCTTGCGGATGTAGATGAAGATTATTACCTCGAAATACTATTATTCTCTGCCTATGAAGTACGTATTTTTGATTTTATGAAAAAAGGCACTCTTCTCAGTTTTCGTGGATTTTCTGGATACATTACTAAGCAGCCAGCAATAGGAGACTTTAACGGAGATGGAATATTAGATATAATGTTTGCTACAACACCTACAATCAAGGAAAATGTATTTCAAATGATAATTCTTTCATGTGATGGAAGAATATTAGTATTCAAAGAGGAAAAGCCTAGAGGTTCATTTTCACTTAGCTTTATTTTAGCTGGCGATTATGATGGCGATCACTGTGTAGATATGGTCATTGGAGTTTATTATTTTGAATACAGTTTGATCATTTTAACAAAAAATGATTTGATAAAATACAAGCCTCTAACCGTAATTTCTACTGGATGCATTGGTAATGCCGATAATGATAGCGCACTTGAATTAGTATTTACAGGTATAATAGTAACTCCAGAAGGACAAATAATTCCAGACGTTTTGACCATTGATTTCAATGGTTCTTACTCATATTGGAATACTCCATTCGGCAATCCTCAACGAACAAGCTCTCAAGATTACTTTGATAAGGATTTGGATATGCTAGATAACTCATTAGAAACTCTTCTCGGTACGTCTCCAACAGATAATGACACCGATGATGATGGATTACCTGATGGATGGGAGTTCATAAATCATCTAAATCCGTTGGATCGTACGGATGCTACGCTTGATAATGATAATGATTCCCTTACAAATATTGATGAATACAGATACCACACAAACCCACTTGATAATGATACTGATGATGACCAACTAACAGATGGAAAAGAAATCGTTTACAATACAAATCCATTAAATAACGATACTGATGGAGACTCCTTGTCAGATTATGCTGAAATTTACATATATCATACAAATGCGACAAATCCAGACACTGATAGCGATGGAATGACCGATGGCTGGGAAATCATGTATGGTTTAAATGCTACTAAGAATGATGCGAATGATGATCTTGATGGAGATGGTCTAACAAATATTGAAGAATGGAATCTAGGCACAAAGCCAAATGATACTGATAGTGATGACGATAATCTTTCAGATTCAGAGGAACTAACTTATAAAACAAATCCATTAAACCCTGATACTGACGACGATCAATTAACTGATGGTGAAGAAATTGCATTGGGAACAAATGCAACAAATCCCGATACTGATGAAGATGGGTTACTTG
>Ga0190313_1001659_pt1 | contig 11777 bp, 7 predicted proteins | sample 4870071011_MG_FD_169989 | JGI IMG/M metagenome (GOLD analysis project Ga0190313, IMG submission 169989) | Hydrothermal vent sediment bacterial communities from Southern Trench, Guaymas Basin, Mexico - 4870-07-10-11_MG | ecosystem: Environmental > Aquatic > Marine > Hydrothermal vents > Sediment ...
CTTAAGGAGGCAGCATATGCTCTTGGAGCAACAAGATACGAAGTCTTCAGGGTTGTTTCAAAACCGCTTATAAGAAGAGCAGCACTCGCGGGGATAATTCTTGCATATGGAAGAGCTGTGGGGGAGACAATGGCTGTAGTTATGGTTATTGGCAACATACCAAATATCTCCATATCCCTCTTCAATCCCGGCTACACCTTGGCTGCGGTCATAGCAAACGAGTTCCTAGAAGCGACCTCAGTACTCCACATATCAGCACTCATAGCCCTTGGCGTCATTCTGTTTGCATGGTCATTGATTGTGAATATCCTCGCAATTTTGGTTCTTAGGAGGGTGAGTATGCGTTGAGAAGATCACTGAGAGGTATCATCGATAGACTATATACCGTTTTCGCAATCTTTGCCTTCTTGGTACTCATAATTCCACTACTACACATAATAATCTCAATAGTCATCAACGGACTCAGAAGATTCGATCTTGAACTAATCACAGCCACGCCAGGATCTCTTCTTGGTTCTGGGGGAGGAATACTCCACGCAATAGTAGGCACAGCTATGGTGGTTTTCGTGGCTATGCTTATAAGCCTACCACTTGGATTCTTCGCGGGTTTATACCTCGCGGAATTCGCAAAGGGAAAATTTGGGCATTTCCTCAGAACACTGATATCCATCCTAGCGGGAGTACCATCCATAATAGCTGGTGTTTTCGCCTACACAGTTATAGTTATCACATATGGCTTCTCGGTACTAGCTGGAGGCTTGGCACTCGGCATAATAGCAATCCCATATGTAGCTAGAAGCACCGAAGAAGCACTAGAATCCGTCCCAATGGAGATAAAAGAAGCAGGATTCTCTCTCGGAATAGAGAGATGGAAAATTGTGCTGTTCATCGATGTTGGATACGCGAAGTCTAGGATAATAGCGGGGTTTCTCCTAGCTCTAGCAAGAGTTATAGGTGAGACAGCACCTCTCTTAGTCACAGTTCTCGGGGGAATAAACATACCTAGCAACATCCTATCACCAGCCAATGCAATCCCCCTCGTAATCTACCAGTACGCACTCTCACCCTTCGAAGTATGGCATAATATTGCTTGGTCAGCCGCCCTTCTACTTATGATAATTGTTTTGGTACTTAATCTTGGTGTTAGATATTACCTGAAAATCAAGATGATATACTAGGGGTGTGCCCGCGGTGGTAAGCATCAAGATGGAAGTAGAGGGACTAAGTGTCTGGTATAAGAACAAACAAATCTTGAAGGACATATACCTCTCAATACCCGAGAATAAAATTACGGCTGTGATGGGCCCCAGTGGATGCGGAAAGACGACACTGCTGAAGTCTCTTAACAGACTGATCGAAATCCACGAGGGATTCAGAGTTTATGGTAAGGTACTTCTCGACGGAAAAAACATATACGACCCAGATGTTGACCCGATGGAGATACGAGCAAGGATAGGGATGGTTTTTCAAAGACCGAACCCCTTTCCCCATCTATCGATCTATGACAATGTTGTCATAGGGCTTAAACTACGTGGAATCACGGACAAAAACTATTTGGATCACGTCGTTAGAGAAAACCTAGAAAAAGTTGGGCTATGGGATGAGGTGAAAAATCGGCTTAAAAGTTCAGCGGCGAGGTTGTCGGGAGGTCAACAGCAGAGATTATGTATAGCAAGAGCACTTGCTCTTAACCCCGAGGTTCTACTTTTAGATGAGCCCACATCAGCTCTGGATCCTTTAGCAACAGCAAAGATAGAGAACCTATTGGTAGATCTTAAAAAAGAATATACAATTATTATAGTCACACACAATATACAGCAGGCCGCCAGAATTAGTGACTATGCGGCATTCCTCTATATGGGTCAGCTCATAGAGTTCGGCGAAACGAAGGAGATATTCACGAATCCTAAGAATGAGCTTACTGAGAAGTATGTTGAGGGGAAGATAGGATGATTCAGAGAAAGAAACTCGCTGAGAAGATAAAGACCATCGAGGAGATGCTACTCAAAATCTATGCCATAACAGTACGGGGTGTTGAGGCTATAAAGAGGCTCCCAGATGAAGAGGCCTTTACGGTGATAAGGAGATCTGAGGAAGAAAGTGATGTAGTTAACTGGGAGATATTTGAGGAGGCGATAGCCACAGTCGCAACACAACAGCCGGCGGCAAAGGATCTTAGATTCATTGTTATGGCTACGACCATAGCCGCCATACATGAGAGAATAAATGATCTTGCTCTGGATATAGCCAAGGCCATCCGGAAAATCGGTGGTGTGCCGGATGACTTCGTAAAAAGTATAGAAACTGCTGTCAACACAATACTGGAGATGCTTGGTATCACGAGGGATGCGATGATGGCTCATAGCTTCGTTGGTATTCATGATAAACTAAGCAAATTAGACGACATCATCGATGAGACATTCAGCAATGCGATAAATGCTTTGGAGCACAGACCTGGAATCCCAATAGCAACTGTAACAAACATGGTTATGGTTCTCAGAGATCTTGAGAGGATAGGTGACCTCGTAGGGAAAATAGGTACTAGACTAATATACATAGAGACAGGAAAAATGGTGCCGATAAAGTAGAGCTACTAGGCTTCTCCTAGAATGCTTCCTCCTAGAATTACCCCCAACCGCTATGTTTATAACATCTAAAAAACGAACAAATAAATCGCGGTACCAAAAAAGGATACCACCGAAGAATTCGCTCAGAAATCCGTAGAGGACTCTACACAGCATTTTGTTTAAGTATAAACGCCAATTTTAGGTCGCAGTGTTTTCTCCATTCCTCGCCGTATGCGAAGTCTATAAGTATTCTTCTGGTCTTTTCCAATGGTATTGTTGCTCTGTGGATCTCAACTTTTTCAGATGTTTTCACTGGGACGTCGAGGATGTAAGTATCTTTGTCTACTCTCATTAGCTGTATTGTTTCGTTACTTCTGTTTTCTATCTTAATGAAGTTCCCCTTGCACCATTTCTGAGTTTCGATGAGTATTAGTGCTTCTCTGAGTGTGCAAGCTATATCCTCCACATAAACATCACAGTCATCGAATGATACTGTGAGTTGTGGTAGGTCTAGCTGTTCGCTTAGCGTTATGGCCTTATTTATTTTTCCTACGAGCTCCTCCTTGCTTTTCGCAATTAGCAATAGCATTGCTGTGTCCCACATAGTTCTTACAGCATACATCCCTACGCCGACTCTCCTCCATGTAGCCTCACCGATATTCTCAACCTCAGTTCTGATTTCCATCAACGCACACCACCAGCCATCTACTTCCTTCATGAAGTGTATCAGTGCTATGGTTTTTCCTTCTTTTGTGATTTTCATGAGCCACCTCAACGATTCATGTTGTATGGAGTTGAAGATTTCCGCTAGTACTTTGTATATTGCTATGAGATTGGGATCTATATCAGAAACCTCAATTGAGGCTCCTAGTACGCGTCTTAAAGCTTTTTCTGCGACATAGTATTCGAAAGCTTCTTTTGGTAGAGAAGCCGAGTATGTAGCCTTCTCAAATCTTAATGGAGGAGGTGAAGGAGCTACTATATGCGTTTTAACAGAAGCTTCTTCTACAACCATTTTTTCTTTCGGAAGCTCACCTCTGACAGCTATTTTTCCTATGTGCTTTAGAGCTGTACATATCGCCGAGATTGTCGGCGCGTATATCTCTGGTTTGTCTGCGATCGTGAATGTGTAATCTAAGTACAAACCTAGGTTCCTTAGGAGCTTCGTAAATTCTGGATCTATCCTCAGAACATCATATAGGAATGACCCAAGTCTCCATGTGCTGGGCGCTTTCTCCATGAATATCTGTTTTAGGCTATCCGCTATTAGCTTTAGATTTTCTTCGCTTTTTCTGAATTGAGCCAAGTGTACCTCCATTATCTTTGAGAGAGCATCTTCAATTTTTCCTGCATCTAAGCCCTCTGGGTAGTATACTTTTGTTTTCTCTTCATCAACTACTATTAGAATAACAAAGTCACTGAACAGCATTATTTTATCAAGGAAATCCTGTGAGGTTTTGTCAGCATCAAGTATTAATGCAACCACAAATTTAGGGACTGAGACCCTTATCGGAAAGGAGGCACTACGCTCCCGTTTGACTTCAATCTTCAAGTCGTATAATAATCTGAAGAATTCTAGGGGGGTTTTTGCCCAGAAAAGCGGGTAGTTCTCATTCTGATAGATTACTTCGCGGATCTCATTACTCACTATTCGTGCTAGGTACGCCATGACAAGTAGTTTTCTAGATGGCCTAAACTCCTTAGCATATACCTGTGATACAGCCAAGACCATCTCGGGATAATACTCATAGTTTATATCATCATCAAAGAAGAGGTTATGAGGAAGATACATCCTTAGATGCGAAACAACACGAAGTGGGTTGTCTCCTCGGACTTCACAGGTTTTTGGTATTGAGTATAATAGCGTTACTGTATCTATCAGAATTTCCTTCCTGCTGCGAAGCTTCCTAGTTGCCTTGCTACTCAGAAAAGAAACTATCTTTCTTACGGTGTCCTTATCAACCTCAAATAGCTCTAGAAGCTGGTTTGGCTCCAATATGAACCCCAAAATATATAATGATAAAGGCTATAGACTATTGATATGTTATTATTCGTAGAGCGATAGTATCTCTTAGTATTATTCGATGATTATTTGAAGATATATTTAGCAAAGAGTTATTTTTACTACAAAAATTGCAATTTACGGAATCCAAATGTGATTCCATATGAAAATAGAATCTTTCATAATTTTTTAGAAGTCGGATATAGTAGCCCGTGGTCTCGGTGTTGAGTTGTGATTATAATAAGCCCTGAACTAGCACAGATTCTATCAAGGACAGATCTATCAACAAAAGTTATAGAGATACGCATCAAGGATATTACAACGCAGGATAGGAAATTCTACTATAGGCGACTAATTAGGAATCTTGAGGTCCTCGAAACATTGAATTTGATTAAGATAAACTATGTCTCACATGGGAAAATAGAGTTTGCCGTAAACAACATGGATTTCTTCCTCGTACTAAGAGAGATCTTGGCTAAGAAGAACTTCAAGATCAGCTTTGTTATAGACATCCAGAATATCAGGCTTCTCCACATAATATCCGCTTCTCCCTACTCTAAGGATACATATTTTCTCGCAGCGATTTTTGGTGTTACTAGAAAGGGCATAGAGAAAGCCTTAGAAAAACTCTATGATTTGGGCCTCATAGATAGTGATATAAAGGTTACAGAAAGCGGTCTTAGATTTCTTGGTATTGTTACCAGAAATAGTAGTCTCCGCAGATTTATTAGCTTTCGGTTAAACCCATTTTTACACCAGCGGTTAATATCAAAGGAAATTGATAATGTTGCTATCGATAAATTTGCTAGTATAATAGCCGATATCGCTGCTAGGAGTGCAAGTAGACATATCTACTATGTGGGCTTAGACTACTCCACGAGGCTAGTCTCACTTATTAAGGAAATAGCGGAAAAAGTTGGTATTGATTACACGCTTGTATTTGTCAGTTTACGAGAAAAGCAATTCTATAGGCTACTTTTGACTTTGGGAGAATCATTCTGCAAATCTTTAGCTACACAGCAAACTGTGAGTACGACCTACAAATGCCCATTGATGTCGATTCTTAGATCGCTACCAGAGGACACAACAATTTTTATTTTTGCTCCCCCAGCCATCTCCTATTCAGCATATAGGTACGCTATAAAACAGAACCTCCGCATAGTATTAATCCCCCAACTTGACTCTGCCATAAGTAACCTGAGACATAACTTGGATAGTATACGACACCTAGCTGATAGGATCTCAGAATTTATTGTTAGGTCTCTGAGCGAAGCAAAAGAACTTTACATCGAATGGAACCTAGATAGCAAATACCCCTCCTACATAAAATTAAAACTAAAGAAGCCTATACAACCAAAGATTTTCCTAGACATAGAAGACGAAAGAAAGAGCATCTTTTATCTCCCTCTAGGTGAGATAAAGCTGAATCTATCTGCGGTTGCTAGAGCCGCAACAATAACTGGAAAGATACACATAACTGGAGAACCGCTAATAGGTCTGAAGTTGCCGTCTGAGGGATGGCTAAGGGGCAATTATGAAAAACCTGAGGCCACACTAGCACTAAGAACTCACAACTCGCTACCCGTGCTCCACGTAGAATATGTAGATAACTCCTTGCCTTGGCTCGCAGACTTAGATTCAACAATTCTTCACCAGCTACACATTGGCCTCTCAGAAATCAAGGACAAAAGCAATATTGATTCTCTTCGACCAATATACTTAAGAACCATAGATTTCCCTCATTTCTGGATTGTTGATAGGAACAACAAGACATATTATCAGCTCGTACTTAAGGAAATTATCCTCAGAACAGAGAGCGAAGAGCTAAGAATACCGCCGAAATAAAAACATAGAACCCGAAAGAAAAGAAAGAGAAATCGAGGAACTATCTAGTCGCTATCCGATGATAAATGTTTCTCCTTCTAATGATCCAAATGGCAACAAGAATGGCACATAGGAATACGCAGTATATGTTGTCCATATTTCTAGCATTGAGCTCAGCCACTTTACTAGATGCCAATTCTCCAACGGCTTTCTTCAGTACTATCTTCTTAATAGCTTCCCTCTGTGTTGATCTAGTATAGGCTGTTTCTTCCTCAATATTTGAAGCCGAGGGAGTCCTCCGGGCAGTATCAGTTGTCTCTGATGATAAAACACTTGTTGTGCTCCCAGTTGCTGACTGAATGATAAAAACGACCTCTGTGCTGTTTGTATTTCCAGCATTATCAACCGCCATAACATAAACTACATGTGCACCATCAGTTAATCCAGTGAACGTGTAGCTTGTTGATAAACCAACATTGATCCAAGGTCCATCATCAAGTCTAACCAAGTAGTATTCGATATCTGTAGCCGTGCTACTCCAATAGACAGTTACTGTTGTATCCGTAATCGTCTCTCCATCCTGTGGAGATGTTATCTGCACATCTGGTGCTGTTGTATCCACTGTTACGATTATCTTAACAATATTATAGTTCTTAGAAAGGTCATATGCCCTAATCCATATCGTGTATTGGCCATCTCCTAGCCCACTAAATACATACGATGTGCTTCGACCTACATCAATCCAATTTGACCCATCTAGAGAGACCTCATAGTGATCTACACCGAAAAGATTGTCTGTGGCATCCCAAGATACAAATATGCTTGAGGAGCCCTGAACAGAGTTATTATCTGGCGTATTAACAGTGATGCTTGGACCAACCTTATCAACAATCAAAACCACCACATCTTGAGACCAATGTCCTGCCTTATCAAACGCCCTTATATACACAGCATAAATACCGTCGGCCGTGCTTGATGTGTCAATTGTGTAGTTTGTGGAATTACCGACATTCGTCCAAGACCCAGCTATAAATACCTCATAGTGATCGATACCACTCAGCGAATCATTAGCGTTCCAACTAATAACAATATTTGTGGTGGTGCTATCAGCAAGGAGACATGTCTTACTAGGCTGGACATCTGGGGGCGTCAGATCAATAACTACAAATTCATAGTCGGAGACAGTAGATCCGTCAGTATACGCTGCAACGACGGTAATATTCCAGATTCCCTCACCAAGACCAGAAATCTCGTAGTTATTGGAAGTCGTAGTAGCCTGCAAGGTTCCATTAACATAAATCTCGTAGTGATCAACACTACCCGTTGCCGACCAACTTAGAATCACCGTATCTGAGCCGACAAAGGACTTATTATCGGATGTTTCTTCCGTTGGAGATTCTATCTCAACACTTCCTAAGCTAATAGTGAATACAACGCATGAAACGTTAATGTTACCCGCTAGGTCAACTGCCCTGACATAGACCGTATGACTACCAGAAGATAAATCACTAAATGTGTGATTCGTTGACAATCCTACGTCTATCCAGCTACCCGAATCTAGCTTCACTTCGTAGTGGTCAATACCAAAGTTATCAGAGCCGCTCCACTCAACCGTTACTGTGGAAGATGTTATCGTTGAGTCGTTCGCTGGGCTTAATATGCTCAGAGATGGGGCGGTAACGTCGATTGTTATGCTTATTTCATCATAATTGCTGTTCCCAGCTTTGTCGTATGCTACAACACGTATTGTGTGAGTTCCCTCATTTAGTGTGAGATCATATGATGTTGTTCCCGCGGGTATATTCTGAGCGTATATGCTACCGTCCACATAGATGTTGTAGTGATCAATACCGCTCAGGGAGTCGCTACCACTCCAGTAGATTGTCACTGTTGTGGAGTTTATATATGAGCCCCCAGATGGGCTTGTAATTGTTACTGTTGGTGCTGTGGTATCAACCGTTACAAATATTGTGACCCTGTTCTCATTCCCAGCGTTATCAACGGCGTAGAGTGTAAGGTTGTATACTCCATCCTGAGACACAGTTACTGTCTCTGTATACGTTCCTTCGGTGGTGTAGGTATTTACCGTAGAACCATTTAGATACAGAACTGCTTGACTTAGGTATGCCTCATCGATGGTTATTGTTACGTTAAACGTTGTTGTATTAAATATTGTCCCATTGGCGGGGTCATCAAATGAGAGCCTTGGAGCTAGAGTGTCTGGCTCTAGCGGGATCTTCCATAGATCCGAGCTTATATTTTGGGTATAGTAGTGGAGGACATATTTAAGTACGCCTGACGAATCATATATGTTCGCTCTTATCGCATATTCCCCTTGACTGGGAACAAAATTGTAGAACTCCATCTCATAGACATCAGAGGCCCTACCAGTAACAGTATACGTACCGGAGGTTCCAATCTCAAACTCATCTGTTGAGTTTTCATAGTCATCAATATTTCTTAGTTCTCTTCCAGCTAGGCTTAAAGCCCACAACTTAACATAGATAGAGAGGCCGGAACCACTATCCTCGTCTATATCCCATCCAAGCTTTATGTATTCGTAGTAACCATTACCATCATCATCAATAGCATCGGCCAACCAAATATCATAGAAGTATGCTGCATATGGCGATCCTTCATATTTCCTAGCAAACTCACCCCAGAAGTTCCTATGATCGACATATGATTGATCATAATTACTATCCCAACCATTGGTGCTTGATGGGAAGTAAACTGATATTCCATGACTATTCGCGTGGTCGGGCTCAACATAGTTTGCTATAACACAATCTTCAACAGCATTCATAACTTGCTGTGCTAAGGAGCGAATCTCTGGATCCGATATCAAGTTATATATGTTCTCAGCGAACCCATATAGATCCCTTAGGTAATCATACCCATAGTCTGGTGCATATGTGTCAGCATTAGTTCTCGCAGTATCAATTTCAGACGCATATGTATCATAATTTCTTAGGAGAGCATCAGCAAATGCGCTTAGAGCTGGGCCCAGCTCATAAAAGGCTTTTGTTAGATTTACGGCCGACTGCGTCTGGTCGGTATATCCTGCCTCGTCATTGGCTCTCATTGTTTCGAAAGCTATGCAGTCCGCAAAGTACTCTGGTGTTGGTACTATCCCGCTTTTGAGCTTATTGGTAATATTGGAGAGAATATAGTCATATGCGTAACCCTCTCCGCTCTCTGATTCTTGGGAATGAACGGCTATTTTTGCGTATGGGAATAGTGTCATCTCCCAGAAGTAATCGCCCATTAGACACGCGTCTGCTGCAACAATATCGAACACAACACCATATTGCTCATAGATATACTCAAATGCGTACCTTACCTCCTGTATTGTCAGATGATCACCATCGGTATCATCCCAGCAGACCCCACTTATTCCTCCACCATGATCCCAAAGCACTACAACATAGTGATATGCAGAATAATTGTATAGAACATCCTCAAGAAATCTTATTAATGTGTTCGGATCGCCCATATTCTGCTCTCCCCAATACTCATCAGCCCAAGAATAGTCATCGTTCCATGTATCACCTGGTTCAATATACCACAGCCCAACTCCATCTGGGGTTATCCCCCGTTCATATTTATCGATAAGCACCACTATTCGAAGACCTATGCTTTCATCCGAACCTACACTACCCATCTCATTAAAGTCTCCTTCTGCATAGGAGTTCAGATTATTGTCTCCATCAAGATATACTGCGAATGTCCAATTTGCTGGAGTTGAAAAAACGGGTCCTGCGCGTATATTATATTTCTTCGCTATTTTTTCGCGGACCTCTTCGGGATCGGGGTTCTTTATGGAGAGCAACGCTGGATTCTTTGTGACATAGATCGTAGGTTTTTTCTCCTGTAATTCGTGGTTTGTGATCGACAGCACATTTCTGGATGAGCCAGGTCCCGTCTGCACACCACTTGAGGCTATTGGAGTCGCTATAAGAAGTATCAGAAAAATCGCTACAGATATGTTTAAAGCCCGTCTATAAAGCACTGATAACACCAGCAAAATATCGAATTGACTATATATAGCCACTAATAATAGCTTAAATTAATTCAGTTCTAGAGTTTTTGGAACAAACATATTTTTAAGTAATACTCTTCCGAAATGAAAAAAGAAATAGAAAAATCTCGAAGAAAATAGCTTCATTTTAGATAATCAAAGTTCGATATAATGAATTTTCCGATCTCCTTTGAGTGTACTAAGACATCGATCTTATGTTGACCTTGGCTAAGTTTAATTCCATCCACAATGAACTGTATTAGCTCACCAACAGCTACTATCAGCGGTTTTGATGGCGATATGTCGGTATTCCTAATTCTCCCGGAGCTTGTTACCAGCAGTATTTTGTCTTCTAGTATTGATTCTCCATCGATAATGACCTTAAAGGGTGCGATTACTGTTGCTGGGCCATATGGATTTTTCAGAGCGAAAGCTATTCCATTTGGAGTTGAGGATAAGCTTCCTTTCACGTATAGTGTTGAGAAATCTATGCTTGGAACCGGCATTGTTGTTGGTATTGGCATTGGCACGGAAACTACTCTCGGCGTCATCTGTTTTGCTTCTTCTCCTTGCTGCTGCGCTTCTCCGGGAGATTCTGGGGTCTCTCCTCCCCACAGGGAGACTCTCTCAATCGTGATTTTTATTTCTTTCTTCGGGTTTACCTTCGCATAGATATACTTTTCCTCTTTTGGGAGGGCTATTGTGTTTCCTATTGTTTCTATGTATCCCTTGGGTATAGTTTCTATCCATCTTGCAAATATGAGTGCTAATTCGCCACCGGTGATTTCTCTGTCTATCGGTTCTAGGTTCATTTCTTCCTGCATCTTTCTATTCGCTATCTCTTGGGCTATCCCATATACCGCTCCCCTAGCACCATAGTAGGCCACATTCTTAGCGATAGAAACTATGGCTCCGAATAGCCCGGGCTTCTTTTTCTTTTTGGCAACAAAGACAAATCTGAAGGACCCCGTGCTCCCTATTGGTTCAACTATTTCGTGCACCTCGAATTTTTCTTCACTATCCTTAAGCTTCTTATACGCATCCGACAAGCTTTTGATAAGTTCGGATGTTTTCATTTCTTACGCCTCAGACATTAGATTTGATGTCATGAAAGTTGTTTTTGGGATCAAAGAAGCCGATGAGCCTCTCTGATCCCTCTCCATACACAAGGGCATTGACCATATTAAAAACATGTCATTCTTGATGATGTAAAGTGGTGACAGATCTAGGGGGTATAAAGCATGGTAATGCGACCATCGGGCTGTGGTTTCTCTATGAAGTTCATACATTATTAATATTTAGTGTTACCATAGATGTTTGCTTATTAATATCCATTCTATCAGTGTTTATAGGTGTTTTGTGT